>Ga0068707_1000821_pt1 | contig 21115 bp, 17 predicted proteins | sample YNPNPMetaG_FD_66600 | JGI IMG/M metagenome (GOLD analysis project Ga0068707, IMG submission 66600) | Anoxygenic and chlorotrophic microbial mat microbial communities from Yellowstone National Park, USA - YNP NP MetaG | ecosystem: Environmental > Aquatic > Thermal springs > Hot (42-90C) >...
GGACAGCAGAGCCGTGCAGCCTGGTGGCGGGTCCTGGCGCAGGCGGGGGCCGAGATTGTGGACGATGTCCTGGTCCCGCCCCATATCACGGATTTCCGCCCCTACGTGCGCGAGGCTGTGCAGCGCCAGCCGGAGGTGCTCATCCCCTTCTGGGCGGGCAGTCTGGTGCGCTATCTCCTGGAGCAGCTACGTGAGTTGGACCTCTTTGTCACCCTGCGCGTGGTGGGGAACCTGGTGGATCAGGAGACCTTGCAGCGCGTCGGGCTGGCGCCGGCGGGGATGATTTGTGCGGTGAAATACCATTACACCTTTGCCGACAATCCAGTCAACGCCTGGCTGGTGCAACAGCATTGGGAGCGGTACGGCACGCCTCCTGATCTGCTGACCGAGAGCGGCTTCACCTCGGCGGTAGCCCTGGTCGAAGCCCTCAAGCGCACGGCGGGAGACACCCGGCCCGAACGCCTGATCCCCGCCCTGGAAGGCCTGAAGTTCAGCGGTCCTAAAGGCGAGTACATCCTGCGTCCGCAGGACCATCAGGCGCTGCAACCTATGTATGTGGCCGAACTGGTCCCCGATGCTTCAGGGACGGTCTGTGAGCCGCGCCTGCTGGTCGAACTCAGCGCGGAGGAGACAGCGCCCCCTATCAGGCTGTAGCACAGGCTTTAGCCTGTTCCGGGTAGCCTGGAAAGGCTACCCTACCCTACGGCAGTCTGAAAGGCCACCTACGGGCAGCCTGAAAGGCTACCTACGGGCAGTCTGAAAGGCTACCCTACGGCAGCCTGAAAGGCTACCTACGGGCAGCCTGAAAGGCTACCCTACGGCAGCCTGAAAGGCTACCCTACATTGCAGTTACATTCCTTAGCCTTTCAAGAAAGGAGTAATTCCATGGAAAAGCCCCAACCTTTAGCGGGAGTAACGACGGCTTTCATTGAGACGCCGCGCCTGACGCAGCATGTGTACTTCACCGGTCCGGAGGATGGCATCCCCGTCCTGTTCCTGCACGGGAATTTCTCCGCCGCTCTTTATTGGGAAGAGACCATGCTGGCTCTGCCCGCTGGCTATCGGGGGATTGCACCCGACCTGCGCGGCTACGGCTGGACCGAAGACCGCGTGATTGACGCGACGCGCGGCTTCCGCGATTGGAGCGAGGATGTGTTGGCCCTCATGGACACGCTGGGGATTGAGCGCGCGCACGTGGTGGGCTGGTCCATGGGCGGCGGCATCGTCTATCGCCTCCTCACCGACGCCCCGCAGCGCTTCCTCAGCGCCACGCTCATCGCGCCGGTTTCGCCTTACGGCTTCGGCGGAACGAAGGATGTGCAGGGGGCGCCCTGTTACGAGGACTACGCCGGTTCCGGCGGCGGCGTGGTGAACCCGCTCTTTGTGCAGCGGATTCAGGCGCAGGATCGCAGCGATGCGGACCCCAACTCCCCGCGCAACGTCATCAATGCCTTCTACTACAAGCCGCCCTTCCGCGCTGCGCGTGAGGAGGATTTCCTCACCGCCGCCCTGGCTGAAAAGACCGGGCCAGACCGCTATCCGGGGGATTTTGTGCCTTCGCCTAACTGGCCCAACGTCGCTCCGGGGAGGCTGGGGCCGGTGAACGCCTGGTCGCCTAAGTATCTCCTGGCCGATGTCCCGCGCTTCGTCGCCGCGGAACCCAAGGTGCCGGTGCTCTGGATTCGCGGCGATAGCGACATGATCGTCGCCGATCGCTCGATGTTCGATTTTGGCGCCCTGGGGCAACTGGGCTTTGTGCCCGGCTGGCCGGGCGAAGAGGTCTATCCGCCGCAGCCAATGATCGCGCAGACGCGCGCGGTGCTGGAACAGTACGGCCCCTTTGAGGAGCATGTCCTGGCCGATTGCGCGCACAGTCCGCATATCGAAAAGCCCGCTGAGTTCAACGCGCTTTTCCATGCTTTCCTGAGGTAGCTCATGCCAACGCTTGAAGTTAATGGCACCCATCTGTACTACGAGCTGCACGGCCCGGAGGATGCGCCGGTGGTGGCGCTGCTTAACGGGGTGCTGATGAGCACGGCGAGCTGGGCCTTCCAAACGTCAGTGCTGGCTCAGCGTTACCGCGTGCTGTTGCATGACTGCCGGGGCCAGGGACAGTCGGAGCATCCGGCCGGCCCGTACACCATGCGCGGCCACGCTGATGACCTGGCCGCTCTGCTGGAGGCGCTGGGTATCCCGGCTGTGCATCTGGCGGGTATCTCCTACGGCGGCGAGATCGCGCAGCAGATGGCTCTTCATCATCCTGATACAGTGCTTTCGCTGTTCCTCTCCTCTACGGTGAGCGAAGTGCGCCCGCTGCTGCGCGCTAAGGTCGAGGCGTGGATGGCGGCGGCGGAACGACGGGATGGGGAGCTGCTTTTCCGCACCTCGGTGGCGGATAACTTCAGCGAACCCTGGCTGCGCGCGCATCCGCAATGGGCCGCGCTTTCCATTCCGCGCTATCAGCAACTGGATTTTGCTGCCGTCCTGGCCCTGTGTCAGGCCTTTTTGGCGGTTGATTGGACGGCGGAGCTGGCGGCCATCACGGCGCCGACCCTGGTGCTGGTGGGGGAACTGGACACCCTCAAGCCGCTCGATCCCTATGCTCGCCTGCTGGCCGACGCCATTCCCGGCGCGGAACTGATGGTGTTGGGCCGGGCGGGCCATGCCTGTTGTATCGAAACCCCGCGCGCCTGGAACGCGGCGCTGCTGGGATGGTTGGCCTTGGTGGCCTGAGCTTATCTTAAATTGACAAGGAGGATATCATGCGTCTTTCACGCCCTGGTGTAGCGGTTGTCGGCGCGGGGATGACCCGTTTCGGCGCTTTCCCCGGCCTGGCAACGCGCGATCTGTTCGTCGAAGCCTATCGCGAACTGCTGGCTTCGGTGGATAAGGGCTTCGATCCCAGAGAGATCGAAGCGGTGTATGTGGGCAATTTTAGCAATGAGCTTCTGGAGGGACAGGGGCACCTGGCGCCGTTGTTGACGGACTGGATCGGCCTGACCCCGCGTCCGGCAACGCGCGTTGAGGACGCCTGCGCCAGCGGCAGCGCGGCCCTGCGTCAGGGCATCCTGGCCATCGCCTCCGGCCTCTACGACATCGTGCTGGTGGGTGGGGTGGAGAAGATGACGGATCTGCCGACCGCGCGCGTCACCGATACCCTGGCCACCGCTGCCGATTGGACCTATGAGGTGAGCGCCGGTTTCACCTTCCCCGGCCTATACGCTGCCCTGGCCACGGCCTATATGCATGCTTACGGCGCCACGCCGGACGTATTCCTGCAGGTCGGCATCAAGAATCACAACAACGGCGCGCTCAATCCCAAAGCGCAGTTTGGCCAGCGCATCAGCGACATCATGGAGGCGCGCAAGGCGGCCGCGCTCAAAAAGGGCAAACCCGCCCCTACCTGGAGCACGGAATGGGATTTCCTGACCGATGAGCGGGCCAATCCCATGATCGCCTGGCCGCTGCGTCTGTACGATTGCTCGCCCATTTCCGATGGGGCGGCAGTGCTCTTGCTGGTGCGGGAAGACCTGGCCAGCCGCTTCACCGATCAGCCGATCGCCATCATCGGCAGTGGTCAGGCCAGCGATGTAGCCACGCACGACCGACCGACGCTCACCAGTTTGCCGGCGGCCCGGCGCGCCGCTGAACTGGCCTACGCCATGGCCGGGGTCAAGCCCGCCGATATTCAACTGGCCGAAGTGCACGATTGCTTCACCATCGCCGAGATCATCGCCTCGGAAGACCTGGGCTTCTTTGCCCCGGGTGAGGGGTGGCGTGCAGCTCAGGAGGGGCGCACCGCCCGCACTGGCGACCGTCCCATCAACACTTCCGGCGGCCTTAAATCCAAGGGCCATCCGGTTGGCGCGACGGGCATTGGCCAGGTGATCGAAATCTGGAAACAACTGCGCGGCGAAGCGGGCGAGCGTCAGCTCCCCGGCGACCTGCGCCTGGGCCTGACGCATAACGTCGGCGGCACGGGGCAGACCTGCATCGTGCACATCTTTGAGCGGAGGTAAATCATGAACACAGCGCCTTTCACTGCGACCAGTTTCTACAGCTTTTTGCAGGAGCACAAACTGATGGGGACGCGCTGCACACACTGCGGTGCCCTTTACCTGCCGCCGCGTCCGCTCTGTCCGCATTGCCCGGAGGCTCCGCTGGAATGGGTGGAACTTTCCGGCAAGGGCGAGGTTGTCGCCTTCAGCGTTATCGCCATCGGCCTCACCGCCATGCAGGAGATGGGGTATAGCCGCGAGAACCCTTACGTTTCGGCCATGGTGCGCCTGGTCGAAGGCCCGATCATCAGCGCCCAACTGCTGGGAGTAGAGGCCCGGCATCCAGAGACCATCGCTATCGGGATGCCGGTGCATATGACTTTTGTGGAGCGTGGCCCTCAGGATGCCCGGAAGACTTACCTGGCCTTTGAACCCATAGCAGAAGGAGGTGCATAGTTCGGACCCTGTTATGTTGTTAAGCTGACCCATCTTGACTTTGCCAATACTTTATCACAGGAGGGAATCCATGAAAAAGACATCTGTGCTGGTCACTTTTCTGGTGTTGGTGGCTCTGGTGCTGAGCGGTTGCGTCCAGAAAGCCACGCCTACGCCCACCCCGACTCAGGCCCCGACGGAGCAACCGACGGAGCAGCCGACCGAGGTGCCGACGGTGGAACCGACGCAGGAAACCTATGGCCCTGTGCTCAAGATCGGCATGATCTCCATGCAATCGGGGGTGATGGCTCTGTATGGACAACAGCAGTACCGCGGCTTCATGCTGGGGCTGGAGTACATGTCCGGCGGCAAGACTGACGATCAGGGCCGCTTCATCATCGCGGGCCGGCCGGTGGAAGTGCTGTTGCGTGATGATGAGGGTAATCCCGAAAAGGGCGTCGCTCTGGCGCGCGAACTGATCGAAAAAGAGGGCGTGGAACTGCTCCAGGGGCCGGTCAGCTCGGCGGTGGCCGTGGCCCTGACCACGGTGGCGCAGGAAAACAAGATCATCCTGATGATTGACCCGGCGGCCTCGGCCTTCCCCACCGGCCCTAACTTCAACCCCTACGTCTTCCGCACCAGCCGCACCAACTATGATGATGTGCTGGTCATCGCCAAGTACCTGGTGGAAAACGTGGGCAAGAAATTCGCGCACATCGGTATTGACAACGCCTTTGGGCGCGGCAGTGGCGCGGCCCTGGCCTACGCCGTGGGTAAGTACGGCGGTGAAGTGATCGCCGACATTTACGCTCCCTTCGACACGACCGACTTCACCCCCTACATTCAGCAGGCCATGGATTCCGGCGCGGACTGCCTCTTCCTGACCTGGGCGGGCACGGGCTACGTGACCCTGTTCCAGCAATTGGGTGACCTGGGCGCGCTGGAGAAGATGCGCGTGGCCACGGGTTACGGCGATAACGCCTCCTTTGCCGCGGTTTACGGCACCGCCCTGGGCCAGATCGGTCTCAACGTCTATCACTACACCGTCCCCAAGAACCCGGTCAACGACTGGCTGGTCAAGCGCCATCTGGAACTGTATAAGGAACCGCCGGACCTGTTCACTGCGGGCGGTATGGCCTCGGCAATCGCTCTGGCGACGGCCCTGGAGAAGACGGGAGGCGACACTAACGCGGAAAAGATGATCGCGGCACTTGAGGGGCTTAAGTTCGAGGGGCCCAAGGGGACCTACTACATCCGCCCGGAGGATCATGTCTGCGAGCAGCCGATGAACATCCTCAAGCTGGTGAACCTGGACCCCGACCTGGATGACGATGGCATCCCCGAATACAAGTTCTTTGAAACGGTTTACGTGAGCGAGTACAACGAGCTGGGCGTGCCCTGCACGCTCACCGGCGAGTATGCTGCGCGCTGCGGCAATTTGCCCAAACCCTGAGGCGCGCGATTGAGCCAGGGGGAGACAGACGTACCGGTCTGTCTCCCCTGAGTCTGTCAGGCATCAAGTCGGAAGGGAGTGCGTATGAGCACAGACATCATTCTTGAAGGCCGCGGCCTGACCAAAGCCTTTGGCGGCCTGATCGCCGTGGACCATGTGGATTGTCAGATTCGCGCCGGAACGTTACACGCCATCATCGGCCCTAATGGAGCCGGGAAGACCACCCTGTTCAACCTCCTTAGCCGGACTATGGCGCCGACCTCCGGACAGGTCTTTTTTCGGGGACGGGACATCACCCACCTGCCCACGCATCGGGTAGCGCATCTGGGCCTGGGCCGTTCGTTTCAAATCACCAATATCTTTCCCAACCTGACGGTGCTGGAAAACATCCGTCTGGCGGCGCAGGCCCGTGGCGGGGATAAGCTGAAGTTCTGGCGTCCCTATACCCACTACACCGCCTATATCGAAAAGGCGCTGAGGATCGTCGCCCTGGTGGGCCTGCAGGGCCGGGAGGGCGTGCTGGCCCGCGCCCTGGCGCACGGTGAAAAGCGCAAGCTGGAGCTGGGCATCATGCTGGCCAGCGATCCCGAAGTTCTCTTGCTCGATGAGCCGACGGCTGGCATGTCCTCAGAGCAGGTGCCGGAATTGATCACCATTATCCGCAATATCCTGGCGCAGGGCGGCAAGACCATCGTGCTGGTCGAGCACCGCATGGATGTCGTGATGAACATCTCCGATTGGATCACGGTCATGCATCAGGGGCGCGTTCTGGCCGAAGGCACGCCGCTGGATGTGGCCCGCAACGCCCTGGTGCAAAAAGCCTACCTGGGTGCGCTGTACGGTGACTTTGGGGCCGCCGGGTGAGAGGGGGAAAACCTATGGCCGAATCATTACCGCATGATCTCATCCTGTCCGTGGAAGCCATTCATACGTACATCGGACAGTTTCATATTCTGGAAGGGGTCTCGCTGCAGGTGCGGCGGGGCAGCATCACCGTCCTTTTGGGGCGGAACGGTGCGGGAAAGACCACGACCCTCAAATCCATCCTGGGCCTTACGCCCCCGCGTCTGGGGCGGGTGGTGTTTGATGGGGTCGAAATTCAGGGCAAACACGCCTACGACATCGCCGCCATGGGGATAGGCTACGTCCCGGAACATCGTGCCATTTTCCGCCACCTCACCGTGGCCGAAAATTTACGCCTGGCCGAGCGTAAAAAGGGCGATTTGGAGCGCAAAGCCGACTTCATCTTTCGGCTGTTTCCCGATCTCAAGCGGCTCTACAAACTGGGGGGCGCGCAGCTTTCGGGCGGTCAACAACAGATGCTGGCGATCGCTCGCGCCCTGGTGGCTGATAACAAGCTGTTGCTGATTGACGAACCCAGCGAAGGCCTGGCCCCGGTCATCATCGAGCAGATGATGGAGGCCATCCGGGAATTGAGCACCACGACCACCGTGCTGCTGGTTGAACAGAATTTCCTGATGGCCAGCCGGCTGGGGCAGGATTACTACATCATTGACGATGGCAAAACCGTGCATCAGGGGCGGATGGAGGACCTGCTCCGCAACGAAGCCCTGATTCATCAATACCTGGGGGCCAGCATCCGCCAGGGAGGAGGTGTCGCATGAAGCAGACCACCTGGTGGCGCGAGTACCAACCGCTTATCATCAGCCTGGGGCTGGTCGTGGGCTTGAGCCTGCTGGCCTGGCGTGGCCTGGGCACGCAGGCCTTCATTCGTACCACGCTTTCGGGCCTGACCCTGAGCGCCCTGTTCTTTATGGTGGCGGCCGGTCTGACCCTGGTTTTTGGCCTGATGGACGTGCTCAACTTTGCGCAGGGGTCCATGTTCATGATTGGGGCTTACCTCGGCTGGCAATTTTACACCAACCCCACTTTCCTGTTTGGCCTGGCGCCGCTGGTTTTAGCCCTCATCGCCGGTCTGATGGGCATGGCCCTCCTGTATCCCCTGGTCCATAGCTGGAAACTCAGTCCCGACAGGCAAAAGCTGCTGCGGGCGGCGCTCCTCCTCCTGGCGCTGCTTCTGGCGCTCTTGGGCCTGTGGCAATACGACGTGCGGGGCCTGGCTAAGACCGCGATGGTCTCTTCCATGGTCGCCTCCAATCCCCTGGCCGAAGCTTCGCCGCAGGAACCTCTGGCGCGCTTCTGGGTGCGTCCGTTGCTGGTCTTTCTGGCGGGATGGTGTATCGCCTTGGCGCAGGCCCGTCCGGGGGATGAGACCCTGGTCGTACAGCGCAGCGAGACGCGCCGCAGCGCCTTCCTGCTGGCCGGCCTGGTCCTGCTCACCATAGTCAGCACATTAGTGCGGGAGTCCGGCCCGATAGCCGTGCTCCTGCTCAACGGCAACCTGCGCTTCTTCCTGGCGCTGCTCACCAGCCTGCTGGTTGGCCTGGCCCTGGGCAGTGTGATCGAACGGCTGCTCATCAGCCCGCTCTACACCCGTCCACTGTATCAGATCCTCATTACCATGGGGCTGGCCTACGTCATCGGCGAGCTGGTGCAGTTGCTCTGGGACCCGTTACCCTACGCCATGGACCGCCCGCCTTTGTTTGCGCAGCCGGGCAAGGCCGAAACGGTGCTGGAATGGCTGCGGCAGGGCAGCGCGACGCTGAACATCTTCGGCGTCACCTTCCCCACCTATCGTCTGTTTATCATCTTTTTAGGCATCACCATGTTTGTCGCTCTGTCCCTGGTGATGAAATACAGCCGGCTAGGGATGATCATCCGCGCGGGCGTGCAGGATCGGGACATGGTAGAAGCACTGGGTATCAACGTCCGGCGCGTCTTCACCCTGGTTTTCGCCATGGGCACGGCCCTGGCGGCGCTGGGAGGTATCGGCGCGGCGCCTTTTATGCCGGTAGAGCCGGTGATGGGGGACCGCTTCCTGATGCAGGGCTTCATCACCGTCGTCATCGGCGGGATGGGGAGCACGACAGGAGCCGCATTGGGGGCGCTCCTGTTGGGCCTGGCGCGGGCCTTTGGCGACTACCTGGCGCTCAAATACGGCCTGACCCCTTCCATCTCCGAGGCCTCGACCGTCATCATCATGGTTATCGTCTTGCTGGCGCGCCCATCTGGATTGCTGGGGAAAAAGGAGTAGAGCCATGGCACAACCTCTTGCGCAAAACTTCTGGTCCAAACTCCGGGCCTGGATCGAACCGCGGAAAATCGGCCTGCTGGTCCTGGCCGGCCTCATCCTGTTCCCGTACCTGTTCGCTCTGGTTACAGGCACGCCTCTTGGCGAAGGCGCCAACAAGTTCTGGCAGGGCCATTTTATCGCCATGTTCATCCTGGCCGTCTACGCCATGAGTTATGACCTGTTGTTAGGGTACACTGGGATTCTCACCTTTGGTCACGCGGCCTTTTTCGGGAGCGGGGCTTACGCCATGGCCCTGTTCCTCAAACACGTGGCGCCGCGTTTCAGTGCGGAGTATCAAATCCTCCTGGGCCCGTGGAACGTCACCGATGGGGTGGTGCTGCTTGTGGGCTTCCTGCTGGCGCTGGTCTGCGCTACCCTGATCGGACTGCTGTTCAGCCTGGTATCCTCGCGGGTGCGTGGCGCCTATTTCGCCATGATCACCCTGGCTATGGCGCAGGCGCTGCACATCCTTTCCAAGTCGGCAGACTTCGTGAAATGGACGGGCGCGGATGAGGGGCTGCATGGCGTGCCCATCCCGGCCTTTCTCAACCCCACCCAATACCGGTTGCGCTTCTACTTCCTGGCCCTGGCCTTCGCCGCGGTGATGTACCTCATCACGCAGCGCCTGGTAGATTCGCCCGTCGGGCGGGTGTTCATCGCCCTGCGTGAAAATGAAAGCCGCGTGCAGATGATCGGCTACAACCCGCGCCTGTACCGCAGCCTGGCTTTTGTCAGCGCCGCGCTGATTGCCGGGTTGGCGGGCGCCTGGTACGCCCTGTGGACCATGAGCGCCACCCCGACCATGACCGGCCTGGGCATGACCGTGAACGCCCTGATCATGACCATCCTGGGCGGTACAGGCACCCTCTACGGGCCGATGTTGGGCGCGGCTTTGATGGAATTCCTGGGGCACTACTTCTACCAGTGGTTCGGCGCGCGTTGGCCGCTGGTCTTCGGGGTGCTCTTCATCCTGCTGGTCATTTTCCTGCCTTACGGCATCGTGGGCACAGGGCGACTGCGCTACGCGGAGTGGAAGCTCAAGCGGCAGCGTCGGTAAGAGCGCGATCTATTCAGGCGCATCCCCGTTCTCACGAACGGGGATGCGTTTTTTACATCCGCTGAATCTGCCGTCCCAGCGCCAGCGTGGTCGGGGAGGGTTCGACCTGCAGCTCGTTGCGCAGGCGCTCCACGCAGCGCTGATAGACGCGCAGAGCCTGCGTCCGCGCACCCTGCGCCAGATAGGCTTCGATCTGGAACTGATAGGCCCGTTCCCAATAAGCATCGCGGTTCAACATGGCCTCGGTCAGCGCCAGCACGTCCTCCCAGCGGCGGTCCTGGGCCAGCAGGGCCGCCGTGCGCTCCGCGCTGCGCAGATACAGCAGGCGCAGCCGTTCCCGTTCCTCCAGGTTCCAGGGGGCGTAGGGATTTTCCTGGAGGAAGTCGCCCGCGTAGAGGACCAGGGCCTGTTGATACAGGGCCAGGCTTTCTGCCGGGGCTGAGCTGAAACGCGCCTGCGCCTGTTTGACGAGCTGCTCAAATTCCGCCACGTCCAGCCACATATCGGCGTGTGGCCGCAGCCCGTAGAGCGTGCCCTCGCGCACAATGTAAGCGGAAGGCGCGTTCGGAGCGCGGCGTGGCTCCAACACCTTGAAGAGGGTGCTCAGGGCCACCTTGAAATCCCGCGCCCCCGTATCCGGGTCCTGTTCTGGCCAGAGCAGCTCGATAATCTGATCCCGTTCCAGCCGCTGTCCGCGATAACTCAACAAGACCTGGAAAAGCTGTTTGGCGCTTTCCCGGCGCCAGGCCTGCGGGGTAATCTCCTCCCGCCCGCGCCAGACGCGGAAAGTTCCCAGGGTCTGCACGCGCAACTGATAGCCGGGATGCAACTCAACCTGACGCAGATGCAACGCTTCCAGGAGCGTATCGGCAAAAGCCTGTTGGCGCGGCTGTTCGCGCAGGGCCAGGAGCAGGGGCACCAGTCGGCGCACGTCTGGCGGCCCCAGGAGGGTGCGCCGCGTGAACAGGTAACTGTAATTGTGGGTCTGAATCACCTGCTGCAGGGCTTCGCCTTCGCGTTTCAGGCGCAGGCTATCGCCCGTTTCCCAGGCCAGCAGGCTCAACCACAGGCGCGTCACCGCCTCGCCGTAATGATCTCCACAGCTATGAAAGGCCTCCAGCGCCTGCGTGAGGACCGCCTGTCCCGTCGGATAGCGTTCTGCCAGCACATAACTGGCCCCCAACGAAAGCTGAATCAAAGCCCCGACCCAGACATCCCCGGCCTGACGGGTGAGGGTCAGGCCCTGGTCGGCGGCGTTCTGCGCTGCATCGAGCAGGCCCTGGAAGCCATGGGCGCGACACAGGCCCCAGTAAGCCTCGGCTTTCAGGCGGGGTACCGCCAGCGTGTCGCTCAGCTTGATGGTTTCACGGTAACATTGACAGGCCCGCTCGTAGGCATCCGGCGCATCGGTGAGCAGCCAGGCGTGTCCCTGCCGCATCAGGCCCACGCCGGTGATGAAGGGCGAGGCCAGGGCCTGTCCCCGCTCTGTGCCGGCCACTGCGCAGCGATAGGCCTCTTCGGCGTTGCCTTCAAAAGCGTGGACCAGGGAGAGCAACAGCAAGGTTTCGCGATGGGCACGGGGACGTAGAACCGGCGTCTGACGCTCAATCTCGGCCCGCGCTTCCAGAAGACGGCGGGCCGCTTCCAGTTGACCGGTCCGCAGCAGCACGCGCACCGGCAGCTCCTCTTCATTGGGTCCTTCATTGCGCAGCGCCTGCGCCTGAGCGCGCAAAGCCTCGGCTTCTTCAGGACGGCCCAGGTTGAGCCGGTTTTCGGCCAGCAGTTCCAGCAGATTGGCGCGGGCTTGACGGTCTTCCAGCCCGTCGCTGATGCGCAGGGCCTCTTCCAGCAGCGCTTCGGCCTGACTGGGGTTCACCGTGTCCAGGTAGACGCGGGCCTGACCGCGCAGGGCCTGGGCCAGGGCGCTGAGCTGGCCCAACTGCCGGGCGTGTTGTTGGGCCTGACGGTACCAGGCCAGCGCTTCCGGGAAGCGGCTGCGTAACCGCGCCACATCCCCCAGGAAGGAAAGCAGGCGCGGATGGGCGGCCAGGGTCTCCGGCGAAAACTGATGCAGCCAGCGCTCCAGGCGCTCCAGTTGCCCGTTGCGTACCCGTTGCGTCCCCAATTCCTCCAATATCTGCGCGGCGCTGGCTTCTTCCCCGGCACGGAAAAGATGCTCCAGAGCTTCTTCTTGCTCCCCGTAACGTTGGAGACAGACCGCGGCTTGCCGATGGCTGACTTTCTCCTCTTCCGCCGCAAGACTGTTGAGCAGGAACTTGCGGAAAAGCGGCTGGTAGCGGTAACGACCAGGGGCGACTTCGCTGATGAACAGGCCTTGATAGAGCAGGTCGCGCAGGGTGGCAGCACTGCGTGCATCGCCTGTCAGGCAATCGCACACCTCAGCGCGTAGTTCGCGCAGCACTGCCGTGCCTTTGAGAAAGTTCTGCCAGGCCTGGGGCAGTTGGGCCATCACCTCCTGCATCAGATACGCGAAGAACTGCTCGCCCGAAGCCGGCAGTCTGTCCAGCGCCTGGGTGATGGAGCTGGCCGCGCCGCTGCGGACCATCTGCCAGACGACCTGCAGCGCCATAGCCCAGCCCTCGGTCTGCTGCGTCAGCCGCTCCACCTGCTCGTCGCTGAGCGGGAGCTGGTAAACTTCGGCAAACAGGGCGGCCACTTCGGCAGGGGTAAAGGCCAGTTCGTTTTGGGTGATTTCAAGCACGTCCCCCTTCATGCGCCAGGCGAGGAGCGAGGGGAAGGGCAAGGCCCGGCGTGTAGCCATCAGGAAGTGGAGCCAGGGCGGGCGATGGGTGATGAAGCGGTCGAGCAACTTGAGCACGCTGCTCGCCTTTTCCAGATGGTGGGCGTCGTTGAGGATGAGCAGGGAGGGAGGGCGCACCTCACTGCTCAGGGTGTTGAGCAGGAGCTTAAGACAGATTTCCCAGCGCTCTTCATCGCTGCTTCCCACTTCTTCCAGGGTGGCGGCGATGGTTTCTTCCGGCAGGGTAGGGCAGAGTCGGCGCAGGCTGCGCAACAGGTACTGCAAAAAGAGCGTCGGGTCGGCGTCCTCGCGTTCCAGGGTGTACCAGGCCAGGGGATGGCCTGCACTGGAAAGGGCCGCCAAGGCGGTGCTCTTGCCGTAGCCCATCCCGGCCTGGACCAGGGTGAGCGGGTAGTCGAGGGCTTCGAGCAGGCGCGCGGTCAGGCGCGGACGGATCAGGGTCCGCGCTGGCAGCGGGGGCGGGGTGAGCTTGGTCTGCAGGATCAGGGCTGGCATGGCTGCCCCTCCCAGGCACCGTTACGGCCGGGCGAGCGGGATGTGAATCTGGAAGGGGAGCACTTCAAACCGGTAGGTGCGGTTGAGATAGTCCCCGTTCCAGCCCCCGACGGCGTAGAGGGTGGCGCCGAGTACAGCGACGCCACCGTGTCGCCATTCCCGCACCAGGGGCGTTTCGACCACCTGCCAGCGCGGCTGACGCGGATCCAGGTTTTCGTTGAAGCCCAGGTAGTGCTGCCAGCCGCCGCCGATGGCGTAAAGTTTGGAACCGGCTACGGCCAATCCCAGGCCGCCGCGGGGCAGCAGCAGGTCGGGACAGGTCTGCCAGGACTGCTGCGCCGGATCGTACACCAGGCAACGGGCCAGTTCACGCTTGCCATCGTAGCCGCCGACGTAGTACACCTGCTGACCGTACACGGCCGCTCCGCCAAAGCCCGCAGCCAGGGGGATGGGCGGGAGGGCATCCCAGTGGTCCGCCTGGGCGTCGTAGCGATAAGCCTGGTCGGTGTAGCGCGTCCCATCCCAGCCGCCGAAGAGGTAGGCCTGCTGCCCGTCGGTGGCCAGGGCGTAAGCGCACAGGGCCTGGGGCAGGGGGGCCACCTCGTGCCAGCGATCCTGGGCCGGATCGTAGAGGTGCACGGTGGCGACTGGCTTCCCCTGGAGGTCGCAGCCGCCGGGCACGAGCAGCCCGGTTTTGACCGCCCCAGCGCTGAAGTTGGCCAGGGCCAGGGGGCGCGGGGCAACGGTGACCCAGGTGTCCTGGTCGGGATCGTAGCGTTCGGTGATGGCGGTGACACCTTCCGCCGTGAGGCCGCCGATGGCGTAGAGCTGGCCCTGCCAGGCGGCCAGGCCGAAACGCGCCCGGCGCAGGCTCATGGGGGCGCGCTCCTGCCAGCGCTGCGTGACGGGGTTGAGGGCCAGCGCTGCCTGGCCGGGTTCGTCTACCAGCCCCGCTGCGGCATGGCCCGTGCCGTAGCTCATCTCTGGCGGCGGGAGGAAGAGGAGGATGAGCATCACCAGCAGGGCCAGGCCCAGGGCGATGGGGCGCAGGCGGGACCTGCTCGCCGGGAGTGCTGCTCCCTGGGCCGTGGTCTCCAGAGCGCCGGTCTCCTCTGCCGGGGCCGGGGCGGCCGGCGGCTGGAGCAGTGCCCCGGCTTCCGGCTCGGCGGCGCCACCCGTCCTGGCCTCCGCCGGCGGGTTGGCGGCTTCAATTGCGGATGCGGCACCAGCCAGAGCGGCTTTTTCCTCCTCAGAAAGGACCAGCCAGCCGGAACGCAGGGCCAGGAGGGTGAGTTCGGTGCGCGAGCCGACGCCAGTCTTGGCGAAGATGTTGCGCAGATGGACTTTGATGGTGTTGGGGCTGACGTAAAGCTGCGCGGCGATTTCTTTGTTGGAAAGCCCCGCGGCGACCAGGCGCACGACTTCGATTTCGCGCTCGCTCAGGGCTTCACCCGGCTCCGCTGGCATCGGGGTCCTCCAGCACCGGAAATTCGACGATGTCTTTGCCCGCTAGCTTGTCCTGCACGCGCTCGACGATGATGTCCAGGTGGCGCGGGTATTTGACGAAGTTGAGCTGGTCGCCAGGGACGGTAAGCACCGGGCACAGGTCGAAGTGCCCGATCCATTCTTCATAGAAGCGGTTGAGCAGGGTCAGGTAGTCCGCCGAGATGCTGCGCTCGATTTCCCGTCCGCGTTGGATGATGTGCTTGAGCAGGGTGGGGACGCTGGCCTGGATGTAGATGAGCAGGTCGGGACGGGGCAGGCCGCTGATGATCTGGTCGTAAAGCCGCCGATAGGAGCGGTAATCGCGTTCGGTCATCTGCCGCATTTCGTACAGGGCGCGGGCAAAGATGTGCGCGTCTTCGTAAATGCTGCGATCAATGATGGCCGAAACGGGCAGGGCGGCCATGTGCCGGTGTTGTTCGGCGCGGTGACCCAGGAAGAAGATTTGCAGGTGGAAGCTCCAGGCGCGCATGTCGGCGTAAAAATCGGCCAGGTAGGGGTTGTCGTCCACGGACTCGTAGGCGATGTGCCAGCCCAGCCGATGGGCCAGCCGCTCGGCCAGGGAGGTTTTGCCGGCGCCGATGTTGCCGGCGACCAGGATCAGGTGTTTGGCCATGCTGTTTCCTCCGCGTTGGACATGGGGTACAGGGTACATTTTACCACATGACAGGTGGTGGGGGTGACGCGCGCCTGTTCGCTCAGCCGCACCCCCGGAATCCAGAGGATAGTGGCCCCGCTGCACAGGAGCGGCAGGGTGGGGCGCCAGGAGGTGGGGATTTTAGCTTTAACCAGAAAGTCGCCCAGGTTGGTGTCGGCTGCCAGGCCCAGGGGCCAGAAACGGTCGCCGGGCTGGCGGGTGCGCAGGATGAGGGGCGGGCGCAGGGCGTCGGCATCCAGGTAGGCGGTGAAGGCATCGGGGTTGGCGCTGATGTCGGCCCTGTCCCAGGTGGCCAGCGGCTCCAGGGTCAGGACCCAGGCGTTGGGCAGGATGAAGCGGCCCGGTACACTCAGCTCCAACTGACGGCCGGCCTCCAGCCAGGGGCGGCTGGCCGGGGGACGGGGCGCGCCGGCCTCGCGGAAGACCAGGCGCTCATACTCCACGCAGAGCAGCAGGCCGCGCGGGAGGGTGGCCTGCTGGCCGGTGATGCCGTTGGTGGCGATGTGCAGGGCGGCCTCGACGTGGGTGAAATCCACGTCGCGCAGGGTGGGGCGCAGGTGATAGGCGGCCCGGCGGATGAGGGCGCGTTGCAGGGCCAGGGGCAGGGCGCGGAAGCCGATCAGGTCGAAGCTGAGCGTGTTATCCGCTTCGCCGGGCAGGAGCAGGCTATCCCAGGCCTGTTGGGCCAGGCTTTCCAGCAGTTCGTAATCCGCGCGGACGACTTCGGCCAGGGCGCACAGGCGCGCGGCGATGCGCGGGTTGATGCGCGCCAGGTAGGGCAGCACCTCATGCCGCAGGCGGTTGCGGAAGAAGGTGGGGTCCTGGTTGGAGCTGTCTTCACGGGTGGTCAGGCGCTGTTCGGCGCAATAGGCCTGGATGGCGGCGCGCGGGGTGAAGAGCAGCGGACGGATGAGGGTAAGGCCAGAACGCGCCGCGGGCGGCAGGGGGAGGAGCCGATAGGCGCTGAGGGGCGTGGCCGGCGCCATGCCGCGCAGGCCAGCCGGCCCGCTGCCGCGCAGCAGGTGCATCAGCACTGTTTCGGCCTGGTCATCCGCGTGATGGGCTACCGCGATGCTGCGGGCCTCTTGGCGCAGCGCGACGCGCGCCAGGAAGGCGTAGCGTTGACGCCGCGCGGCCTCTTCCAGGGTCAGGCGCTCTTCCCGCGCCAGGGCCGGCACGTCGCAGCGTTCGATGGTGCAGGGCAGGCCCCAGCGGGCGGCCAGATCGGCGACAAAGGTCGCATCGGCATCCGCTTCAGCGCCGCGGATGCCGTGATGCAGGTGTGCGACGTGCAGCTCCAATTGCCAGGCGGCCCGGAGGCGCAGGAAGAGATGCAGCAGGGCGACCGAATCCGGGCCGCCGGAGACGCCGATAACCAGCCGACTGCCGGGGCTGACCAGATGATAGCGCTGCAGGGTCTGTTGAAACTGAGGTAGCAGATCGCTCATGACCGCCTGGGCAGGGGCACGACGGTGCCGCAGTATTCACAGGTGAGCTGCGTCATCCCTTTGTAGACGGGCGGGAGCTTTCCGCCGCAGCGTGGGCACTGGGTGGGGGCGTTTTCGTAGGCGATGGTGTCCGCTACGGTGGGTTGGGCGCCAGGGGGGGCGAAGGCCGCGATCTGGCCGGTGCGCACCATTTCGATCCGCTGCGCCCACTCCTCATTGCGGGCGCCACCTTCGAGTTTGAGGGTGATGGTCGGTGGAAGGTCGCGGAACTCGGCGCGCAGGATGAGCAGCTCCTGATGGGAGAGAAAGCCCGATTTGTCCTGCGTGGTCACTTCCTGCAGCGCGCCAATCGGGAATTGCCACAGGAGTTTCTTGACTTCTTCAGCGGCGGTGGTGATGAAGAGCACCTTTTTGGTGGCGACCTTTTCCCGCTGCTCGAAAAGCAGGCGCGCGTTGGTGATGATGAGCAGGCCGCGCGGGCCTTCATCCTTTTGGGTGAGCCAGCGCGCTTCGACCACGGCGATGGGGGTTTCGTCCGGCAGGGCAGGGAAGGTAGCCGTGGCGAAAGCCTCCAGCGCGGCCTCAGCTATGTCCAGCTCCCGGACCAGCGCCCTCAAATCGTCCTGAAGGGGCGTGTACATGGCGCTGATCGCCTGTTCGGCCTCGCGGACCATGGTTTCCAGGGTGCTCAGTTCGCTATCCAGGGCGGGGAGGGCGCTCACATTGCCGGTGCGGTTGAGTTTTAGCGAGAGCTGTTCGCCGTAGCTGCGCAACTGCTGCCGTCGTTCGTTAAGGCGGGCGAGGATGGGAGGACGCGCCGTGTTCCAGGTTTGCGTCAGGCCGGCCTGGCGTTCGCCCCAGTGGGCGCCATACCGATAGCCGCGCTTCTGAAGTTCGGCGATGCGAGCGGGCAGACTTTGCAGGCTGGTGGTGATGGCTTCGATTTCGGCGGCCTGGCTATCCAGGTTGGCGCGGGTGAGCGTGCTCTGGAGTTGACTGCGGCGCTGGCTCAGCTCGTTTTGCAGGTCGAGGAGCGCTGATGAGGCGCCGGATTGAGGGCGGCTAACGCTGGAGCGCAGCTCATCACGTTCATCTTTCGGGAGATTTTTCTTTGGGTCGGACATGGCTCATTTCCTTTCCTGGGTGAATGAGAATGGGCTTCGCCACGGAGCGCACCGGGCCTTTGCTCCCGTGTCCGCTGCGATCTCCGCGGCAATCAACACCATCCGGCTGTGTCCAGGACCCGGCGGTTTTTGCACGCGGCCGGGTCCTGGTCCGGCCAGGATAGCTCTGGTTACGCCTTGATGGACGCCCGGAGGTAGGCCTCGATGAAGGCGTCTATGTCCCCATCCAGCACGGCCTGGGTGTTGCCCGTTTCGTAGTCGGTGCGGTGATCCTTGACCATCTGATAGGGGTGGAGGACGTAGGAACGGATCTGGTTACCCCAGGCAGCGTCGCGGTGTTCGCCCTTGAGTTCGGCAATCTGTTCCCGGCGTTTTTCCTCCTCCAGCTCGTACAGCCGGGCTTTGAGCACGCGCAGGGCATTTTCTCGGTTCTGGGTGAGCGACCGCTCGTTCTGGCAGGAGACGATCAGGCCGCTGGGGATATGATGGATGCGCACGGCGGTTTCGTTTTTCTGCACGTGCTGCCCTCCGGCGGATGAGGCACGGAAGGTTTCGATTTCCAGGTCTTCAGGGCGAATTTCGATTTCAACGGCGTCGCCGATATCGGGCCAGACCTCGACCAGGGCGAAGGAGGTGTGACGGCGATGGGCCGCGTCGAAGGGCGAAAGGCGCACCAGCCGATGGACGCCGCGCTCGGCCCGCAGATAGCCATAGGCGTAAGCTCCGCGCACGCTGAGCAGCACGCTCTTGATACCCGCCTCTTCCCCGTCGGTCTGGTCCAGAAGCTCCACCTTGTATCCCCGGCGTTCGCACCAGCGCAGGTACATGCGCAGGAGCATGGCCGCCCAATCCTGCGAGTCGGTCCCGCCGGCGCCGGCGTGAATGGCCAGCAGAGCGTCGCCTTTGTCGTGCGGGCCGGAAAGCAATAGGCGGAACTCGGCCTGAGCGTATTCCTGCTCCAGCCGCTCAACCTCGGCTTCCAGCTCCGGCAGCAGCTCCTCATCTTCCAACGCCAGCAGCTCCTGCGCGTCGTAAATGGCCCGGCGCAGGCGTGTCCAGTAGTCTACATTTTCCTGAATAGCGGCCAGGCGCTGCATCACTTCCCGCGCCTGTTGGGGATCGTTCCAGAGGTCAGGCGCAGCGGCCTGCTCCTCCAGGCGTTTCAGCTCCTCCAATTGAGCCGGTAAGTCAAAGAGACCTCCAGATGGTATTGATGGCGGAGGCCAGGCTCTCCAGTCGTTCGTGCAACGAATTCATTATTCTCTCCCCTTGCTTAAGGTTTTGCTAAAGCATTTACCCCTGACCCAGCAGACCTTCGACAAAGGCCTCGCGGTCAAAGGGGGCGAAATCTTCCACCCCCTCGCCGGTGCCGACGAAGCGCACCGGCAGGCCGAGTTGTTGACCGATGGCGAGTACCATCCCGCCGCGGGCACTGCCATCCAGTTTGGCCAGGATGATGCCGGTGACCTTAACCGCGGCCATGAATTGTTTGGCCTGGAGCAGGCCGTTCTGGCCCGTCGTGGCGTCGAGCACCAGCAGTACCTCATGGGGCGCCCAGGCCACACGCCTGGCGATGACCCGGCGGATTTTCTCCAGTTCGGCCATCAAGTTGTGCTGGGTGTGCAGGCGGCCGGCGGTATCTACGATCACCGTATCCAGATGGCGCGCCTGAGCCGCCTCCAGCGCGTCGAAGGTGACCGCGCTGGGATCGCCGCCGGCAGGGCCGGTGATGACCGGCACGCCGACGCGCTCGCCCCAGACTTTGAGCTGGTCAATCGCCGCGGCGCGGAAGGTGTCGCCAGCGGCCAGCAGCACCCGCCGGCCCTGGCGTTGCAACATCGCCGCCAGTTTGGCAATGCTGGTCGTTTTCCCCGACCCATTGACCCCGACAATCAGAATGACCGCCAGGGGCCAGTTGAGGTTGAGGGGCTGCGGTTCGGGCAGCAAGGCCAGAATCTCCTCGCGCAGCAGCCGACGCAGCTCCTGCGCCCGGATGATACCCTCAGCTTTAACCCGTTGACGCAGTTTACCAAGCAGGGCCTGCGTGGTTTCTACCCCTACGTCCCCCTGCAACAGCAGAGCCTCCAGCTCCTCCCAGGTCTCTTCCGTCAGGTCGCCAGTGCCCAACAGGCTGGCGATTTGTCCAAACACGGCGTTGCGCGTCTTACGCAGGCTTTCAAAAATACTCTTCATCCCTGATATCCTCTATTTATATGGTGACCTGTAACTTTATGGATGGATTATAACAGAGTGATCGGATTCGGGAACTGTCGGGGCTGCAGCAGCCTTACCGCAGCCTCGTAGCCTTCTGCTTCCATGGCGCGGGGATTAAGCTGACGCAGGTGCCGGATGGCCTGATCCGGTTCAAGGCCTTGATAGAGCACCAGATACCCGGCCAGGATGGCACCCGTGCGGTCGTTCCCCGCATAGCAATGGACCAGGGTGGGGAGCTGCGCCTGCATCAGCTCATCCAGTTGCTTCCAGATCGGCAGGGCCTGGTAGATGAAGGCCTTCTGCAGCCCCGGACTGGTCAGAAGTATCGGCGGGAAGGCGTAGCGATAATGGCGGAAGGGATAGGCCTTCAGGTCGTCTACGGGCACTTCCTCGGCCAGCGAGATGATGGCGCCAATCCCCCCGGCATACAGCTCCGCCGGGTCCCAGGGTACATAAGTGGGGCCCGGTCGTCCGGCTAAACGTCCTGGCAAAACCCAATAGACTGAGCGCATACCGCCATTCTACCTGATTGCAGGGAGAATTCAAGCTGGCCCGCACCGGTGTCGCGGCGCCGACAGCAACCCGGCGGGGCCATTCACCTTTTGCTTCGTAACAGGGACAGAAAAAGCTGCTGAACTCAATCCGCGTTGGAGGTATGCGAGGGGAACTCACTGTAGTGAACCCCGAAATTTGGACACCTCTGAAACTGATATATATCTTTCTAGGAGGGTTGTCCAATGGCCAGACATCGCAAGTTCACTTCTGAGTTCAAGGCTCAGGTCGTTTTGGAGGTG
>Ga0068707_1000822_pt1 | contig 21087 bp, 16 predicted proteins | sample YNPNPMetaG_FD_66600 | JGI IMG/M metagenome (GOLD analysis project Ga0068707, IMG submission 66600) | Anoxygenic and chlorotrophic microbial mat microbial communities from Yellowstone National Park, USA - YNP NP MetaG | ecosystem: Environmental > Aquatic > Thermal springs > Hot (42-90C) >...
AAGCCCATTGATCCCGATGAGTTTCTGCAGCAGATCGCGGCCTACCTGGGCGGTCAGCGCGAGGAGCTGACGGATGAAAGCTTCCGCGAGGCGTACCTGCAAAGCCTGGTGGCGCGGATGGAGGAGAAGGTCCGCGCTTTGACCACCGCCTTGCAGGAAAACGCCGAATTGAACGCCCAGAATCAGCGCCTGCTGGCGCGCTCCCAACGCCGCGCGCACTTGTTGGAAGTGGCGGCGCGAGTGGGACGCAGCGTCACCTCCATCCTCGACCTGGACGAACTGCTGGTCGCCATGGTCAACACCATCTGCGATGAGTTCGGCTTCTACTACGCCGGCGTGTTTCTGCTCGATGACAGTGGCGAATGGGCCATCCTGCGCGCCGGGCGGGGCGAAGCGGGCCAGCGGATGGTGGCCGAAGGCCATCGCCTGCGGGTAGGAGGAAACTCGATGATCGGGCGTGCGCTGGTGCAGTGCGAGCCGGTGCTCGCCGCGGATGTGGAAGAGGAGAGCGTGCGTTTCAAAAATCCCTGTTTGCCCGAAACGCGCTCGGAACTGGCCCTGCCCCTCCTGGCCATGGGGGATGTGATCGGCGCCCTCAGCGTCCAAAGCACCGCCCCCGACGCTTTCGATAAAGATGACCTCAATGCCTTGCGCACCATGGCTGACCAGCTGGCCATCGCCATCCGCAACGCCCGGCTGCATCAGGAGAATCAGCGTCTGCTGATGGATGTGGAACGGCGGGCACGCCTGCTCCGGGCTGCGGCTGAAGTAGGGCGCACCGTCACCTCAATTCTGAATCTCGATCAGCTGCTGGCCCGCACGGTGGACCTGATCTGTCAGGTTTACGGCTTCTACTACGCCGGCGTGTTTCTGGTGGATGAAAGTGGCGAATGGGCTGTCTTACGCGCCGGTTACGGGGAAGCCGGGGCGCAGATGGTGGCGCAGGGGCATCGGCTTAAAGTCGGCGGTTACTCCATGATTGGCACGGCCATCAGTCAGCGCAAGGCGCGCATCGCGCTGGACGTAGGCGAGGAGCCGGTGCACTTCAAGAACCCCTATCTGCCCCTCACCCGCTCGGAAATGGCCCTGCCGCTCATCATCGGCGAGCGCTGCATCGGCGCGGTGACCGTGCAAAGCGTGGAAGAGGCCGCCTTTACCGAGGACGACATCACAGGCCTGCAGGCCATGGCCGACCAACTGGCTGTCGCCATCAACAACGCCTACCTGGTGCGGGATTTGGAAAAAGCGCACGAGGAGCTGGTGCGCACCAAAACTTACGAAGCGATTGCCACCGCGACCGGCGAAGCCATCCATTGGGTGGGCAACCGCGCTGCCCCCATTCCCGGCAGTGTGGCGCGCATCCGCGAGGACCTGGCCCGCTATCTGTGGCTGGTCAGGCAGCTTTTGGATCAGGCCCTGCCGGAATTGCGGGAGCATCCTTACGCTCGCCTGCTCAGCGCGGCCTGGGACGAGGTCGCCGCGCGCCAGATCGTGGACCCGACCGCCCTGGCTCAGGAATTCGGCTCCCGCACCCTCAAGCAGCTCCAGCGGCTTTTGAGCATGGATTCGATCTTTGAGGACTTTGAAATCATCGAAAAAAGCGCGCGGGCCATTCTGAACATCAAAGAAGACCTGATCGGACCGGCGCGCAAGCGCCATGTGACCGAAGTGTACCTGCAGAACCTGGTGCGCGAATCCGTGGCGGCCATGCTCATCCCCGAAACCATCGCGGTTGAAGTGCGGGCCACGCCCGATTTGCCGCCGGTGCTGGCCGATCCGGTGCAGCTCGACCGCGTGCTCATCAACCTCATCAAGAACGCGCTGGAAGCGATGGAGGACCGTCCCGTTAAGCGCCTGACGGTGACCGCGCGCCCTGGGGATGAGGCGGGAACCGTGGCCGTGGACGTGACCGATACCGGCACGGGCATCAGTCCGGAGAATCTGGATAAAATCTGGATGGCTTTCTACACGACCAAGGGCGACCGCGGCGGGACTGGCCTGGGCCTGCCCGCCTGCGCGCAGATCATCGGACAGCTCGGTGGCAAAATCACCGTCCAGAGCGAGCTGGGAGTCGGCACTACCTTCACCATTGTCCTGCCGGTTAAGCCGGCCGGGTGACCCTGGGGAGTTCATTTTATAGCACAGGAGGTGATTATGGTGGAAGGCATTCGCGTGTTGTTGGTAGATGACGAACGCCTGGTGCGACGCAGCATGGAAAAAAGCCTGCTGCGGGCTGGTTTTGATGTGGAAGCCGTCGCGGATGCGCAAAGCGCCTTGCAGGCCTTTGAGGCGGCCTGGCAGGCCGGAACGCCCTTTAACATCGCCGTTCTCGACCTGCACATGCCCGATCTTTCCGGGCAGGATAACCCCAACGCTGGCCTGGAACTGCTCGCCGCCTTGCTGGAGCGTCAGGCCGATTTACCGGTCGTGATCCTTTCCGCCTTTGATGAGGTGAGCCGCGCCAAACACGCCGTCGAAACCGGCGCGCGCGCTTACTTCGTCAAAGGGCGTGAAGAGGGCCTGATCGAACTCATCAACGATCTGCTTGATCTGGATTAGAGACGAAAGGAGCCGCTTATGACCCCGGAAAAGCAAAATCTGGCAGAACGTCGGGCGCGTTTGTTGCAGGCGGGCGCCAAAGTAGGACGCTACGTCACCTCCATCCTCGATCCCGACCGTCTGCTCCAGGAAACTGTGGATGTGATTTGTGAGGAATTCGGCTTCTACTACGCTGGCGTCTTTCTGCTTGACGAGACCGGCCAGTGGGCCGTTTTGCGCGCCGGGCGCGGGGAAGCCGGACAGGCGATGCTCCGCGCCGGGCACAAGCTCAAGGTGGACGGCCACTCCATGATCGGGCAGGCGACGGCGCGGCGTAAGGCCCTGATCGCGCTGGATGTGGGCGAAGAGCCGGTGCACTTCAAGAACCCCTATCTGCCCAACACCCGCTCCGAAATGGCCCTGCCGCTGATTGTCGGCGACCGTGTCATTGGCGCGCTCACCGTCCAGAGCGAGGAAGAGGCGGCCTTCACGGATGACGATATTGCCCAGCTTCAGATGATGGCCGATCAACTGGCGGTCGCCATTCACAACGCGCAGTTGCACCGCGAAAATCAGAAGCTGCTGGCGCGGGCTGAGCGCCGGGCGCGTCTGTTGGCCGCTGCCGCCGAGGTGGGACGCAGCGTCACCTCCATCCTCGACCTGGATGAACTCCTGCACAAGATGGTGGACATCATCTGCGATGTGTACGGCTTCTACTACGCCGGCGTGTTTCTGGTGGACGAAAGCGGCGAATGGGCCGTTCTGCGGGCGGGACGGGGGGAAGCCGGGGCTAAGATGGTCGCTGCCGGCCACAAGCTCAGCGTGGGAGGGCACTCCATGATCGGCACGGCCATCGCCCAGCGCAAGGCGCGCATCGCGCTGGACGTAGGCGAGGAGCCGGTGCACTTCAAAAACCCCTACCTGCCTTATACCCGCTCGGAAATGGCCCTGCCGCTCATCATCGGCGAGCGCTGCATCGGCGCCGTGACCGTGCAGAGCGTGGAAGAGGCCGCCTTTAACGAGGATGACATTACCAGCCTGCAGGCCATGGCCGACCAACTGGCCGTCGCCATCAACAACGCCCGTCTGCTCAAGGAGCTGGAAGCGGCCCACGCCGAGCTGCTGCGCACCAAGACCTTCGAGGCGCTGGCAACGGCCACCATCGAGGCCATCCATTGGATTGGCAACAAAGCCTTCCCCATCGTGAACAGCGTTTCGCGCCTGCGCGAGGACCTGCAGGCGCTCACGAGCGCGGATGAAGCCCTGCGCGAATCGGTGCTGGAGGACCTGGATGTGATAGGCAACAGCGCCGCCTTGATTTTGGAGGTGCAGGAACACCTCATCGGTCCGGCCCTGGAGGCGCTCCCCGGTCCGGTGCTGGTGGACGATGTGTTGCACGATGTGCTGACCAAGCTGGAAGTCCCCGCATCCATGCTGACCGTGGACGTGGCTGCGGACCTGCCTTACGCGCGCGCGGATTCGACGCAGCTCCATCGTGCTTTCACTTACGTCATCAAAAACGCGCTGGAAGCCGTCGCCGGGCGGGAAGCGCCGCGGATCGCCCTCCAGGTCGCGCCCAGCGAGGATGGGAAATATGTGGCGGTGCGCATCGCCGATAACGGGCCGGGCATCCCGGAGGGCGATCTGGATAAAATCTGGGCCGCTTTCTACTCCACCAAGGGCGCCAGCCACGCTGGCCTGGGCCTTTCCGCCACCGTCCGCATCCTCAATCAGGTGGAAGGCAAGATCACGGCCTGGAACAATCCCGAAGGGGGCGCCACCTTCGAGCTGCAACTGCCCCTTTACACGGCTGCGCTTCCGACTGCCTCCTTGCCGGCGGGCAAGATCATCCTGCTGATTGACGATGATGATCCCTGGAGCCGGATGGCCAGTGCGGCCCTGCAGGCCGCCGGCAGTCGCGTGAGTCGCGTCCCGGACGACCGTGCTCAGCCGGAGGTTTTTGACCTGATTCTGGTGGATGCGATCCTGGAACAGGCCGATGCCTCCCGCGTCCTGCGCAAGCTGGCCAAAGCGGGGGCTGCGGGCAAGACCATCGTCGTCAGTTCGACCCTGCGGGTCGAGCGCACCATGGAGCTGATGCATCACGGCGTGCGTGATGTCGTACTCAAGCCCTACACGCCGGGCGCTTTGGCCGAGCTACTTCAGCGCTTAGCCTGAAGTTTTGCTCTTGGCAAGGCACAGGCAGGGCGTTAGCGACGCCCTGCCTGTTGCGTTAATGGTAGAGGTGTGGGGATGATGACGGCGCGAAAAAATGCGGGCATCTGGCTGGGATGCACGGAGCGGGCGGGGATGCTCGTGTGCCGACACATCGCGCAACTTTTCCATTTGTTGGGCGTATGGTAAACTAGCCTTGACTTGAGGAGGGCAATCATGACAAGCTATACGGTACCTGAACCTGTGCCGCCGCAGCCGCTTTCACCCGCGGACGAGCGCACCTGGGCCATGTTGGCCCATTTGAGCGTCTTGCTCAATCTCGTCACCGGCTTTCTGGGCGTGTTCGCCGCTCTGGTCATCTACATAGTTTTTAAGAACCGCTCGCGTTACGTCGGGTTTCATGCCTTCCAGGCGTTTCTGTTTCAGCTTATTGCCTGGGGCGGTGTGGGCCTGATTCTGGGCCTGATGTGGGGCGTCGTGGGCCTGTTGAGCTTCATCGTGGTAGGCTTTCTCCTCATCCCCCTGGCCCTGGTAGCGACCCTGTTCCTGGTCCCCTTACCTCTGGTAGCCTTAATTTACGGCGTTTACGGCGCGATCGAGTGCGCCGATGGTAAAGATTTCCGCTATCTGTGGGTGGGCGATTGGGTAGCTGCACGCGGGATCGTCTAGGCCGGGTGATGGGGGTGCCGGTGCAGGCGCTGAGCATGGAGGAAACGCTGGCCTGCATCGAGCGCTGGCTGACGGAGGAAGCCCGTCCGCATCTGGTGGTCACGCTCAATCCCGAACTGCTGATGAGCGCGCGGGTGACCCCGGCTTTCTGGCAGCTTTTGCAGACGACGGACCTGAATGTGCCGGATGGGATCGGCCTGGTCTGGGCTTTGCGGTGGCGCGGCATTCCGGCGCCCATGCGCGTGCCCGGTGTCGAGTTATTCGAGGCGCTGTGCGCGCGCGCCGCGCAACGTGGCTGGCGGCCTTTTCTCCTGGGGGCGGCTCCCGGCGTGGCCGAAAAGGCCGCGGCTGTGCTCATGGCGCGCTATCCTGGCCTGCAGATAGCCGGGTGCTACGCCGGCTCGCCCGCTCCAGCAGAAGAAACGGCCATTGTCGAGCGCATCCGGGCGAGTGGCGCGGACCTGCTGTTCGTGGCGTATGGTGCGCCGGCCCAGGAGCTATGGTTGGGCCGGAATCTGGCACGGACGGGAGCGCGCCTGGGCATCGGCGTCGGTGGCGCTTTCAACTTCGTCGCCGGCGTCACCCCGCGCGCGCCGCGGTGGATGCGGCAGGCGGGCCTGGAGTGGCTGCATCGCCTCATGGTTCAGCCCTGGCGCTGGCGCCGGCAATTGGTCCTGCCGCTTTTCGTGTGGCTGGTGCTGACGGGACAGGATCGGCCTCGCGCGTCGGGGATGGGAGCGTGAACGTTGGGGCAGCATGGGGACGGGGCGGCATGGGGATGCCGCCCCTACGGTTATATTGGGATATGGCGGGACGGCATGGGGATGGGGCGGCATGGGGATGCCGCCCCTACGTCAGGATAGGAAATCCCGCAGTTTGCGGCTGCGTCCCGGATGGCGCAGTTTGCGCAGGGCTTTGGATTCAATCTGGCGGATGCGCTCGCGCGTGACGTTAAAGGCCGCGCCGACTTCCTCCAGGGTGTGCGGATGGCCGTCCTTCAGGCCGAAACGCATCTCCAGCACTTCGCGTTCACGTTCCCCCAGCTCGTTTAAGATGAACTGCAACTGCTCGCGCAGGAGCTGCCCGGAGGTCGCATCCATCGGGCCGGGCAGGTTTTCATCCTCGATAAAGTCCGAAAGCTCGCTGTTTTCGTCATTCCCTACCGGCGTCTCCAGGGACATAGGTTCCTGGGAGATGCTGATGATGCGCTCGATTTTGGAGACCGCCCGTTGTAATTTGCGCTCCAACATCGGCGGGAGGGGCGTTTCGGTTACGCGCGCTTGCAGGATGATGTTGACCTCTTCCGGGTCCAGCAGGTCCATTTCCAGGGCCAGCTCGTCCAGGGTAGGCTCACGCCCCAGCTCCTGCATCAGGCGGCGCTGGACCTTGACCAGTCGGTTGATGGTTTCGACCATGTGCACCGGGATGCGGATGGTGCGGGCCTGATCGGCAATCGCCCGGCTGATGGCCTGGCGAATCCACCAGGTGGCATAGGTGGAGAACTTGTAACCGCGGGTGAAGTCGAACTTCTCCACGGCGCGCAGCAGTCCGATATTGCCTTCTTGAATCAGGTCCAGGAAGGAGACGCCGCGCCCCAGGAAACGCTTGGCCAGGTTGACGACCAGCCGGAGATTGGCGCGCACCAGGAGCTGCTGGGCTTCGGCGGCCAGGATTTCCACCTGATCCCACCATTCCCAGACCTGCTCCGCGTCCAGGCTGGAAGCCATCTCAACGGCAGGAGGCCATTGCGGATGGGCGGCCCAGCTCTCCTGGAGGCGGGACAAAAACGTCGCGGGCAGGAGGTAAAGGGCGATGACCATCTCGATCAGGTAGAGCACGAAGGTGCGCAGCTCGTCGTCATTGCTCCAGCGGTTTGCCCCCAGGATGTCGTAGAGCGGTGAGGGTCCCTCGCTGAGCAAATCCTGCTGATGGCGGCGAATTTCCTCGATCAGGTCCAGCAAGGGCGGCACATCCAGCCACTCGCTGAAGACCTTTTCCGAAAGGGCCTGCCAGGCAGCTTCGGCGTCCCCGTAGAGCTTGAGCGCGGTGGCGGTGATGGCGTCGGGCGAAGGCATCGGCCCCAGCTCGCGGCGCAACTCATCGCTGCGGCGCGAGGCTTCACGCACCAGGCTGAGCCAGATTTCCTGTCCCGCCGTCAGCAAATCCACCTGGCCGATTTCGCGCAGGTACATGCGGACGGGATCGTTAATCAGGTCATCGTACTCTTTTTCCCGCTCGATGCGTTCCAGCTCATAAGCGCTGGGGCCTTCCCATTCCTCCTCCTCCGCCTCGTACAGCTCTTCCTCTTCCTCTTCCTCTTCCTCCTTGAGTCTTGGAGGAACGAGCGCTTCTTCCTGGTGGGCGAGATGGGCCAGACGTTCCAGTTCCGCTTCGTCGAGCGGACGATCGGCCTCCGCAACCAGGTCACTCAAAGGCGTTTGCGGATCAGGCTCAATCTCCAGCAGCTCCGGCTGGATTTCGTCGGCTTCACCGGCTGTTTCCTCTTCCGGGAATTCAGGCTCGGAGCTGAAAAGCTCATCCTGCTCATCGGGCTGTGGATAACGGTCCATAGCTTTTATCACTCCTCTTCAAGGATACTCTGGCTGGGTGGCCAGCACAGGTCCATTTTTCCCTGGTCTTCGTTTTTTTCTTCAGTTTTTCCGCTAAAACTGATTTCGCCCCGGTCAATTCAAGCTGCGCCTTTTGGGGGCCTCGCCGTCGTGAGTGAAGGGGGAGGGGCTATCGTCCAGCGCCGGCGGAGGGTCGGGGCTTCTGCTCCGCCTGAGCAGCGTGGAGCTTCTGTAAGGCGGCTGTGTGGACGTTGAACAGATGCATGGCTTTTTGTAACTGCGCTTCATCTTGCGCCGCCTGGGCTTCCCGCACGTCCTGCGCAAGGGCCTGAATCAATACCCGCAGGCGTTGTTCCCGCAGACGCAGCAGGCTCAAGCGCAGGGCCCGTTCCAGCTCGCGGTGGTCGTCGGGCAAGGGGGTCTGCTGCAGGCGAGCCAGATGTTCGCTGAGCGCGCCGGGAAGCCAGGCTTCCAGCGGTTGGTCAGGAGTGGCGCTGGCCTGTTGCCAGCCTTCCCAGAGCAGGCGGGCCTGACCGGTCAGGTCCTCGCTCGGAGCGAAGGGAGGTAACTCGTAGTCTGTCAGCCAGGCGTTGAGCGGAGTTACCAGGCCAGGATCGCGCAACAGGATGGCCAGGATGTGATCCTCCAGGTCGGCCTGGGCGACGGGAAGGCGGGTAGCCGTCGTCGGCCTCTGCCGGAGATTGAGCACACGCTCCCGCACGCGCAGGCGTTCCAACAGTAGCCAGGGATCGAGGCCGAGCCGGGCGGCGATGGTTTGCGCGTAGGCCTCGCGTTCGACACTATCGGCCACCTCGCGCAGCAGCGGCAGGATTTGATCCACAATCCGCGCCTTGCCTTTGGGGTCATTGGCGTCTTCGTGTTGGAGCAGGTACTCAAAAACGAACTGGACGATGGAGCGGGCGTGGCTCACCAGTTCCTGCCAGCGCTGCGGCTCGTCGCGGATCAGCTCGTCCGGGTCGCGCGTGTCCGGCAGGGTGAGCACGCGCAAATCGGCCTTGAGATGGCGCTCGTAAGCCATCAGGCCGCGGGGGTCAAAGCTGAAGGCGGTCTCCCGTTCCAGCGCCTCGCGGGCCGTCTCCAGGCCGCGCAGGGTGGCGCTGAGACCGGCGGCATCGGGGTCCAGGGCCAGGATGAAGCGGCGCGTCAGGCGTTGGAGCTGCTGCAGGTGCGCCTCACTCAGGGCGGTACCCATCGGCGCAACGACGTTGGCAAAGCCGGCCTGATGCGCCATCATCACGTCAGTATAGCCTTCAACGATGATCACGGCGTCTTTTTCGCGGATGGCCGCAGCGGCCTGCGCCAGGCCGAACAGGACGCGGCTTTTATCGAAGAGAGGGGATTGAGGCGAGTTCAGGTACTTGGGCTGATCGTCGGGTTGCAAGGCTCGCGCCCCAAAGGCAATGACGCGCTTGCGGACATCGGTGATGGGGATCATCAGGCGTCCGCGGAAGCGGTCATACGTCCCCCCATCGTCTTTTTGCACCAGCATCCCGGCCTTGATCAGCTCCTCCAGGGTAAAGCCCTGGCCCAACAGATGCGTGCGAGCGGCGTCCCAGGAGGGCAGGCTATAGCCCAGGCGAAACATCTCCCAGGTGGCGGGCGTGAATCCCCTGCGCGCCAGATACTCCCGTGCCTGGGCCGCCTGCGGGGCGGAAAGTAGCAGACGATGGTAATACAGGGTGGCCGTTTCCAGCACCTGAAGCAGGCGCTCGCGTTCCGCTGCGGCGGCGCGTTCCTCCGGCGTCTGCGGGTGCAGGTCCACGCCAGTCAGCCGGGCCAGCTCTTCCAGCGCACCGCGGAAATCCAGCCCTTGCTGTTCCATCACAAAGTTGAAGATGTCTCCGCCGCGTCCGCAGCCGAAGCAGTGCCAGCGGTTCGCGTCGGGAAAGACGAAGAAAGAGGGCGTCTTTTCCTGATGGAAAGGGCACAGGCCGCGCAGATTGCGCCCGGATTTCTGGAGGGTTACCGTGCGGGCGATGTAATCAGCCAGGGGAATACGCTCTTTGATTTGCTCGATCACGTCCATGGCAGCTTACCTTCAGCGCAACTCGACAGACCATTCCAGCAGTTCGACATCGCGCGCCTGGTTCTGCACCCAGGCGACGCAGCTTTGCAGGATGCGATAGACCTGCGCTGTTTCGTTACTCACAGCCGCGACGGCTATGCGCGCCGTTTGCCAGACATCCTGCTCGTCGAATTCGGTGGCAGCCACCGCGTAGGTGCGGCGCAGGCCGGTGAGCAGGGGCTGCAGCCGGCTGCGCTTTTCCTTGAGCGAGAGCACACCGGGCAGGTAGAGCTTCATGGTGCAGACCCCGACAATCAGGCTCATGGTACTTTGCCGGTCCAGTCAGGATGGGCATATTTGGTCGCGGTCAGCTCCGCTGCGCGTGCCGTTTCGGCGGGGCTCAGGTCATCTGCTTCCAGGATGATCCCCAAAGCGTGGCGGAAGCCCGCGCATACGGCCTGGGCCATCTCTTCCCAGCTCACGGGACGGCCCAGCGCCGCGCTGACGGTGATGGTGCGCGCGCGGATGGCTGCCGGGTCGGGGCGGGTGGCGAGCACCCCGGCGATAGCGGCCAGGTCGCCGGTGAGCGGGATGGCTCCGTGTTGGAGCAGCGCGCCGCCGCTGCGCATCTGTGCGCTGCCGACCAGCTTGCGCCCCTGGCAGGTGATTTCGTAATCGGAAGGCACCTCGAAACACACCGGCCCATTGGCCCGATGGTTGGCCGGACGGGGTTCGGCTTCCAGCGCCTCCAGGCCCAGGCTGCGGAAGGCGGCCAGCAGGGCGCTGCTGATACCCCGGTAGCTGCCAATCAACCCCGGTTCCAGCCCGGCTTCGGTTTCGGTCGTAACCACGCAGTAAGTCAGCTCGTTGGCGTGCAGCACGGCCCGTCCGCCGGTAGGACGGCGCACCAGGCCATAGCCGTGAGCCTGCAGCGCTTCCTGATCTACATCGCTGAGGGGCTGCCCCCGTCCCAGCGACAGGGTGGGGGGCTGCCAGGCATACAGACGTAATGCCGGCGGCCCCCCCGTCAGAACGCTGTGGAAGAGCGTTTCATCTATGGCCATGTTGCGCGCCCCCTCAACCGGGTGCGGATGGAGCAACAAGCGCCAGGGCCGCATCTCACCGTTTGGTGCGAATGTATTGGGCGTAAAGGCCAATCGAGCGCTCGACCTCGCTTAACGCAGCTTCCCGATCTTCCCAATGCAGGGGCTCTACACGGATGTGCTGCAGGTCCTTATAGACCGCGAAGAAATGCTTGACTTCTTCCAGGAAATGCGGCGAAACGTCTGCCAGAGAGTGAATGTTGTCGAACGTGGGGTCGGTAGCCGGAACGGCCAGAATTTTATCGTCGTTCAGGCCGCGGTCAAGCATCCGAAACACCCCGATCGGACGGGCTTCAATCACGCAGCCGGGGAAGGTCGGCTCGTTGGTCATGACCAGCACATCCAACGGGTCGCCATCGTCGTAGTGCGTGCGCGGGATAAATCCGTAGTCACCAGGGTAGTGGAGGGAGGAATACAACACCCGGTCCAGTTTGATAAAGCCACTGACCTTGTCGTATTCAAACTTATTGCGGGAGCGTTTGGGAATCTCCACAATGACATAAATAACTTCAGGTGGATTGGGTCCGGGTGGTAATTCGTGCCAAAGGTTAACCATGATCTCTCCTCCGCTAAAAGGTTTACCGGGGTAAAAGTACCCGTGAATGGAATTTTGTCAAGTGTATGGCGTGGCTGGACAGGCAAGCCGGGTTCTCAATCGCGGTTCGTTTGTTTTTTGACCAGATTTTAAGGCAGAGGGCTTTCAGGGCTTGCTCCGCGCTCTCTGTGTCTCGGCGGTGAGATAACGCAGAGCGGCGGCATAGTGAGGCTGCCGCTACCGCCTTTCCCATATTCGTAGGGGAGGCATCCCTATGCCTGCCCATCCCTACGCCTGTCCACTATCACCAGGGGGCGGGGTGATTAGAACTTTGTCCACCCGCAGGCCATCCATATCCACCACTTCAAAACGCCAGCCCTGCCAGACAAAGCTCTCTCCACTGCGGGGAATGCGGTCAAGCTGATGCAGGACGAAACCGGCCAGGGTCTGATAGGGGCGTTGCTGTTCCGGGAAAGGTGGAAGCTTGAGGTGGGTGGCCACTTCGTCTATGGGCGTCATGCCATCCACCAGCCAGGAACCATCGGCACGGGGGATAAAGTCCGGCTCACGGTAGCCGCTGCCGGCGGGAATGTCGCCGACCAGGGCCTCCAGCAGGTCTTTGAGGGTGAGCAGGCCTTGAACACCGCCGTACTCATCCAGCACCAGGGCGATGTGGACCGGGGAAGTCTTGAAGCGTTCCAGCAATTTAGCCGCCGGCAAGGTCTCCGGGACGAAGAGCGGTTGTTGTAGATGCGTGCGCAAGTCAATGGTTTCGCCGCGCCAGGTCTGGGCCAGCAGGTCCTTGGCGCGGGCGATGCCCAGAACGCGGTCCAGGTCGCCATCGCAGACCGGGAAACGAGAGTAGGCGTGCTCGCAGATTTTGGCCTTCAGCGTTTCCAGGGGCTCATTCACATCCAGCCAGACGATTTCCGTGCGCGGGGTCATCAAGGTATCCAGATGCCGTTCGCCCAGGCGGAATACATTGCTGATCATGGTTTGTTCACTTTCGGCAAACACACCGGCCTCGGTGCCTTCTTCCACCAGCGCCTTCAGCTCCTCTTCCGTGATGGGTGGGGCGTCGGAGGGCCGTGATCCCAGCAGGTGAACCAGGCCTTCCGCCGAGGCGGTGAGCAGCCGCGCCAACGGGGCGGTGGCGTGGCTCAGGGCCAGCATCGGCGTGGCCAGAGCGCGGACGATGCCTTCCGGGTCATGCAGGGCGATTTGCTTGGGTACCAGTTCGCCCAGAACCAGGGAGAGATAGGTGGTGAACAGGACCACCAGGCCGAAAGCTAGACTGGCACTGATGGGGCGGAGCAGGGGAATTTTCTCCAGGAAGCGGGCCAGCGGCGCAGCAAAGGCGGCGCTGCTAAAGGCGCCGGCGATGATGCCCACCAGGGTGATGCCGATCTGCACCGTTGAAAGGAATTGCTCCGGCTCTTCCATGAGCTGCAGGGCGCGTGTGGCCTTGCGATCGCCGACTGCGGCCCGCTGTTGCAGGCGCACCTTCCGCGCCGAAACGACGGCAATCTCAGCCATGGCGAACAGGCCGTTGCCTAAAAACAGGGCCAGCAGGATGAGAAAAGATTTCATAGGGTAACTTTGGTATCGCGCTCCGGGACGCTGACGTGCCGATACCCCTGGTCCTGTAGGGCTTCGGCCAGGCTTTGCGCGGATTCCGGCTCACCGTGCACCACGAAGACCTGCTCCACCCGCCCGGCCTGCGGCCTGGTCCAGGCCAGCAGCTCCTCCCGGTCGGCGTGAGCGCTGTAGCCGTACAGTTCGTACACCTCGGCGTTGAGAGGAAACTCCTCGCCAAAGATGCGCACAAAAGGCTGCCGCTCGGTCAGACGCCGGCCCAGGGTGTTGGGGGCCTGCCAGCCGGTGATGATGACGGCGTTGTTCGGATCAGGGATGGCGTGTTTGAGATGGTGCTGAACGCGCCCGGCTTCGGCCATGCCGGAGGCGCTGATGATGATCATCGGGCGGGGGTCCTCGTTGAGCGCTTTGGAGGCCTCCACGTCACGCACGTAGTGGAACAGGCCCTCGCCAAAGGGGTTGGTGTCATCCAGCGCTTTGATCAGGTCCCAGGTCTCCCGATCGTAGCAATCCGGATGAAGCTGGTAAACGTGCGTGGCATCGCGGGCCAGCGGGCTGTCAATGTAGATGGGCACATCCGGAATGCGATGCGTCAGAGCCAACTGATGCAGGTCGTAGATCAGGTCCTGCGTGCGCCCTACGGCAAAAGCCGGGATGATGATGCGGCCCCCCCGCCCGATCACGCGGTTGATGATTTCCGCCAGTTGACCGGCGGTCTCTTGGATGGGGGGATGAAGCCGGTTTCCATAGGTGCTTTCGATGATGAGCACGTCGGCTTCGGGCATAGGCGCGGGATCACGCACGACGGGAAGCCCGCGCCGGCCCAAGTCCCCGCTGAACAGCAGGCGGAGCGTGCCCCCGCGCTCATGGGCTTCTACCAGGACCATGGCCGAGCCGAGGATGTGACCGGCATCGAAAAACGTCACCTGCACCCCGCGGAACACCTCGAAGGTCTGGTCGTAAGGCACGCTGCGGAAATAGTGCAAAGTTTGCATGGCGTCTTCTTCGGTGTAGAGCGGTTCCATGGGGGGCAGACCCTGACGCGCGCGCTTCTTGTTGACGTACAGCACGTCCTGTTCATGGATGCGGCCTGAATCGGGCAGCATAGAAGCGCACAGGTCGCGGGTGGCCGGGGTGGAGTAGATGGGGCCGTGAAAGCCGCTCTTGACCAGGTTGGGAAGGTTGCCGGAATGGTCAATGTGCGCATGGGAAAGCACGACCGCGTCCAGCCGGTGCAGGTCGAAGGTGAATTTGCGGTTGCGCTGATAGGTCTCGTCCCGTTTGCCCTGATACAGCCCGCATTCCAACAACAGATAATGGCGATTGGTGTAGAGCAGGTACATGGAGCCGGTTACCGTCTGCGCCCCCCCCAGGAAGCTGATTTTCATAGGAATCTCCTTAGCCCAGCAGAAAAGATGAATTATGGTTTAATCGAAGCAGCGGAAATTACCGTCTCAGCGGTGGCGGGTAGGGTAAAGCCAAAGCTCGTTCCTGCCCCCGGCATGCTGATAACATCAACCGTTCCTCCCATGCGTTCTACCAGACGTTTGACGATCGAAAGGCCCAGGCCCGATCCTTCTCCAATGCGTTCCAACCGCTGGTATTCCTGGAATAGCCTGGCCTGTTGTTCGGGCGTCAGGCCGGGACCGGAGTCCCAAACCCAGTAGCGGGTTCTTTCCTGTCCAAGGGGCGTTGCCCCAATCACAATTTCCGGACCGCCGTACTTGAGGGCGTTGCTCAGGTAGTTGACCCACACCTCTTCAACCCAGGGCGCGTAACCACGAGCCGCGGGGAGGCTTTCGGGCACCATCAAGGTCTTGCCAGAGGTGCGGATGGTTTCGCTGAGGCGCTGGAGGGCTTCGCGCAGGACTTCTGACATGTTCAAAACTACTAACTCGACATCGCCACGTCGCGCGCTGGCCAGGAGCAACAGTTCGTCAATAATGTGGCGCATCTTAATGCTGTTTTGGCGGATGCGCTCCAGCGCGTTTATCACATCCAGGGGGGAAAGGTCGCTTAAATTTTCCTGTAAGTATTCGGCATAGCCCAACACCAGAGCCAGGGGGTTTTTCAGGTCATGGGCCACCGTGTGAGCAAAGGCGTTTAATTCAGCGTTACTGCGCTTAAGTTCTTCCTCCAGCTCATGCCGGCGAGTGACATCGTTAATCATGGCAATAGCCAGCGGTATCGGGTCGAGCAGGTAGCTCAGGCTGACCTCGACGGGGAACTCCATCCCATCCTTGCGTCGCCCAGCCAGCTCCAGCCCGATGCCCATCGGGCGTTCGCGGGGCGCCTGGAAATACCGCGCAACGTGTTCCTCATGGCTGCGGCTGAACCGTTCGGGAAGCAGCAGGCTAAGGGGCTGACCGAGCAGCTCATCTGGCGTATAGCCAAAGAGCTTTTCCATGCGCGCATTGGCGTACACAATCCGCTGCTGCATATTCACGATGACAACGCCCGAAGCCGAAGCTTCCAGCACCTGCTGGGCGTTGATGCGACCTAACCAGTGATTTTCCAATCGGCTCGCCATAAACTGTCTAGGCCAGCGCCAGCATCCGCTCCAGCGCCAGCTTCGCCTCCTGAGCTATCTCCGCTGGCACCGTGATCTCGTTGATGAATTCGCCCCGCTCCAGCCCCTCCAGCACGCGCACCAGGGCCGGCAGGGTGATGCGTCCCATCGTCGGGCACAGCGGCGCCAGAGGGGAAAGCGGGAGGATGGTCTGTTCCGGATGCTCAGCCTGTAAGCGCCGGACCAGGCGGGATTCGGTACCGATCGCCCAGACCGTTCCCGGTGGCGCCGAGCGTACCTGTTTGATGATGTACGACGTCGAACCGGCATCATCGGCCAGGGCCACGACCTCCTGTTTGCATTCGGGATGGACGATCACGCGCACGCCGGGGTACTCAGCCCGCACACGCGCGATGTCCTCCGGCGTGAAGCGCTGATGGACGTTGCACGCGCCGGGCCAGAGGATGACCCGCGCCGCGCGCAGCGCTTCGGGGGAGCGGCCCGGCGTCCACAACAGAATTTCCTCCGGTTTCAGGCCCATCTTCAGCGCCGTATTGCGCCCCAAATGTTGATCGGGGAAGAAAAACACGCGCGGACGCTGCTGGAGCGCTGCGGCCAACACGCGCGCCGCGTTGCTGGAGGTGCACACCAGCCCGCCATGCCGTCCGCAGAAGGCCTTCAGCGCTGCGTCGGAGTTGATGTAGGTGATGGGCGTGATCTCCTCTTCCGCGCGCCCGTCCAGCGCCTCGTTCAGGCGCTGCCAGGCGCGTTCAACCGCCGGACGCGAGGCCGTTTCGGCCAGGTAACATCCCGCGCTCAGCTCTGGCAGCAGCACGCGCTGACCGGGTTTGGCCAGGATGGCCGCTGTTTCGGCCATAAAGTGCACCCCGCAGAACACGATGACCTCCGCATCGGTGCGGATCGCATCCTGCGCCAACTGCAGCGAATCCCCGCGGAAATCGGCCAGGGCAATCACCTCATCGCGCTGATAGTGATGCCCCAGGATGACGATGCGCTGGCCCAGGCGACGCTTCAGCTCAGCCGCGCGGCGGCGCAACTGTTCTTCGGGGCTGGCCTGCGGCGAGGCGATCTTCATGCTGATGTCCAGGGCCGGCGCCGAGTGCGTGAGCGCGCCGACGGAAATGAAGTTCACCCCGGTCGCGGCGACCTCGGCCACGCGCTCCAGCGTCATGTTTCCCGAAGCCTCCAGCGGCACCCGGCCCGCGGTCAAGGCCACCGCGGCGCGCAGCGTGCCCAGGTCCATGTTGTCCAGCAAAATCCGGTCCAGGGGCGGGACGATGGCCAGCGCTTCCCGCAGTTCGTCCAGCGTGCGCACCTCCACCTCAATGGGCAGGGTAGGGTACGCCTGGCGCGCCCGTTCGACAGCCAGGGTGATGCTGCCCGCCGCGTCTATGTGATTATCCTTGATGAGCAGCATGTCGTACAGGCCGCGGCGGTGATTGAAACCGCCGCCCATGCGCACCGCGTACTTATCCAGCACGCGATATCCCGGCAGCGTCTTGCGGGTATCCAGGATGCGCGTTTCAGTCCAGGCCACGGCATCTACGTATTGCGCCGTCAGGGTGGCCACCCCCGAAAGGCGCTGCAGGAAGTTGAGCAGAGTACGTTCAGCGGCCAGCAGGCTGCGCCCCGGCCCGGTGACCTCGGCGATCAGCTCGCCGGCGGTCACATCCTGGCCATCTTTGACGTAGGCAGTGAGGCGCAGGCGCGGGTCCACCCGCTGCAGGACCGCTTCAACTATCGGCAGCCCAGCGATAATCCCCGGCGCCTTGGCCACAATCCGCCCAGTAAGCTCCAGGTCTTCTGGCAAGGTGCTCAGACTGGTGGCGTCGCCGGGACCGATGTCCTCTTGCAGCGCCAGCTCAATCAACGGCGCTGCAGCATTGAGCAGTTCGATCAGGTCAGTAGCCGACGTATCTTTCATTTTCCCCCTCTTCAACCTGCCCTCATTTCAGCTGTTTGCTGACACTTCATTCCCTGTTTTTCAGGCGAATGGTAAATTTTTCGACCATGCGCACCGGGTAGTAGGATTCCTTGGCGCGACGCAGGCCTTCATGGCCCAGGTCCTGTTCGCGATTGATGGTCTCGCTCACGCCGGCCCAGCGATTGGCGGCGTAGCTCTGATTGATGAGGGTGTACAAGCCGGGGATCTCCGCGTTGGCTTTTTCGATGTGAATGAGGGTCATGGTTGGGTTGAGCAGTTCGCCGATGGTGAAAGCCTCGACCTGCCCGTCCAGTTCGATTAAAGCGCCATCGAGGCCTAGCTCGGTGAAGTAGGTGAGCGCGGCGCGCACGGCCCAGATTTCCTCCAGCAGGCTCAGGTCCTCATCGCAGCGCTTCATCTGGCACCAACGGCAGGCCATATCCAGACAGGCCGGCAGGTCTGCCGGGGTGAGGGGACGGTAGTTCAGGTGCGGATAAAGCTCCCGGCAGCGGGCGATGTGATTGCGCTTGCTGTGATAGCGTCGTCCGGCCAGGGTGGCCAGGTCCTCGGTGCGGTACACGTAATCGAAGTTGTCCCGATCCGGCGTGATTTCCAGGTCGGGGGCTGCGCCCAGGGCTTCGATCAGGCGCCGGTCAGCGCGCGCGATGCGCGGGTCCGCTTCGCCTGCTGCTGTGCTATCCTCCAGAATACGGCGTACCAGGTCCGCTCGCGGGCGGTCTTCCTCAAAGGGTTGATAGAAGTAGCCACCGCTTTGCGAGCAACAGCGAAGGATCAGCGCCCCATCTAGCAACGTCCAGGTGACGGGGCGCTGTGCGTTCCAGATGAACAGGTTGGTGAAGTTCATTTCCGAGACTTCGGGGCGGTAGGCCCACAGGCGTTCATGCAAAAACGCGCGGTCCTCCAGGGTCAGCGGTTTGAAGGCGGGATAAAGCGGCCACTCGGTTCTGTCCGTCAGGGTCATCATTCCTCCAGCACCGCGGCGATGAGCGCCTGAGCTTCGGCGGCAATCTGCTGCAGATGCTCCGGCCCTTTGAAGCTTTCGGCGTAAATCTTGTACACGTTTTCCGTCCCCGAAGGCCGGGCCGCAAACCAGCCGGAATCGGTGACGACCTTCAGTCCGCCGATGGCGGCCCCGTTGCCCGGCGCGCGCGTCAGGCAGGCGCGGATCGGTTCCCCGGCCAGGGTCTGCGTCTTCACCTGTTCGGGATGGAGCTGCTTGAGCACGGCCTTGATTTCCGGTGAACAGGGCACGTCCATGCGCTCATACCAGGCCTGGCCGAAGCGCGCTTCCAGGGCCGCGTAGTGCTGGGCCGGGTCCTGTCCCGTCACTGCCAGGATTTCCGCCGCCAGCAGGTCGAGGATGATCCCATCCTTGTCCGTGCTCCAGACCGTGCCATCCTGGCGCAGGAACGATGCGCCGGCGCTTTCCTCCCCACCGAAACCCAGCGTCCCGGCCAGCAGCCCCTCGACGAACCACTTGAAGCCGACCGGCACTTCCACCAGCGAGCGCCTCAGGCTCTGGGTCACGCGGTCAATCATCGAACTGGAGACCAGGGTCTTGCCTACCGCGACCTCCGCGCCCCATTGGGGACGGTGCGTGAAGAGGTACTGGATGGCCACGCTCAGGTAGTGATTGGGGTTCATCAGGCCCGCGCGGGTGACGATGCCGTGCCGATCGTAATCGGGATCGTTGCCGAAGGCGATGTCGAAGCGCTCGCGCAGGGCGATCAGGCTGGCCATGGCGTAGGGAGAGGAGCAATCCATGCGGATTTTGCCGTCCTTGTCCACGGTCATGAAGCTGAAGGTGGGGTCTACATAGCGATTCACCACCTCCAGGTTCAGGCGGTAGGTGTCGGCGATCACGTCCCAGAAGGCCAGGCCAGAGCCGCCGAGGGGGTCCACCCCGATGTGCAGGTCAGCTTCGGCGATAGCCGCCATGTTGATGACGTTCCTCAGGTCCTGGACGTAGGGGGTGATGTAATCGTACTCATGGATGCCGGGGGCTTTGAGGGCGCGCGCGTAGGGAATCCGGCGCACCTCTTTGAGGCCGTCGGCGATGAGGGCATTGGCGCGCTGTTGAATCACGCCGGTAATTTCCGGCCCCGCCGGTCCGCCGGAAGGGGGATTGTACTTAAAGCCGCCATCTTCCGGCGGATTATGCGAGGGGGTGATGACGACGCCATCGGCCTGCGCACCGCCGCGCCGGTTCCAGGTGAGGATGGCGTGGGAAATGACGGGGGTGGGCGTGTACCCCAATCCCCGATGGATCATGACCTCCACCCCATTGGCAGCGAAGACCTCCAGCGCCGTCGCGTGCGCCGCTTCGGAAAGGGCGTGCGTATCCATGCCCATGAACAAGGGCCCGCGGATGCCCTGCGCCTGCCGATAGTCGCAGATGGCCTGCGCGATGGCCAGGACGTGATCCTCGTTGAAGCTGGCGTTGGTGGAACTGCCCCGATGGCCGGACGTGCCAAAGGCGACGCTCTGGGTTGGCTCATGGGGATCGGGGTGCAGGGTGTAGTAAGCAGTCATCAGGCGCGGGACGTTGATGAGCAACTCCCGCGGTGCAGGTTTACCAGCGAGGGGGTGCAAACCCATAGGACGCCTCCTTAAGCGTTATTTTGTGTTGCGCTGAGATTCCCAAAGCAATTTTTCGCGCACCATCAGATCGGTGTTGCGAATTTTGAAGGCCAGATCGGCGGCGATGTTGCGCATGAGGATATAGCCGAACTCGTGATCCTCCTCGCACAGGCCGAGCAGCTCGTCACGCCGCAGGGCCAGCAACTGCGTGTTATCGGTGCGGGCTACAGCCGAGGCTGAGCGATAGCCGCTATCCACCAGCCCGACTTCCCCAAAAGTCTGGCCGCGGCGCAGGGTGGCGATGACTTTCGGTGCTCCCGTCCCCCCGACCGTCTTGGGATCGAGGATGATGTCTACCTCTCCCTGGACGATGGCGTACATTTCGTCGCTGGGGGTATTTTCCCGCACGATCACCTCGCCCTGTTGAAAAGTGACTTCCTTACAAATAGCGGCCAGCTTTTCGATGTGCTTGGGACGCATATCGAGAAAGATATCTACATTCTTCAAGAAGGTAGTACGTTGCATGGCACTCTCCTTTCGTCTCTGGCTGCACCGGAAAATCAAATTCCCTGGTGATGATTTAAGTATAGCCTAATTTAGCGTCTGGGCAATACCTGGCTGGGACCGCGGACGTCCTCGTCCGCAATACTGTGGCCGCGGACGTCCCCGCCGGGATCGCTGGTTGGGATCGCGGACGTCCCTGTCCGCAATACTGTGGCCGCAGACGTCCCCGCCGGGACCGCGGACGTCCTCGTCCGCAATACTGTCACCGCGGACGTCCCCGCCGGGACCGCGGACGTCCTCGTCCGCAATACTGTGG
>Ga0068707_1000823_pt1 | contig 21085 bp, 17 predicted proteins | sample YNPNPMetaG_FD_66600 | JGI IMG/M metagenome (GOLD analysis project Ga0068707, IMG submission 66600) | Anoxygenic and chlorotrophic microbial mat microbial communities from Yellowstone National Park, USA - YNP NP MetaG | ecosystem: Environmental > Aquatic > Thermal springs > Hot (42-90C) >...
GCAGAAAGCGGGATTGGACGGACGACGCCGGTGTGGATGTACCCGCAGGGCGGCAGTCCGCGCGGGGTGAGGGATCTGAGCGGCAACGTATGGGAGTGGCAGGCGAATTATTATGATAAAGACCATGATTTTTTGGGCTTGCGCGGCGGTTCGTGGGGCGACCTTTGGAACTTCGCGCGCGTGGCGGGCCGCAGCTACGGCCGCCCGAGCGGCCGCTGGGGCAGCGGCGGTTTTCGTTTGGTTGCCCACCCGTTGTAGGGGTTGTTTTCTGTGCAAGCCCCCGCAGCGCAGCGGAGGGGGCTTGTGTTTTCTGCACAATCCCATCTGTTCCAGTAACCGCGCTTTGTTTTGCGGCGACCGTCCGGATGGGATGTTTTTCTTGTGCGCATCTTGCCAGTTTAGGGGTTAGGTGATATGATAGATATACCTGAATATAACAAAGGAGGCAAAAAATGTCAGAAAAAGTTCGTGTCCTTGAAATCACCGATCCGCCTTTTGTTCACAGCCTGTTCGGCAAGCCGTCCTGGGCGTGGCTGTGGCTGGTTGTGCGGTTGTATTTGGGATATACCGGCTGACCTCAGGGCTGGGCAAGATCGGCAACCCGGCATGGGTGCAGACTGGAGAAATCCTCAAGGGTTTCTGGCAGCGCGCCGTGGCGATTCCGGAACCGCCCGCCCGTCCGCCCATCGCCTTTGACTGGTATCGGGCGTTCATTCAGGCGCTTTTGGACGGCGGTAACCATGTGTGGTTTGCCAAGCTGGTTGTTGCCGGCGAACTGCTGGTGGGCATTGCTCTGATTCTGGGCGCCTTCACGGGCATTGCCGCTTTCTTTGGCGGTTTCATGAACTGGAACTTCATGATGGCCGGGACAGCCAGCACGAACCCGCTTTTGTTCACCCTGTCCATCCTTCTGATTCTGGCGTGGAAGACAGCAGGCTGGTGGGGGCTGGACCGCTGGCTGCTGCCGGCTCTGGGCACCCCCTGGCGACCGGGACGGGTGTTTGCCGGGCGCAGTCCGGCATCCGCCGCTGAGGGTGCATCCTGAGCGCCGCTTTCTGGGCGCTCATCATCCCAGCCGGTCGTTTGCTTTATCTATCTGCAGTTTTTTGCGGCAGTTCGAAGGTGAAGTTGCTGCCTTTGCCTTCCACGCTTTCGACCCAGATTCTGCCGCCGTGTAATTCAATCATCTCTCTGGCGATGGAAAGCCCCAGCCCCATGCCGCCATGCCGGCGGGTGAGGTGCTTTTCCACCTGATAAAAGCGCTGGAAGATCTTTTCCCGCTCGCCCGGCGGGATGCCGATGCCGTTGTCCATCACCGAGACGCGCACGTGCCGGGGCAGCTCTTCGATTTTCACCAGCACCAGCCCGCCGGGGTTGGTAAAGGTGATGGCGTTGCGCACCAGATTCTCCAGCGCCATGCCGATTTTTTGCTCATCACATTCCACCAGCAAATCAGCGCGGCAGGGGCGCAGGGTGATTTTCACCCCTTTTTCCGCGGCGGGAAACTGGAAGGATTCAACGATGCGCTGCGCCAGCGCGGCAATGGCGACGCGCTCATAATGCAGCGGATGCAGACCCTGTTCGAGCGCTTCTACGGTGGCGAACTGTTCGATGATACTGCGCAGTTGCAGGGCGCTGTTTAGAATGCTTTCGACGCTCTGGCGCTGTTCGGGGGGCAGACTGTCCTGAAGCAGCGCTGCCTGTCCGAGAATCACCCCAAGCGGGGTGCGCAGTTCATGGAAGGCAACGGCGACAAAGTTCGTTTTCATCTGTTCGGCTTCCTGCGCCGCTTTTTGGGCTTTTTGCGCTTCGTCCTGCAGGCGCCAGCCTTCGATGGCGATCGCCGCCAGCGCCGCCAGAATCTCGACCATCTTGACATCCTCTTCGGTGTAATCGGCGTCGTTTTGTTTGTTCACCGTCTCCAGCACGCCAATCGTCCTGCCGCGCACAACCATCGGCACAGCCAGCAGGGTGCGCGTTTCGGCGCTCAGCTCGCGGTCCACGACGCGGTAAATCGGATCCTCGGCACTGTGCTGTCTGCCCAGCACCATCGGTTTGCGGTTGCGGAAGACCCAGCCCGCCACGCTGCGCTCCAGCGGGACACTGATAAGTTTGACCGATTTCATCAGATGAACGGGGATGGCGCGGAAACGCAATGAACGCGTTCCCTGCTCGTAGATGAGGATCGAACTGCTTTCACTGCCGGTCAGCTCAGAGGCTGCCTGAATGATGGATTGCAGGATGGGGTCCAGTTCCTGATGTTCGCTGATTTTTCGGCATAGGGCAAGCAAATGTTCCAGCCAGTTGAGACGGTTGACTTGTTCCTGCATGATTTCACCCTCTCTGATGCAGATTATACTGCGCTTTGTCAATCCCCATGCTTCGAGTAAAATACGCTCTATCAGGTTCGTTTCTGCTTCGTGAAAGGAGGCTGCGCATGAGAGTATCGTTAAGGCTTCAGCGGTTGTGGTGTGTCATTTTTCTGTTGTTTCTCGCTGCGTGCAGCGCTCCGGCAGAGCATACGCCGGACGCCACCGCCGTTTTCCAGAGCGCGCTGCTGACGGCTACCTATGCTCTGCAGGCGCCGACGGCGGCCCACACTCCCGCACCGCCGGCTGAGACCCCCGTTCCCATCCCGACCGAAACGCAAACGCCCGAGCCCAACCGCACCCCGCCCGCGCTGCCGCCCGCTTTTATCTCCGATTTGCTCAACCCGCTGGATGCGCCGCGCAGCTACATTCAGGATACCTGCCAGTACTTGAAGATGCGCTGGGATGCGAACAACAGCGTCCCCGGTACAGTGGTCATGCCGATCATGTTTCACTCGATCACCGATGGCGAGGTGACTTATGCTGACCAGATCAGCGTGACCCAGTTCAACCAAATCATGCATGATTTAAAACAGCAGGGCTTCGAGGCGATCACCATCCAGCAACTGGCGGATTTTCTAGAGCGCAACGCTAAAATTCCCCAGCGTTCGGTCATTTTGATCGTGGATGACCGCAAGCGTTCTGCCTATTTTGAAACCCATTTCAAGCCGTATTTCGATAGCTGGGGCTGGAAAGTAACCAACGCCTGGATCAGCGCGCCGGATACTTCCGAAGGCTTGTGGCAGGAAAATCAGGCGGTGGAAGCAGCCGGCTATGTGGATCATCAGGCGCATGGCGTCATTCACAACGTGCCGATACAGGAAGGCTCGCCGGAAGATTACATCCGCAGTGAGATTTTCGGCGCTGCCGAAGCCATCCAGCAGCGTTTTGGCAAGCGTCCGATTGCCTATATCTGGCCCGGAGGCGGGTTTTCCAAGCGCGGCGTTGAAGTTGCCCGCGAGGCGGGGTATCGGTTGGGCTTCACCATCAACCCGCGCGGTCCTCTGATGTTCAACTGGATACCCCTCAGCGACAGCGCGGACCCAGCCCGTCCGTCGTTCATGCCGGAAGCCGGCATTGGCGACCCGCTGATGGTGCTGCCGCGCTACTGGGACACCGATGTTACCCTGCACATTGATACGGTGCGGCAGATCGGCAAAGCTGCGGCGGCGTATGCCGCAGAGCACAAAGCGGTTGAGCTGGAATACTACGACATTGTCTGCAAACCGGTGACTGGAGAAATCCCCACCGCTGCGCCCTGAGGTACTGACCATGAGCTGTGTGTTCTGTCAGATTATCGAAGGGAAGCTGCCCGCCCGTGTGGTGCATCGGGATGCGCTGGTGACCGTATTTCATGACCGCGCCCCGATTACGCCGGTGCACCTTCTGATTGTGCCGAACCGGCATCTGGAATCGCTCAATCAGGCGCAGGAGGAAGACAAAGAACTGCTCGGGCATATGATCCTGACGGCGCAGAACATTGCCAGCCGGATGGGAATTGAACAGAGCGGTTATCGGCTGGTCATCAACACTGGACGGGATGCCGGGCAGAGCGTCTTTCATCTGCACCTGCATTTGCTCGGCGGGGCGCGTATGGCATTCCCTTTGCAGCCCGGCGAGTTTAGCTGAATGAGTTTTTGAGATGATAAACAAGGAGAACCGCAGGCGAAGCAGATTTTCCATCCGCCGGCTGGTGATTTGCCTGCTGGCGATGGTCTCCTTTGCTTGCGGGGTAACCACCAGCGATCTTCCTGAACAAGCGACGCAAATCATACCGCTCGATCCTGCCCAGCGCGCTGCGCCGCCGGCTTGGATGGTGCCGGCAACGCCATCCTATCGCCTGCCGCCGACGCGCCTGCCCGGCGCGCCGATCCTCACGCCCACGGCGGATTCACTGCGCCTGCTGCCCACCCTGCGCACTGAAACAGAGATCTATATTGTCCAGCCCGGCGATACGCTTGGCTTGATTGCCCGGCGTTACGGTATCAGTCTGGATCAACTGGTGCGGGCGAATCAGATTGAAAACCCGGATCTGCTTTCGGTTGGGCAGGTTTTGACCATCCCGCCGCCTTTGCCGGTTGCCTCTGCGCCTTCTTTCAAAATTATCCCCGATTCAGAGCTGGTCAATGGACCTGTCAGCGCGTTTTTTGACCTGGCGGGTTTTATACAGGAACGAAATGGTTACCTCCATCAGTATCAGGAAGAAGTGGATGGCGAGATGCTTACCGGAGCGCAGATTGTAGAGCGCGTCGGGCTGGAATATTCGGTCAACCCGCGTCTGCTTCTGGCGGTTTTGGAATACCAGAGCGGCTGGCTGACGATTGAGCAGGTGGATGAGCTGACCAGAGAATATCCTGTGCGCTATGTGGATCCATACCGAAAGGGATTGTACCGCCAGCTTGCCTGGTCTGCCAACAACCTGAACCGCGGCTATTACTTATGGAAAGTTAACGCTGTACCTGCCTGGATCTTAGCCGATGGCAGCATTGTCACGGCAGATGCAACCATCAACGCCGCAACGGCGGGTGTGCAGCATCTGTTCAGCCTTTTGTATCATGCTTCGGATTGGGAACGCGCAGTTGGTGAAAGGGGATTGTTCGCAGTTTATCAAGAGCTGTTCGGTTACCCATTTGACTTTGCGCTCGAGCCGCAACTGCCGCATGACCTGACACAGCCGCCGCTTGAGCTTCCTTTTGAGCCGGGCGTGCCCTGGTCGTTCACAGGTGGACCGCACGGCGGATGGGGGGATGGGTCGGCTTGGGCGGCGCTGGATTTTGCGCCGCCGGGAAACGCCCTGGGTTGTGTTCCTTCGGATGCCTGGGTGACTGCGGCGGCAGACGGGTTGATCGTCCGCTCAAAGTATGGTGTGGCGGTGCTTGATCTGGATGGCGATGGGTTTGAGCAGACCGGCTGGACGGTTCTGTATCTGCATCTGGATAGCCGCGAGCGGGTTGCCGAAGGGAGCTGGGTGCGTGTAGGCGATCGGCTTGGACATCCCTCCTGTGAAGGCGGCGTTTCTACCGGCACGCATATCCACCTTGCAAGACGGTATAATGGAGAGTGGATTTCTGCCGACGGCTCGATACCTTTTTCGCTGAGCGGCTGGGTTTCGGAAGGTACCGGCGTCGAATATGATGGGTACTTAAAAAGAGGTGATAAAGTTGTTGAAGCGTGGAATGGGCGCAAGCCTGAAAACCAGATCCAGCGCTAAACCTGTTTTCCCTTTGGTTGTGTTGACGGTGTGGCTGCTCTCGCTTCTGGCGTGTACGCGCAGCGTCGTTCAGCCATGGCAAGTGACGGCAACAATTCAGGTGCTCTCTTTTACACAGACTGCGCTGGCTGTGAAAATGAGCGGCGGCTCTTCTCATGCCCAGGTAAGCCCGGCGCTCTCCCCAACAGTTGTTGACTCTCCGACTGCCTCCGTAACCTCAACTCCCGTTCCTCTCGATCCGACGCCTGATGAAGTTTCGCTCAACACGCCTGAGGATCCTGTGGTATTGTATTACTCGCAGGCTGGCGATACGTTGGGCGCGCTGGCGGTGCGCTTTGGTGTAACGACGAATCAATTCATCACCGCTCAGCCGGTGAGCAGTCCGTATGCGCTTCTGACGCCGAACGAGTTGATTGTTATCCCCAAAATATTGAAGGAGACCGGTCCGGGTGAAAAACTGATGCCGGACAGCGAAGTGGTCTTTTCGCCTTCGGCGGTCAATTTTGATATTGATGCTTTTGTGCAGAATGCCGGCGGTTATTTAAGCACCTATCGCGAATGGCTTTCAACCGGCTGGAATACCGGTGCGGATGTGATCGAGCGGATAGCGATTGAGAATTCGATCAACCCGCGCCTGCTGCTTGCCATGCTGGAATATCAAAGCCACTGGGTCTATGGGCAGCCGGCAAACCTTGCCCAGACGGATTACCCGATGGGATACCATGAGTTCAATCACAAAGGATTGTATAAACAATTGAGCTGGTCAGTTCAGCAATTGTCCATTGGGTACTATGGCTGGCGGGCTGGCTTGCTGACGGAGCTGGAGTTTCCCAAGGAACAGAGTGGCAAAACAATGCGCCTGGCGCCCGAGTTAAATGCAGGTTCGGTAGCTGTGCAATATTTGTTTTCCAAACTGTACAATAAGAGCGACTGGGGAAAGGCACTGTATTCGCCTGATGACAGCCTGATAACGACATATGAAAAGATGTTTGATAATCCCTGGCTGCGCGCTCAGGCTGTTGAACCCTTGTATCCGACTACGCTTACCCAGCCCAATCTGGAATTGCCCTTTAAAGTGGGGCACACATGGAGTTTTAGCGGCGGACCGCATTCTGCATGGGGACCGGATGGCGCGCTGGCGGCGCTGGATTTTGCGCCCTCATCGGTGGAGCATGGCTGCGTTGAGTCTCTGGAATGGGTGACCGCCTCTGCGCCCGGTCTGGTAGTGCGTTCTGGCAATGGCATTGTGGTGATTGATCTGGACGGGGATGGGTATGAGCAAACAGGATGGGCATTGTTGTATCTGCATGTCAGTTCGAAAGACCGCGTTGCGACGGGGACGCTGGTGGAAGAAGGCGACCCGCTTGGTCATCCTTCCTGTGAAGGGGGGATGGCAACCGGGACACATGTTCATATTGCCCGCAAATACAATGGTGAATGGATTCTGGCAGATGGACCGGTACCTTTCGTATTGAGCGGCTGGCGTGCCCATGCCGGCAGCGAACCCTACAAGGGAACATTGACCAAAGGTGACCAGATCGTCACTGCCTGTCAATGCGGCTCTTTTGAAACCCGGATCACACGCTGATGTTAAGAAAGCTCTGTTTGTTGTCATGTTTTTGTGCGCTTTTGGCTGTGTTGTTGGCTTGTACCCCTCAGTCCAAACCGGTGTTGGAGTCGCCTGACCAGCAAAGCCGAAGTGACGCGTTGCCAGCCTCTGAATCTGTTCCCACCCCGCTGCCCACGCGCCCCATATATGCCCCTGGCGAGCTGGTAGATTATATTGCGCAAGCTGGCGATACGCTTCCTGCTTTGGCTGCTCACTTTAACACGACGGAAAAAGAGATACGCGCCGCGAATCCGGTCATTCCTCAGAATGTGACCACCCTGCCAGCCGGACTGCCAATGAAAATACCCATTTACTATCAGCCGTTATGGGGCAGTCCTTATCAGATTATTCCAGACAGTTTGTTTATTAATGGGCCCGCTCAGCGAGACTTTGACCCCGTTGCTTTCGTTGTCTCACAGCCAGGCTGGCTAAAGGATTATGAATTTTACGCAGGGGGCAAAAATCGGCGTGGCGGTGAACTGGTTCAGTACGTTGCAGAATACTACAGCATCAGCCCGCGTCTCTTGCTGGCGCTGATTGAATATCAGGCAGGCGGTTTGAGCCAGCCCAGTCTCACGGAAGACCTGCAACAATATCCGCTTGGTTATCACAATCGGGCGCACGAAGGTTTGTACCGGCAGTTATTATGGGTAGCAAATACGCTTAACAATGGCTATTATGGCTGGCGAACCGGACGGCTGAATCTGTTTGAATTGGCGGACGGTTCGTTGGAACGTGCAGACCCCTGGCAAAATGCCGCAAGCGTAGCCCTTCATTACTACTTTGCTCAATTTATGTCGGGAGAGGCTTATCAGCAGGCTGTTCATGCAAACGGTCTAGCAAAAACCTATCAGACCTTGTTTGGCTCAATGTGGGAGAACAATGAGCCGCATATCCCCGGCAGTCTGCAACAGCCGCTGATGCAACTCCCCTTTGCGCCCGGCAGTTCTTGGGCTTTTACGGGTGGACCGCATACCGGCTGGGGGGATGGGGAACCTTGGGCGGCGATTGATTTTGCTCCGCCCGCTGCGGCGGGCGGTTGCAACTACACCGAAGAGCTTGCTACAGCAGTAGCCGATGGTACGATTGTCCGCAAGGATACCGGTGTTGCTGTGCTTGACTTGGATGGCGATGGTGATGAGCGAACAGGCTGGACAGTGTTTTATTTGCATTTGGAGACGGCTTCGATCCCGCCTGTGGGCGTTCATCTGAAAGCAGGACAACCCATTGGTCGCCCTTCCTGCGAGGGCGGGCGTACCACCGGCACGCATGTCCATATTGCGCGCAAGTACAATGGTGAATGGATTCCTGCGGATGGTGCACTGGCATTCAATCTGGAGGGATGGATTGCCAGAAACGGCAAGCTGCCCTATGAGGGCAGCTTGGTGCGTTTCAGTCAAACTGTGCACGCCTGCGATTGTGCAGACAGCGCCTCACAATTGCAAGCCGGAAGGTAAAGTTTCTATAGCTGATGGATAGTGATCTTGTGCGAAATAGGCACCGCCTTACTTAACATTGCCTGTCCAGGACAGTATTTTGTTTCGGAGAGTTCCACAGCCCGCTTCACTGCCTCCGGGTCAATATTGTGTCCACTGACGATATATTCGATGACAATATCGGTAAATACTCTGGGGTGTTCCGTTGTTCGCTCAGCATGGACTGCCACTTCAAAACTGGTCACATCCTGGCGTTTCTTTTGCAGGATGGAAATCACATCCATTGCGGTACATCCTGCCAGCCCAATCAGAAACATTTCCATAGGGCGGAAGCCGTCGTTGTCTCCACCTACCTGAGGCTCAGCACCCAGCGGTACAGTAAAACCAGTATCGGCAGTACCGCTGAAACTCAGACGCCCTTTCCAGCTTACTTTTGCATCCATTTTTTATCTTTCCCCGTTTTAGTGTAAATCTTATGTTTCGGTGTCAACCACATCGCGGATCTTCTCCAGCAGGACAAATTCCGGCGCTGCACCGATCAGCTCGCTTACGCCAAAATTGATGGTGGTGTGCGGTACGCCGCTCACACCGAATTCATTTGCCAGCATGGGAAACTCCATCGCTTCCACCATTTCTGCTTCCACCATTGGGCTCTCATAAGCCATTTGGTGTGCCAGAACCACTGCTTGAGGACAGTATGGACAGGTTGGTGTGACGAAGACTTGCAGGAAAATCGGCTTTTCCAGGCTGGCAAGGAATTCGCGGGTTTCCTGTTTTAGTCCAGAGTCGCCGGAGGAGACCATGAGGATGTCCCGAATTAACGAAGTGAACTCATGCCCGGCAGGAATGCCAGCATAGCGAATACCATGATCCACGATTTCGCCATCTTTTCGGCTGGCAATCACAATACCCGGCACTTTATCTACATTGAACTTCTTTAGCTCTTCTGGGTTTTCGTTCTCGTCAAATGTATGCAGTTCCAGTTTATCGGAAAGAACAGTGATCTCTTCCAGCAATTGCAATGTTTGGGGACAGTACTCGCAATCCGTCTTATTACCAAAAAACACCAAAGCAACCGGATGTTTCAAGCTTTCAAACATCTCAGCAAGTTGCTTTACAATCTCATCATCTAATAATCTTTCCATTTTTTCTCCTTGTTATTTTTCTAATCACCCAAACTGGGCGGTAACAATCTTATCAGGTGAAGGCTCCTCCTTCAGCCTGGTATCCGCAGCCTGGGCAGATTACTTGAAGCATACCATTGTAAACCAGAACCGCCTTTCTGCAACGTGGACAAAAGTCACCCACTGTTGAAGCTGAATATTCATTGTTGGGCTGATGGTCACACTGCTGCTCAGAGAACGAAGGCACAAAAGTTTGCGTGAGGTTGTTACATTCCATATCCGGATACTGTTGAATTAGATGCATATCTCTACATCAGGTTACATTACTTGAGAAAGCTGGTCAAGTCTAGGCGTCGAAACAGTCTTTCGCGCACATCACTCGGCAGAGTTTCTTCCTGTGTCTCTTTTTGGTACAGCTCAATCGTCTTTCGCAACGTGTTAACCACAATGCGACAATTCGGACATTCTCTGAGATGCCGTTCAAGTTCTTCGCACAATACAGGACTTAAGTCACCATCCACGTAGTCAGAAAGTGTTTCCATCAAATCATGGCAATGTTTTTGATCGCTCATGATGATTTCTCCATTCTTTCGCTGAAGTATGCTGAAAGCTCTTCGCGTAGCCGTAAGCGCGCTCGCAGCAATCGTACCTTTACCGCTGATTCAGTGATACCAAGCGCATCGGCGGTATCTTTCACGGATAAGCCTTCGACATCCCGCAACAAGAATACCAATCGCAAAGCCGGTGAAAGCCGTTGGACAGCTTCGTCCAGAACTCGGCGCGTCTCGGTAGATTGCAATTCAGTTTCTGGCAGACAACACCAATCCACAAGCTGCAAATCTACGTTGTCCTTTTCCTCACCGCTATCATTATCTTCAAATAGTGAGAATTGTGTCTTCTGTTGCCGGAGGATCATCAGCGCTTCATTGACCGCAATACGATATAGCCATGTGGAAAGACTTGAGCGTCCTTCAAACTTTGGGAGCGCGTGAAATGCTTTAAGGAAAGTCTCCTGTAACACGTCTTCCGCGTCCTGTGTATTGCCGGTTATCTGTAAAGCCAGCCGATAAATTTTTCCTGAAAATAAATCAACCAAGCGCGCAAATTCGTTGCGGTCACCTGCCCGCAAGGCATCCAGGGAAAGGCTTGCGTCGACCGGACTATTACTCATTTAGATGCCATTTGAGAGAAATAGTTACCTGAAGAATTTTGGCAAGGTTTGAAAAAGATTGCTGTATCGCTGACGCCATTGCTGGTCCAGATACAACGCCATTGCTTGAGCCTGTCATAGACTTGTCCCCACAAAGGAGTAACTGGTGGTTTGTCAGGATGCACCGAATTCGGGCAGCGGGAAGTGCTGGGTAAATACAGGTTGATATTATCAATAATCAGCAGTCCACCGGGGGCAATCTTATTCAACAGGGCGCAGACGCAGGCATCTCGATAAATTCCATCCACCAGGGCAAAATCCAGGCTAGAGTCTGCGATTTTGTATGCTTCGCGAACATAATCAGATTGTAATGGATTTTCACCAGGTTTTTGTGGGCGGAAAAGATAAGTGACATTGGATTTTCCAAGCAGTTCTAACTCCCGCTTGACCTTTTCATACCATAATGGGTTATGCTCAATGCTGACCAGCGAAGCGACCCGCTTTGAAAACCAGATTGTGCTTTTACCTGAACCGAATTCCGCGCCATGATCCGTATCTCGCAAGTTGGCGATCAGAATCTGATTGGCGAGGGGCGTCAGCCATGGCAGGTCTGCATGACGATGCCGGTACAGTTTCTCCAGCATACGGTCAAATAGATAACGGGGGGTCCAGTGCGCAAACGATCTCACGCTATCTTCTCTCCAGTAGCAAGCAGGGGCCAGGTTGGTAGAACGTCCATGTCGAGAGAATCGCGATACCCTAAAGAATAGCGAAAATAACCTGCCGCAGCAATCATTGCTGCATTATCCGTGCATAAGGAAAGTGACGGGATGTGCACAGGAAACTCATTTTGTTCTAGAAACGCTGTGCGAATAGCTCGGTTGGCGGAAACACCTCCGGCAACCAGAATTTCCTTTGCCTTGTATTTCCTGGCGGCTTGAAGAGTTTTCGTAACCAGCACATCTACCACCGCAGCTTGGAAACTGGCAGCTAAATCTTCTACTGGTAGCTCTTGTTTTTTCTCTTCAAACTGGCGTACCACTCGTAAGACAGCAGTCTTTAAACCGCTGAAGGAAAAATTCCAGCTACCCTCCAACCGGGCGCGGGGAAAATTGAAAGCACGGGGATTGCCGTTTGCAGCGGCTTTTTGGATTGCGGGACCACCGGGGTAGGGCAATCCCAGCAAGCGAGCCACTTTGTCAAAAGCCTCGCCAGCCGCATCATCCAACGTAGCCCCTAAATGTTCATAGATCAAATGATCTCGCATCAGGTTGAGTTCAGAATGTCCGCCGGAAATTAACAGAGCCAACAAGGGAAAACGAGGGGCAGGCGGAGGTTCTGCAACATCTGCCGGATAAACCCACGCTGAATAGATATGCCCTTCAAGATGATTAACGCCGACCAGTGGAAGACCTTCCGCCAGAGCCAGACCCTTAGCAAAATTCACACCGACTACAAGTGAACCAGCCAGCCCTGGACCACGCGTGACGGCAATAGCGTCAATCTCTTTTAAGCTCAAGTGAGCCTGCTGCAGAGCTTGTTCGACAACGTTATAAATGGTGAGAATATGTTGGCGTGAAGCAACTTCTGGAAAAACACCGCCGTATTTTACGTGCAAATCAATTTGCGAGGCAATCACACTGGAAAGCAGCGCGCGTCCATTCTCGATGATTGCCGCAGCGGTCTCATCGCAGGACGTTTCAATCCCCAATATTCTTGCGGGCGGGAAAGACGTGGTTACATTACAGTTATCTGTGTCCATAACCTTTAACCGGGATTACCAAGTTCATTGGAAAGTCTGCCAAAACCTCAAATTGCCCGTCAGGTTTTGCCCAGTATGTATCTTCCAGGCGTACTCCTAGCATTTTTTCGGGATAGTACAAACCGGGTTCAAGTGTAAAAACGCTTCCCGACATTAACAGTTGAGGGTGGTCTTCATCCATGCGGCTAAATGGCTGCTCGTGAATAAATAACCCAACCCCATGTCCCAGTGAATGAACAAAACCGCTCTCGGTTTTTGGATCGCTATTGACTGTAGGGTGTCCCATTGCCTCAAATAACTCACAAGTACGGCGCTGGTAATCACCAAAAGGTGTGTTTAATTTTAATTCCCCGCGTATTTGCTGATAGACTGAAAGAACCTGCTCGTATAATGCCAGTGCTTCATCCGGAGCGTATCCAATGCACCAGGTACGTGTCATATCGTAGAAATAGCCGCCGCCCTGTTCGCAGGGAAAAATATCAAACACGATGGTCTGCCCAAGCCGCAAAACATCCTTGGCTGTACCACTGCTATGCGGTACAGCCGAATCGTGTCCAATGGCAAAAATTGTCCCTTCTGGGTTTTCTGCCCCGTTTTCCGCCAGCAACAGGTTAATTCGCCGCTTAATATCCTGAACAGTGAGAGGTTCACCGCTTGTCTGGACTAACTTATCCCCGCGAACTGCGTGACCGCTGATGTAATCCACAATATTACTCACGACATCTGCAGTCACCTGTCCCATACGTCGAATGCGGTTCACTTCGTCCTCATCTTTGGTTGCCATTGCCATCAATAACACGTTTTCCTGAAAGCCGAGAAAACAAATATCCGGCTCCAGCATTTGCAGTGCTGCGAATATTGCATACCCTTCGCCCAAATCCGTTTTACCATAAAGTGCCACGCGGCCTTTTGTCACTCCAACATCCCTTAACATTTGTTGGTAACGCAGTGCCAGGGCTTTGGCAGGGTCTCCGCCGGCAGTTTTCAGCAAATCTTTATAGGCTGGATAGTCTGCATAACAACGAGTTGGTAAACCTGTATGTGCAGCCTCGTCGCGTTCCATAGAAGTGTGGAACAGCAAAGGCTGTTCCCCCCGTTTTTTGATCAGATCGGCAATGGTCAGATGTGCGCCACCCGTCAGGTAAACCATATAGGGGTTGTGGTCTCCGGGGCCAGTTACCAACAATGCGTCAATGTCATTTTCTTGCATTAAGCGATCGAGATCTGATTTCATGGGTCACCTTTCAGTGTCAGCTTTTAAGTCCAAGCGCGTTTTGCAATCCGACCAGCAAGGCACCCTCTTGATCGGGTGTTACAGTGCGCGGGTCCAGCACGACCCGGTTATTCAGAATCCTGGCTATGATGGGCGGTTTTACTTCGCGTAATCGCTTCAGGAATCTATCGGGCTGTTTCACCGGTAGTTCCAGCAAAAAGGTTGGTAAAGTTTCTCCAGGCAGGCTTCCCCCGCCAATTGTAGATTGTCCTGCAATCACCTCGCCGGTTTGAAGCATGTTCCTCCAATGGATAGCGCGGGCTTTGAGTTCCTCTGGCCTTGTGCTGATCATACGCCATACTGGAATTTCGCGTTCTGCTTCGTCTTTGAGATAGTGGATCAGCGTAGCAGACAGCGCTGCCAGACAAAGTTTATCTGCCCGCAACGGGCGTGCCAGAGGATGGCGCTTAATCTTTTGAATCAGGTCTGCCCTGCCAGCCAGAATACCTGCTTGAGGTCCTCCCAGTAACTTATCGCCAGAGAAGCAAACCAGACTTGCACCGGCTGCCAGTGATTCTTGGATCATTGGTTCGTGGGCTAGTCCAAATCGGGCTGTATCCAGCAAAGCCCCTGATCCCAGGTCATCTATTACTGGAATCTCGTACTGCTTACCCAACTCCACCAATTCGCTGAGCGAGGGTTCCTCTGCAAAACCAATGATCTTAAAATTGGAATGATGAACATGCAGTAACAACGCCGTTGAGTTCCGAATTACCCCTTTGTAATCTTCAATCTGCACTTGATTAGTTGTTCCGACCTCAACAAGTCTGGCACCAGATTGGCGCATGATCTCCGGTATGCGGAAGCCTCCTCCAATTGTCACAAGCTGTGTCCGGGATACAATCACTTCGCGTCGTCGGGCAAGCGCGGATAGTGCTAAGAGAATTGCTCCGGCATTGTTATTCACAACCAACGCTGCTTCTGCCCCAGTCAACATTTTGATCAGCGCCTCGACATGTTCGGAACGTTCGCCGCGTTGTCCGGTATTCAGGCAATATTCAAGTGAGCAATATCCGGTGGTCATCCCGCTGATTGCCTGTAATGCCGCATAACTGAGCGGCGCCCGCCCAAGATTGGTATGCAGTATAACGCCTGTGGCATTTATAACTGGCAATAGGGTGGGTTCTAACCATGTCTCCAGTTTTTGTTCTGCCAGCTCCAGGATAGCGGGTCTTTGGGGGATAGTTTTGTTGTCATTGAAGGATCTGCGAATATCATCCAGAACGCAGCGTATTGCCGTCAGCGTTAGTGAGCGCCCGTAAACGGTGATCAATTCTGCAGCGTGACGGGTTTGAAGCAGTTGCTCCACAGAAGGCAGGGCTCTTAATTTATTCATTCTGCTTTTCTTCAGGATTCCAGCGGCTGCGTTCACGCAAACGAAGGAGGGTTTCAATCAGAATAAATCCTGCAGCGAGAAAAAAGAATAAAGCTGGGGTTAACACACGTCCCTGCTGAAGCCACATTACTACACTGCCGAATATACCGACCCAGATAGCTTCCCGCACGATGATCCCGCCCGCTGCAAGGGGGGTGCTGGGAAAACGCCAGTGCAGGAATGCAAGAATAGGCAGCGATGTTCCACACAGCGCGATGACAAAGAGAAAGTAAAAGAGCCAACGCGGAAAGAGCGTTGGATAAGTAAACCCAACGATATAAATCCAGCCGCCCCAGCCAGCGATGCTTAATATGATACCCGTTATGAAATAAGAACGGTAGGGTGACAAGCGTGATCTCCCAGAGTTGCTATAAATGATTATAACACAGGCAAAATTTGAATAATTCGACCGGATGTGGTAGAATTTCAAACATAAAAACAGGCTATTTTAGCTACTCATCCAGAGAGGTGGAGGGACCGGCCCTGTGAAACCTCGGCAACCGCCATGTTTTGGTTGGTGCCAATTCCGGCAGAGACTGTTGCAAAACAGTTTTTCTGGAAGATGAGGTACTCGGATAAGGTTACCTCTCATGTTCCAGAGAGGCTTTTTGTTTAAGAGGTGCGCGATGAAACGAATTTATACCAACCGGCGTTATCTGGATGCTTTAAGGGAAAGAATTCTCATCTTTGATGGAGCGATGGGAACGAATCTGCAGAAGATGAACCTGACCGCGCAAGAGTTTGGCGGAGAACAGTACAATGGTTGTAATGATTATCTGGTGATCAGTTACCCGCAGGCTGTCGAATCTATCCACCGTGCATTTCTGGAAGTCGGGGTGGATGTTATTGAAACGGATACCTTTCGCTCAAACCGGATTACACTGGCGGAATACGGTTTGCAAGGACGCGTGATTGAAATCAATCAGGCGGCTGCAACTCTGGCACGAAAAGTCGCTGATGCGTATAGCCGAGATGGACAACCGCGTTTTGTCGCTGGTTCTATCGGCCCGTCGGGCAAACTTCCCTCAATGAATGATCCTGAGCTGTCCAATATTTCTTTTGATGAACTGGCAGATGTTTTTCGGGAGCAATCCTTGGGGTTAATTCTAGGTGGGGTGGATGTGTTGTTGATTGAAACCTCGCAAGATATTCTGGAAGTCAAAGCAGCGATTCATGGCATTCTACAGGCGTTTCAGGAAACGGGTGTTTTTCTCCCTATTCAGGCACAGGTGACTCTGGATACGACTGGTCGGATGCTGCTTGGTACTGATATTCAGGCAGTTCTGGCAATTTTGGAAGGATTGCCGATTGATGTCATTGGACTGAACTGTTCGACTGGTCCGGATTATATGCGTGATCCAATTCGCTTTCTCGGTGAGCAATCCCCATTGCCGGTTTCCTGTATTCCCAATGCTGGATTACCGTTGAATGTAGATGGTCAAGCGGTATATCCTTTACAGCCACAGCCATTTGCTGAGGCGCTTGTTGAATACGTAGAACGTTACAAAATCAATGTGGTTGGCGGTTGTTGCGGTACCACACCAGAGCACTTGCGTTTGCTCGTCGAGATGCTTCGTGGACATGCGCCCAATCCTCGCCCGACACACAGCGTGCCTCGCCTGGCTTCTGCTACTCAGGCGGTTTCAATGTTACAGGAACCACGCCCATTTCTGATTGGTGAACGTCTCAATACTCAAGGAAGCAGGAAATTCAAAGAGCTAATCTTAAGAGGGGATATGGATAGCATTCTCGACATTGCCCGGCAGCAGGTTGAAAGCGGGGCGCATGGATTGGATATTTGCGTTGCCTTGACCGAACAAGCCAATGAACCCGAGACTATGCAACAAGTCATTAAGGTTCTTTCGCCGGTTGTTCATGTGCCTCTGATCATTGATACCACAGAACCCGAGGTAATGGAAATCGCCCTCAAAACAGCCCCAGGACGTTGCTTGCTCAATTCGACAAATCTGGAAAGCGGGCGAACTAAAGCGGATCGTATCTTCGAACTGGCTGCCAGATATAACGCTGCTGTGATAGTATTGACGATTGATGAGCAAGGGATGGCAAAGACTGCTCAACGCAAACTGGAAGTTGCCAAACGGTTGTTTGAAATTGCCACACGTGATCATGGTCTGAAAGCATCGGATCTTGTGTTTGACGCCCTTACCTTCACCCTGGCAACCGGTGATCCGGAATTCAGCCAGTCGGCAATCGAAACCTTGGAGGGTATCCGCCTGATTAAGGCTGAATTGCCTGGTGTTTTAACATCACTGGGGGTCAGTAACGTATCCTTCGGTCTTAATCCTTCTGCGCGTCCAGTGCTTAACAGTGTAATGCTGTATCACGCTGTCCTGGCTGGTTTGGATATGGCGATAGTGAACCCGGCTCACATTACCCCATATGTAGAAATTCCACCACAGGAACGCGAGTTGGCAGAAGACCTGATCTTTAACCGCCGGACAGATGCTTTGCAACGTTTTATTGAATACTTTGAGGCTTCTACACGCAAGTCGGAAAGGGACAGCGTGCAAAAAACGACTCTACAAATGCTTTCGCCGGAACAGCGTATCCATTGGCGTATTTTACATCGTCACAAAGAAGAGATTGAAAAAGACATTGATGAAATCATTCTTCGCCCTGGCTCAGGTTCGAAACATCAACGCGCTGTTGAGATTTTGAATACAGTGTTGTTGCCAGCAATGAAAGAAGTGGGCGATAAGTTTGGCAGTGGTGAATTGATTCTGCCTTTCGTGCTTCAATCTGCTGAGGTAATGAAAAAAGCTGTTACGCATCTGGAAAAGTATCTGGAGCGTCAAGAGGGTGTCAGCAAGGGTACCATGGTGCTTGCCACGGTGTACGGCGATGTACATGATATTGGAAAAAATCTAGTCAAGACTATTCTCTCCAACAATGGTTATCAGGTAATTGATTTAGGGAAACAGGTACCGGCTGAAACGATTATCTCCAAAGCGGTTGAGGTCAATGCTGATGCAATTGGACTGAGCGCGTTGCTAGTCAGTACCAGTAAACAGATGCCGCTTATTGTGAATGAATTGCAGCGTCGTGGGTTACAGTTTCCGGTATTAATTGGTGGTGCGGCAATCAATCGGCGCTTCGGTCGGAGAATTTTGTTAACCGACTCAGGGCAGTTCTATAAGCCAGGCGTGTTTTACTGCAAGGATGCTTTTGAGGGCTTATCTGTTATGGATGCATTGATTGAACCTCAACAGCGTCAGCTATTGTTGGAAAAAATTTACCAAGAAGCCCGATTTGAATTGGAACAGAAAGCAGCATCTACAGAGGCTCAGCAATCGCGCAGAGTTCGCTCCGTTATCCAACCTGCAACAAAAATACCTCGTCCACCGGGCTGGGGTCCGCGTGTTGTGCGGCAGATGCCTCTGGAAACGATATTTCAACATCTCTCAAAAAATGAGCTTTTCCGCCTTTCATGGGGTGGAAAAAACACGCATGGAGAAGCTTGGCAAAAATTAATCCAAGAGTTTGAAGCCCGTTTAGACACCATGCGCCGCGAAGCGCTCAAAAGCGGCTGGTTGCAGCCGCAAGGTGTGTATGGCTATTGGCCGGCGCAATCAGACGAAAATGACTTAATCATTTATGAGCCGGGTACGGTGGAAAGTGGCTCGCCGGTTGAATTGACGCGCTTTTCATTTCCGCGACAGGAAGAAGGTGAAAACCTGTGTCTGGCGGATTATTTTGCTTCGGTTGAGTCGGGTGTAATGGATGTGGTTGCTTTTCAGGTGGTTACCGTGGGACAAAAAGCAACTGAGCGTTTTGAACAATTACAGGAAAGCGGAAACTATACAGAGGCGTATTTTACACATGGTCTGGCTGTTCAACTGGCGGAAGCGACAGCAGATTACCTGCATGAACATATCCGCCGCGAATTGGGTATTCCGCCGGGACAGGGAAAGCGGTATTCCTGGGGGTATCCCGCTATTCCGGATTTGAAAGACCATGTTGAAGTTTTCCGTTTGCTTCCAGCAGAGACCGAATTGGGAATGATGCTCACATCTGCTTACCAGCTTGTGCCGGAGCAGTCCACAGCGGCAATTATTGTCCATCATCCTCAAGCAAAATATTTTAACATTGGAGAAAGCAGAATCGAACAGTTAATGACAAACAGAGGTTAAGATGCAAGCGAACAAGAACCGTTTTATAAGTTTGCTGGAAAGCGGTCATCCTATTCTATTTGATGGTGCAATGGGGACAATGTTGAACCAGCGAGGAGTGGGATTTGATGAGTGTTTTGACGAACTTAACTTGACTCGCCCTGCGCTGGTTGCGGATATACACCGTGAATATATTGAAGCCGGAGCGCAGGTCATTCAAACCAATACCTTTGGTGCTAATCGGTATAAGTTAATGCGTCATGGTCTGGAAGACAAAGTTGGCGACATCAATCGGGCAGGGGTTGAATTGGCGCAACGAGTTATTTTAGCTTCCTTCAAGGACGTGCTGATTGCCGGCGATGTTGGTCCATTAGGAGTAAGGTTGGCACCATTTGGCAGAGTGCAACCTGAACAGGCGCAACAGGTTTTTGCCGAACAGATTTCTGTTCTGGCTGCTGCCGGCGTGGATGTGATCATTATTGAAACCATGACCGACTTGTATGAAGTACAAGCTGCAATCCGTGCAGCGCGACAGGTTGCCGCTGGAATTCCCGTAATTGCTTCAATGACCTTTACTCGTGATGATCGCACCCTATTAGGAGATGATCCGGTCAAGGTCGCGCGACAAATATGGGAGCAAGGTGCTGATGTGATTGGGGTCAATTGCTCTGGAGGACCTAATCAAATTCTGCGCATTCTCAAGCAAATGAGGCAAGCTGTCCCGCAGGGTCGTTTCTCTGTTATGCCAAATGCGGGTTGGCCTGAGCAGGTTGGTGGACGGATCATGTATCCGGCGGCGTCAGATTATTTTGGGGAGTATGCAAGCGCGTTTATCCAAGCTGGTGCAAGCGTTATTGGAGGTTGTTGCGGTACTACGCCGCAGCACATTGCCGCAATGGCAAAATCCATTCGGGAAACTACTGTAAACTTGACGACTTCTTCATACATTTTTAGCATTCCGGAAGTTGAGGAAACTTCACCTGCGGAGCAGCCTACTGCATTGGCGCAAAAATTATCCAACGACAAATTTGTCATTGCTGCCGAAGTGGATCCCCCGCGCGGTCTCTCACCTCACAAATTACTGGCAGGTGCAAGCCTGCTTGCAGAAACAGGTGTGGACGTGATTAATGTTGCAGATAGCCCGATGGCGCGGATGCGGATGAGTCCTTGGGCGGTTTGCAGTCTGATTCAAAAACAGGTCGGTGTGGAAACAGTTTTGCACTTTCCCACGCGGGGACGTAACTTACTCCGTGTGCAGGGCGATTTATTGGCAGCTCATGCATTGGGTATCCGTAACATCTTTGTTGTCATGGGTGATCCAACAGCGATTGGTGATTATCCAGAGGCAATGGATAATTATGATCTAAGACCTTCTGGTTTAATTCAACTGATCAAACAGGGTTTCAATGCTGGGGTGGATCATTCGGGCGCAAACATTGGCCAACCTACATCTTTCTTTGTGGGCTGTGCCCTCAATCTTAATCCCGGTGATATTTACAAGGAAGTCCGTCTTCTGAACCGCAAAATTCGCGCCGGAGCGGATTTTATCCTGACCCAACCGGGTTATATTCCAGAGAATATCGCAAGGATCAAATCCGTTTATGAAGCTGAATATGGACCCTTGACTGTCCCTATATTGGCAGGTA
>Ga0068707_1000825_pt1 | contig 21080 bp, 18 predicted proteins | sample YNPNPMetaG_FD_66600 | JGI IMG/M metagenome (GOLD analysis project Ga0068707, IMG submission 66600) | Anoxygenic and chlorotrophic microbial mat microbial communities from Yellowstone National Park, USA - YNP NP MetaG | ecosystem: Environmental > Aquatic > Thermal springs > Hot (42-90C) >...
CTTCAATTGCGTATGATGATCCATGAGGGAATCGCAGTGAGGGCGTCCGTGAACGTGCGCGATGTGTTTGATGTCCATGAGTCATGCGCTATGGGTGACCCAAAGATCCTTTATGAAGATAACCATCTGCTACTGGTTGATAAGCCCGCTGGTTGGGCGACGATGGGTCTCCCTTCAGATCGTGAAACGCTTCTGACCTGGCTGAAGAGTTGGCTGAAAAAACGTGATGCGAAGCCCGGTAACGTTTACCTGGGTGTGGTAAGCCGACTTGATGTTCCCGTGAGCGGCGTTGTCCTTGTTGCCAAGACCTCGAAGGCTGCCTCACGTTTGACCGAACAGTTCCGGACACGAAGTGTGTCGAAGGTGTATTGGGCCGTCGTCGAAGGCCACGTATCCCAGGCCCAGGGTACGTTACGGCATTTTCTCCGTTCCGACGAGCGATTTCGGCGAGTCCACATCACACATGCGAACGATCCAAACGCTCAGGAGGCTGTGCTTTCCTTCAGCCAGATTGAAGCTGCCGGAAACGTGACGCTCCTTGAAGTGCGTCCTCACACAGGGCGCAAGCATCAGATTCGAATTCAACTTGCAGCCATAGGGCATCCCATTGTAGGAGACCAGAAGTACGGCGCAAAACAACCATTTCGGGAAGGGATTGCCCTTCATTCCCGGCGAATCGAGTTCATTCACCCGGTCCGTAAAACTCCAATTGTGATCGAAGCGCCGGTCCCAGCAAGTTGGAACAGGCTGCCATTTCACTGGTCACGCATCACTCAGCAATGATTTGGCTTCAGTACCGAGTGTTCTCTTACCTTTTCACAGTAAGACATACACCGCAAAAGGACGAATCATCTGGCGTGACCGTAGAAACCACTAACCGAGTTGTGCCGAGCGATCAGCAATTCCCAGTAACGAATCGAGCACACCCCGGACATAACCGACCGATTCTGCCAGGCCTGGCAGTGGATCCTTCTCGTCCTTCTCGAATTCGAAGGCCACCATTCCTGCGTAGTCGATCTCGATCAGCGTTTTGAGGAATTGCGGTAAATCGAGGACGCCTCGTCCGGATTCGACACATCGTCCTTCAGGGGCCGCAACATCAATATCTTTAATATGGACATCCAATAGTCTGTCCGCGAATCGGCGGGCATCCTGGATCGGGTCGGCCCCGATTCGGGCTGTATGCCCCACGTCCATACATAGGCCAATTCTTTTGTCCAAATTCTTCACCTGTTCAATCACGCTCTCGGGCGTGGGAAAGAACTTGTCCCCCGGACCGTGGTTGTGAATGGCCACCGCAATCCCTGTCTCTTTGACTTTTGCCTCAACGCGAGCAAGCACCGGTGGTCGCGGAGACGCCACAATCACCCGCATGCCCGCCTGCCGGGCGTACTGGAATGCCTGATCCACGTCCGCCTCGGTGGCCATGTTGATCACGCCACCCGCATACAGATCAATGCCGGCATCGGCCACCTGTTTCCTGACGGCCTCACATTGATCGGCCGACGCGTCCAGCGGAAGGTGAAAAGATTTCAAACAGATGTGCTTTAGGCCAACTCGGTTGGTCATCGCTAAAGCTTGATCTAATGGAAAAGTGCGGAGCGTATAAGACGCCAGAGCCAACCGGAATCGCGGTGCCTTTGATGCACTATTTGTTGCTTCTGCTGCTGTCGTCGCTTTCGGGGCACTGTGAGCTAGCATCAGGCCTGCTGTTGCCGCGCCCGAATGGAGAAGAAAACGTCGCCGATTTTGTCTTTGAATCTCTTTCATCTCAGTTACTCCCTGTTACCTTAGGTGCCACAGCGTGGTCAAATAGTCTCCACAATTCCTCCTCAAAGAACTGGCTACCGGACGGAGTTGCCGCACAATTAAGCCCCTTATTATTCTCCCGGACAAACGCAGCCGTCAAGGTCCGATGATGCCCTCTCGAACCGTCGAACCGTCTATTCTAGTTTGACGGAGACGATGAGTGCGACTGTCCTCCTCTATGGGCGATCTGGTTTCCACATCCAACGCTGTTTTTCACCGATCAAACCCTCTCTTCACAATGTCGGCAAGACCGGCACGATAGTTAGGATAGCGAAAGACCATGCCGCATTCGTTGACGAGTACGGCGTTCGACACCCGCTTGGTGGCACACTCGCGATAACGTATTGGAGACAAATCCTTATCTTTTGAATCAGAATACGATGGCATGCCAAATTGGGGGGCTGCAACATCCAGCAGTCTGGCCAATTCGGAGTAGAAATCTCGCCGCATAACAGGATGCCCATCGACAACGTTGACGATGCACGGTGGTTTTTTCTGTTTGAGAACAAGATCGATTGCAGCGGCTGCATCCTCAACATGAATCAGGTTCAGAAGTGCCTCGGGGGAGGTGGGCAAAGGCTGGGCTTGTCGCAGGTGCGAAACAAGCGGTATTCGATCAGGACCATAGATGCCGCCCAGGCGGAAGACAAAGGCCCGGTCTCTCCAGGCCGATTCGAGAAGCAGATCCTCCGCAGCAGCCAGGGCCTGCGATGACTCTCTCTCTGGTTTCCGAGGAGTGTGTTCGTTGATCCAGTTATTGCCAGAAATACCGTACACGCCGGTGGAGCTGACCAGCGCAATCTGATCATACCCTCTGGCGACAATGTCAAGGACATTGGCGAGTCCGTCTCGATACAGCCCCCAGCGTGAGACACTACGGCGACCTCCTGGACCGACTGAATACAGCAATGTGTGTCCTGCTGGCAGGCCATTGAGTGATTTTGGATCGAGGACATCTGCCAAAACCACCTGAAAGCCTTCTGCACTGAGGACCGATGCTCTTTGCGGAGACTTTATCAGCGCATAGACCTGATGGCCTTGCTCAAGCCACAGGCGACCGACGTAAGTGCCAAGGTAACCACAACCTATGATCAGCTTTGTTTGCATGGAACCTGGTAACGGAAGGGAGAATCAATCGTATGCGTGTTTGCCGTTTGGTTTCTCCTAATGATCACCGCGACCTGATACGACAAGCACCAGCGTGGGTCCTCATGGGAACGATCGTCGTTACACTTTGGCAACGGAGACCACGAACGCTATTTGGCCGCACTCATGATTGCCGATCATCCAGCGGTGATGGCATCCATGACCTGGGCGTTTCGCCTGGCTTGTATGTTGCCAAGTATGCTGTGAGGATGATCTGCGCGGAAAGCTTATCAAGTCGCTCTTGGCGTTGTTTACGGCTTAGTTGAGCTGCTCGTAACCATGTATCAGCGGTTTGTGTCGAAAACCGCTCATCCATAAAAACCACAGGTATATTTGTGGCTTCCTCGAGCCACTTACCGAATTCCCGCACCGCAAGCGAGCTTTCGCTTTCTGAACCGTCACAATGGACCGGAAGCCCCACGACGAAGAGGACGACCTTTTCTCGCTCAACCAGTGTGCGAAAATACTTGGCATCCTGTTGAGGACCACGTCGCTGATAGACATCCCACGGTGTTGCAAGCACTCGATCAGGATCACTCAAGGCGATTCCGATCCGGGTTTTGCCAAAATCGATCCCGGCAATTCGTCCCCTGGCAGGAATGTTGATTTCGCTCTGTGGTTGCGAATTCGTTTCCCCAAATGATTCACTCATTTTGCCAATTCTCTTGACAGGCGACGGGGCGGGGAGGCTGGCTTATCAGCCTGCTTTACAAACCTGGCGCTCCCGGCCTTTTTTCCTGGACCCAACGATAATAGTCATACAGCTTGAGTTTTGAAGCGGCCTCGTCATCTAAATACGCAATTGTGTCACGATGCAATTGGAGGGCACTGGCTGTTACCATACTTGTGACGGGACCTTCAATGGCAGCCGCCACGGCATCCGCTTTTGCCGCACCATGTGCCAGCAAAATGATACGTTTTGCCTCGAGGATTGTGCCAACCCCCATTGTGATCGCGTAAATGGGAAGCTCTTCACCTTCGTCAAAGAGGTCCTTGATTTCTGCCAGCCGTCTTTGCGAGAGCGTCTTGATTCGCGTGCGCGACCCAAGGGAGCTTCCAGGTTCATTGAACGCAAGATGGCCATCTACGCCAATTCCCAGGATTTGCAAATCGATGCCGCCGCACTCCTGGATCCGCTGTTCATACCAACGACAGAAGGCCTGATAATTTTTCGATGTTCCCGACGGCATGTAGATATTCTGAGCGGGAATGTTGACATATTTAAAAAAATGCTCGTGCATAAAATAGTGCTGACTTTGGGGATGCTCTTTTCGCAAGCCGACGTACTCATCGAGATTGAAAGTGGTGACCTGCGAAAAGTCGATTTCACCCTCGCGGAACATCCGAACCAGTTCCCGGTACAAGCCGACATGAGTGTTACCAGTAGCCAGCCCCAACACGGCGTTGGGCTTGGAGTTCAGGACCTGGGCAACTGCCTGGGCTGCTGCCTGACACAATTCGTCGTAATCTTTTTTGATGATGACTTCCATCGTTTTCCTCGTGGTATTGAGCTGCCTGGGCCTTGTCGCGACGCAATCTTACCCACCTCCCGATCGCGGTCCGAGAGGTGTCGTAGTGAACAGAAATCAAGCGGCCCTCTTGAAATTGTCGTCAAGAAGGTCACACTCAATAACTTGAGTGTCGGCGCAGCAGCGATTGCTGTCAAGTTCCGCCGTCGAACGGACAATACGGCGATTCCTGCCAGGGAGCCGTCTCTCGAAAGTTTTGCAGTCGTTTGAAACGTTGGTTCCGTGTTGAAGGAGAACTCTCACGAAATGAGCGATTCTGGAAATCCAACCCGGCGATGTGCCCTTGTCACCGGAGGTTCACGTGGTATCGGTGCGGCAATCTGCTGCAAATTAGGTGAGCTGGGTTTTCATGTCTTCGTGAACTACGCTCAAAGTCAGGAAGCGGCAAACAGAGTCGTTCACAACATCTGCGAAAAAGGTGGTTCAGCCGTTGCTATTCAGGGCGATGTCGGTTCAGCATCGGATCGCCGCCGCATGCTGGACGCCGTTGCCGAATTCGGCCGGCTCGATGTTCTTGTCAATAACGCGGGGATCACGTCCGTGGGCCGACGGGATCTCCTTGAGGCGACGGAAGAGAGTTGGGACCAAGTCTTCAATACAAACCTCAAAGGACCATTTTTTCTGAGTCAGGCTGCTGCAAATGAGATGATTCGTTGGATTCATCAAGGCCGACAGCCGCAGGGATTCATCATTATCGTCTCATCCATCTCTGCTTTCGCCGTTTCGACAAATCGGGGAGATTATTGCTTGACGAAAGCCGCTCTGGCGATGATGACTCAGTTGTTCGCGCAGCGGCTTGCGGAAGAAAAAATTCAGGTTTTTGAAATATGTCCGGGCGTGATTGCAAGCGATATGACGGCCCCTGTCAAAGAAAAATACGATCGGCTCATCGCCGAAGGCGCCTGGCCGATCCGGAGATGGGGCGAGCCGGAAGACGTCGCTCTGGCCGTTGCTGCTGTGGTTCAAGGGTATTTTCCCTTCAGCACGGGGAACCGACTGCTTGTCGATGGTGGATTTCACATCCGGACGCTATGAACCTGTCCCATCACTTCGCGCTCGGGGACGCGATAAAGGGAAACAGTCGGCGGATGTCGTCCGCGCTGGGTTGCCGTCCGTACTCGCAGATCTCGAAGGCCTCGGCGTACTTCACAGCTTGTCCTTTTTCCGGGCCGTAGAGTTCAATTAATTTGTCCCGATATTGATTCGCTATTCGTGCGAATCGTTGTCGGAACGATTCGCGGACTTGTTCCCGTTTTCTCTGTCGTTCTTCCTCTGTCTTCGGGGCAGCCTCGGGTGATCCTAAGGCGCCGCCTTCAACGAACTGGGATTCAATGACGACCAGGGCGTCAAGCTTCTGTTCGATAACCTCGTCAATAGCCACAACAATATCAGCACGAAATGGATTGGGACGCTGAAAATTGTCGTGTGAAAACAGGAACACGGGATTGCTTTTTAACGGCGGGACATCCGGACAAAAGAATGGTACCGCCACCATGTAAGCACAGTCCTGCATCAGGACTCCCACGTACCGGTGATCGGGATGGTAATCGTTGGGTCGATGACCGATCACGATATCGGCATTCCATTGACGTATGAGCCGCGTCATCAGGCGGCGATTCTCGAGCGTCGGCAACAACTCACCATCGTGGATATCGAGGACCTCTGTTGTGATCCCCAGGATTCTGGCCGCTTCCTGGACTTCCCTCGTTCGCCGCTGAGCCAGAGCGCCGCCCGCCATCCCCCAATGACCAATATCGCCATTTGTCACTGAGACAAACTTCACTTGGTACCCATGACGGGCCCAAAGGGCTGCCGTGCCACCCGCTCGTATTTCACAGTCGTCTGGATGCGCACCGAAAACGATGATCCGCAGCGGACGCTCCTGCGAAAAAATCGCTCTTTGAAAGACCACTGTCAGCAGGCAAAAAAGGATGTTTGCCAGTGTCCACATCCGTCCCGCTGGACGCTTGCGCCCTTTGCCAGAAAGACACCTGTATTGCGACATGTTTCGACCTCCTTCTAGCTTGATTGACTGGTCAACAAGGATTGCTACCGCTGCAAACGTCACGTTGTGTGTGTGTCAGATTTGCAGGCGAGGCGACGAAGAAAATGGAGGGGGCACGCTTGTCGTGCCCGCTGAAGTGCAAAAAATGATCCACAGTTTTGCGGCGGACACGACAAGCGCGTCCCTCCAGAGATTGCCTTCAAGGTTAATCGCGCTAAAAGCAGAAACCTACCTACAAACAAGACACAATTACTCCTGGTGATTCTTCCTGGCCTTACTCGATTCTCGTGACCAATAAAGTTGTAATCTGGCGCCCCGACTGTTGCAAGCAACGAATTGCAATTGCGGAGCGCTGCCATTCGCCAACCTGCGGACTCTCTTGGCGGACGAGTTATAATGAGTGAAAGCGATCAGTCGGGTGAGAGGATTCGAATAGGAATGTTTTTCAGGTTTCACCTGGAGCACCAAGCGAATGGCGGTCTCGGCGGTCGAGTTGTGGTGGCAAACTGCAGGTCCACCAGCCGTTGTTTTTGAACGGCTTGGCCGAATGTGGCAGCTCGGCCTGGTAAATGCCTGGCATGATCTCGAAAGGGAGGGGAAACAGTTACCTCCACTGCCACGTTTCCTAGTTAGTCACGACCGCAGACGGCTGGAACGCATGTTGGAGGAACGTCCCGGGAGTTTTGTCATCGTGACTCCAGGTCAGGAGGATATGAAAAAGTTTGTGCTAGAGGTTGCATCATTGAGAAACGACTACCCGATGGCTGGGTTTGCTGTTGCCGACCCGAACCGGCGCCACAGCCTCGAACGGGTCGTTCAGGAGTGCGGCATCCATTGCGTTGTATCCACGCCGCGGGATTCGAGGGCGCTTGCCCTGTGGCTGGCGTGGCATCTGCGCCGCATCTCCCCACTGTTGGCAAATCCGCGTCTCCAGATTTGGGACCACCTACCCTGGTCGCAGTGGGGCTCGCACGAAGGCATCAAAACATACGACGATTAGGAGGCAAATGTGCTAACCGAGGTCCTCGACCGTGAGGTGCGATTTGGTAAGAGCGGTTAAAGTGGGGGACTCGCCTTACATTCACGGAGCTCAGATTTCTCGATTGATATCTTAATACTATGTCGATTGACTGCGTTTTTTGGACAGAGGCTGGCCAAAAACCTGTCTTTCGACGTATAGGAAAAGATAGTTGCTATCCAAGGAATGACAGCATGCTGCCACGTCTGTGAAGCGCGTGACAATCTGATTTTGACCGGGAACCCTTGATCATGACAGCCAATTTGGTAACTCGCGAAGAAGTCCTGAAAATACTTGACGCTTTTCAAGACCCGGAACTGGGGCGAAGCATCGTTCATTTGGATCAGGTGCAGGACATTGGCATCTCCGGCAATCAAGTGAAAATAGTGCTTGGCCTGACGTCATTTTGTGCCCCCCTTTGGCCGGAGTTACGAGCAGAGATTCTTTCTCTTCTCCGTTCACGGTTTTCCGATGGGGTTGAGTTTGAGGTGGAAATCAAAGAACTGCTCCGTCCTGCAGAGAAATTAGGCCCCATCGGTCTGGAAGCAAAGTACGTCATCGCTGTCGGCTCGGGAAAGGGTGGGGTTGGTAAGAGCACGGTCGCAGCGGCCCTTGCATTGAGCCTGAGCCGCGCGGGCTGCAAGGTTGGTCTTATGGATGCTGACGTTTACGGTCCCAGCATCCCCCATTTACTCGGCTCGGACGAGCGACCCACGATGTATGAAGGGAAGATTATTCCAATCGTTGTCGAAAACATGCGGGTCATGTCGATGGGGTTTATCGTACCGAAAGATGAGGCCGTCATTTGGCGCGGTCCCATGCTTCACGGGGCCGTCCAGCAATTCCTGCGGGATACAGACTGGGGGAATCTCGATTACCTGGTTGTTGACATGCCGCCCGGGACAGGTGACGTCGCAATTAGCCTGTCCCAATTGCTTCCGGTCTCCGGGGCCGTGGTTGTCTGTACACCACAAGAACTGGCGTTGCTTGACGCGGTGAAGGCAATCAACATGTTTCGCAAGGTGAATATCGAACTTCTGGGCATCGTTGAGAATATGAGCTATTTCATTTGCTCAAACTGTGGTCAACGGCACAATATATTCAGTTCCGGCGGGGCGAAAAGGAAGGCCGAAGAACTCGGTGTTCCATTTCTCGGTGAAGTCCCGCTGAATGTTGCCCTACGGGTCAAAGGCGATGAAGGGCGCCTGGTGCAATGCCTGCAAGACGAAGCCGTTCGATCCTATTTTGATACGATTTCCCAGAATGTCGTGCGGCAGATCGTCACAAAGCGGCGGGATACACCACCACTGCCTTCACTCTCGATCTTGTGATGATTAGGGACTGTGCCGAGGAAGACTGAGGAAGCAACGTTACGTTTCCTCGTCTATGTCGGACCAATCATCCGGCCAGACATCGTCATCCGTGGGTTCATCCTCTCTTTCGTCGAGTGACGGCATCATGGCCGTCGGCGCCCGTCCTCCGCGTTTTCGCAGGAACAGCCGGATTGGGATCTCGGAATAGGGGAGCTCCTCCCGCAATGCATTCAGGATGTATCGCTGATAACTGGGAGAAACAAGCGACGGATCGTTACAGACCAAAACAATCGTGGGAGGCTGAATGGCAACCTGTGTGCCAAAGTAGATCTTAGCGCGTCTGGTTCCGACCGATGGTGGCGGATTCCGCTTCAAAACCTTTTGCAATAGGCGGTTCAGTTGCCCGGTGCTAACGCGTTCGCGCGACTGTTTGAAAAGCGACCAGGCGAGTGTCATCAAACGTTTGACATTTTTTCCAGTCTTGCCCGTAATAAAGGCAACGGGCACATAATTCATTGTTCCAAAAGTTGCGGCCAGCCGGTTAACCCAGACTTCGGTAGGAATCTGATCTACCATCAAATCCCACTTGTTAACGACAAAAATACACGGTTTGTGTTGTTCTGCGATATACTTGGCCAGTTGCTTGTCCACCCGTGATATTGCGTCTGTGGCATCAAAGAAAAGCAGAACCACATCTGCCCGTCGAATGCTTGCTTCCGCGCGACGGGCACCGTAGAAGTCAACATTCTCGCGCACGCTCTTTCGCCGCATCAGGCCTGGTGTATCAATGGCCACAAACACGCGACCATCCATCTCGAACCGGACATCGACGCTGTCGCGTGTTGTCCCCGGTATTTCACTGACAATCATCCGCTCTTCCTGAGCCAGCGTATTGACAAAGGTACTTTTTCCAACATTTCGCCTGCCAACAATGGCAAGTTTCATTTCCGGTTCCTGATTCCTCGAATCACTTTCGTCTAAACCCTTAGGCAAATGCTCTTCGATCGCTGCCAGCAATTCGCTCTTACCGCGCTTTTGCTCTGCGCTCACGGGGACAATCGGCCAACCAAGCGAGGAAAACTCCTGGGCAGCGGGATCCAGACTCGGCGCATCGGTCTTGTTGGGAACACAGAGGACGGGCCGCTGAATGGCACGTAATTGTCTCGAGATATCTTCATCGACAGCCGTTAGCCCCGATCGCGTGTCCACCACGAATAGGATGAGATCCGCCTCGGCGAGGGCAATTTGGATTTGGCGTTCCACGTGGGACTCGAGCTGGTCCACATCGACCATCCCAATACCGCCGGTGTCGATCAATTCCATGAGTCGATCGTTTAGCTTTACAAGAGCTGTGACACGATCGCGCGTAACACCTGCCCGTGCATCCACCACCGAGACACGGCGCCCCACAAGCCAGTTCAAGAGGCTTGATTTACCAACATTGGGACGACCAACAATCGCCACCTTTGGGATAGCCATAGATCTTCACCAAAATCCGCGTACAACAAACGAACAATGAACAATACTGTGGCGGAAAATAAGGCATAAATATTGCCCCTTTTGCCAAGAAGGTGCTATGAATTTTGCCCCAGCGATGTGAATCCTTCGTCTTTGCACCCCACCTAAGAAACGATTTTAACGTAAGGTTCCGCGATGTTATCCCCACAAATCCCTTTCTCATAAGTCATGGAAGTCGCTAGCCGGGCTCAGAAAGGCAATCGGGCAGTTCCTGGTACGCCCCGTACATCGAGAGCTTGTCAATCAGGTTCTCCCGATGTGCCACTTCCATGGGAGCAGAATTACCTCTGAAAACCTCATCGGACTGTGGCGAGGTATTGTGCTGAACGCCGCTGTTGGGCAACCTCGATCGCCTTGAGAAGGCCCCTCGCTTTGTTAAGCGTTTCCTGCCACTCCCGTTGGGGATCGCTATCGGCCACAATGCCGGCCCCGGCCTGGACGTATGCTTTGCCGCCCTGAACGACGATGGTCCGCAGGGTGATGCACGTATCCATATTACCACTAAAATCGAAGTAACCAACCGCCCCGGCGTACGGACCACGGCGACACGGCTCGATTTCATCGATAATCTCCATAGCTCGCACCTTGGGAGCGCCAGAAACGGTTCCCGCCGGCAGGCACGATTGGAGCGCATCGAAGGCCGTCTTTCCCGGGGCGAGTTCGCCTGTGACATTCGACGTGATATGCATCACATGGCTGTACCGTTCGACCGTCATGATATCTGTAAGACGGATTGAACCGTATCGACAGACCCGTCCCAGATCGTTGCGACCCAGATCAACAAGCATCACATGTTCTGCACGTTCTTTTGGATCAGCCAGAAGCTCCTCAGCGAGGCGACGGTCCTCTTCTTCTGTCCTGCCACGGGGCCGTGTGCCCGCTAGAGGTCGAGTTGTCGCGTGCCGATTGACCACGCGGACGAGGATCTCCGGCGAGCTTCCAACCAGCGTTACGCTTGGACTCCGGACGTAAAACATGAAAGGGCTTGGATTGATTACCCGCAATGCACGATAGACCTCAAACGGATGTGCTTGAAGCGGCACTTCAAGACGCTGGCTAATGACAACCTGGAAAATATCCCCTGCTTCGATGTAGCGAATGCATTTTCGGACGGCCTCTTCAAACTGTTCGCGTGTAAAATTCGAGGAATATTCGAGACACGGTTCCGTTTCTATGAAAATGTCAAAAGGCTCCAACTCGCATGGGTTATTGGTCAATTGGTCAACAACTTCGTCGATACGGCGACAAGCATCGCTGTAGGCATCTTCGATCGTCCAACCCGGTCGGTTCACATGGGCCAGAGCGACAACAATCAGCGATTTGGTCACGTGGTCAAAAATGACCATTCTGTCATAGAAGCCGAAAGACAAATCGGGAATGTTCCGGTCATCTGGAGGCGGATTCGGCAACCGTTCGTAATAGCGGACCACATCGTATCCCACATAACCAACGGCACCGCCGCAAAACGGTGGAAGCTCGGGCAGAGTGCGGACACGGAGCCGTTCCAGTCGTTTGCGAAGCTCCCCCAACGGGTTGTCAGAAATACATTGTCGCGTTTCCAGAAGAGGCGCGCCCGATGCCGAGACGCCTGTGTACGAATTGACAATAACACGGCGATCCCACGCCTCGATTTCCAGAAAAGGATGGGTTGCCAAAAAACTGTATCGCCCGACCTTTTCCCCTCCCGTGACACTCTCGGCCAGACAGGCACAGCGGCCGGCGTCCAGTTTATGGAAGGCCGTTACCGGAGTCAGCGAATCACTGACCAGCCGCCGATAGACTGGCACAAGATCGTATCCCTCGGCCAGTTTGCGAAATGTCTCAAACTCTGGGTAATACCGTCTCTGCGACATAGGTTGTGTCAAAGCTTGCAAGTTGTCGAAGGAGTCCTCATCGAATGGAATGCGACGTGCCCGAGCACTATCTTAGAGTACCAGTAGCGGCGGATTGTCTCAATAGAATCCCATCCCCTCTGGTAGGTGAAGGGCTAACCATGATGCGGCTCAGCTCCTACGGATGAACTAAATTACTTTCGACGTCGGAAAAGCCGCACAGCCTTATCCAGCCCCTCCAGCAGTCGGTCAATCTCACTCGGGAGATTGTAGAAATAGAAACTAGCCCGCACCGACGCTGTAACCCCGAGACGCTTATGCAAAGGCATCGCACAATGATGCCCTGCCCGGACGGCTACCCCAACATTGTCGAGCACCTGGGCGACATCGTGCGCGTGGACCCGATCCACCACAAAACTCACGATTCCGGATTTCACTTCTGGCCCAGGCCCCAGGATCCGGACAAAGTCGAGCTTATCAAGCTCTTCGTGAAGTCTCCGGGCCAAAGCCCGTTCATGTCGGTCAATCCGGTCCAGACCTACATGTTCTACGTAATCCACCGCGGCCTTCATCCCAATGGCCGGCACGATGGGGGGAGTTCCCGCTTCAAAGCGATAGGGAAGATCGCCGGGGACAAACCCATCCATCCGTACTTCTCGGATCATGCTACCGCCACCCATGAATGGCGGCATCGATTCGAGAATCTCCCGTTTCCCATACAGGACGCCAATTCCGGAAGGCCCCAGCATCTTGTGCCCGCTGAAAACCAGGAAATCGGCATTCAGCGTCTGAACATCAGTCCTTCGGTGCGGGACACTCTGTGCCCCGTCAACCAGCACCAAAGCCCCCATCGCATGGGCGGCTGCAATAATCTCTGGCAACGGGGTGATTGTTCCGAGAACGTTCGATACGGCCGTAACGGCAACGAGTTTGGTCCTGGCAGAAAGCAGCCGATCAAGCTGTTCCAAAGCCAGAAGTCCCTCATCAGTGATAGGAATATACCGGATGATGGCCCCCGTCCTTTCGGCAAGCTGAAACCACGGGACCAGGTTCGAATGATGCTCCAATTCAGACACAAGAATTTCGTCGCCCTCTCGAATGAATGCATCACCCCAAGCGCGGGCAACAAGATTGATCGCGGCCGTCGCTCCTGAAGTAAAAATAATCTCCTCTTCCGACCTGGCATTGAGAAACCGCGCAATCCGTTGCCGCGCATTCTCATAAAGTTCTGTCGTTTCATCCGCCAATCGATGAATGCCACGGTGAACGTTCCCATAATGCCTTTCGTATGTCTCCGTAATAGCCTGGATGACTTGACGAGGGCGCTGCGTGCTTGCCGCATTGTCGAAGTAGATAAAGAGACGGCCATCCTCGATCGTGCGACTCAAAATGGGAAAATCGGGCCGATAAAGATCGGGGTTGAGGACATCGGTTTCCTGGGAGATCGTCATGAACGGCCTTTCCGAGCTATTTGCCTCGATTACCTCTTCGCTTTTTTGGAGTGCCACCGGCACGCGAGAGTGAAATACGTCCGAGCTGCGACTCCATCATTGTATTTGTATCACCAAACGACTGGCAGATGACACGAATGAGAAGTAAAAACACGCCCGATCCCGACCGCGCCACGTCGTTTGGAGACCTGCGTGCGTTGGCTTGACTTAAGCACAACTGTCGATAAACTCCTTACCCACTGCCCGCTCCATATTACGGGGACACCTTCGAACTGAGTGGCTCTTTCGCGGCTTCCGGAAATGGGGGTGTTTGCGAACAGGGTGAGTAAATAGCAGCTTGGAGAACGCGCCAAGGCAAAAGAGCACACTTTTGACGATTTGGAGTAAGCCGTGGGCCAAAAAATTTCAACATATCCTCGGCTGTAAACTTTTTGACATCTTCGACAGACTTTCCGTCAAAAAGCTCGACCAGCATCGAAGCTGCCGCTTGGCTAATACAACACCCCTCCCCGTCAAAATAAATCTCCCGAATTTTACCCCCGTCAATGATCCTCAATTCCATACGAACCACGTCACCACAGAGGGGGTTCTTATCCTCATGACAATGGGTGCAATGGTCGCATCTCCCCTTATGGTAGGGTGACTCATAATGCTCAAGGATGCGTTCCTGGTAGATTTCGTTTTCGTCCATCGTCCTGACCACCGCGCACTTTTTGCCGATTCTCTTTCAAAGACATTCTACCTTCGGGGAGACGATCGGCAAGCGGCCGTCGCCATTCCGCCAAAATCGGTACAATACTTTAAGGACCGATGACCCAATCGCATAGCCACCTTGTTGACCTTCACTCTGTACGTTTGTTTGCAAAGCTATGTTCCAACTGGTAAGCCCCTTTGAACCGGCCGGAGATCAACCTCAAGCGATTCGCGCCCTTTGCGAGGGCCTCGACAAGGGCAAACGGGCGCAGGTTCTCATGGGTGTTACCGGGTCGGGAAAGACTTTCACCATGGCCAACGTGATCCAACACGCACAGCGGCCAACGTTGGTCATGTCCCATAACAAGACACTTGCGGCTCAACTGTACGCCGAGTTTCGGGAGTTTTTCCCGAACAACGCGGTTCACTATTTCGTCAGTTACTATGACTATTATCAGCCAGAGGCCTACATTCCCCAGCGGGACATCTATATCGAAAAGGATGCGTCGATCAATGAGCAGATCGACCGACTGCGGCTTGCAGCGACGAGCGCCCTGATGACTCGCCGCGATGTCATTATTGTGGCCAGCGTTTCCTGCATCTACGGTTTAGGGTCGCCCGAAGACTATCGCACGATGATGGTTTCCGTTCGGAAGGGCCAGCTTCTCGACCGCGATCAGTTACTCATGAACCTTGTCAATATTCAGTACGAACGGAACGATCTCGAGTTTCAACCGGGGCGTTTTCGGGCGAGGGGGGATTGCGTCGATATCTTTCCTAGTTATGAACCGTTCGCATATCGTATCGAATTTTGGGGTGATGAAGTTGATCAGATTGCGTCTATTCACCCTACAAGTGGCGAAGTGTTGCAAAAACACGATCAAGTCTTCATTTATCCGGCGAAGCACTTTGTTTTGCCGGAGTCGCGGATTAAGGCGGCCATTGTTAGCATTCGCGAAGAACTTGAACAGCGTGTTGCCGAACTGAAAGCTCAGGGGAAACTCCTTGAGGCTCATCGTCTCAATGCCCGAACGCGATATGACCTGGAGATGCTCCAGGAGGTAGGATATTGCCCTGGCATTGAAAACTATAGTCGCCACTTGGCAGGACGTGCGCCAGGAAGTGCCCCGGACACTTTGTTTAGCTTTTTCCCGGATGACTTCCTCCTGTTTGTTGATGAATCCCATGTCACGGTACCCCAAATCCGCGGGATGTTTGGGGGAGACTTCAGCCGCAAGCGGACACTGGTTGAACATGGTTTTCGTTTGCCCAGCGCTTTGGATAATCGTCCGCTGAAATTCGAAGAATGGGAGGCCAAGATTAACCAGGTCATCTTTGTTTCAGCCACACCTGGACCGTACGAGATGGAGAAGGCCGGTGGTGAAGTTGTCGAGCAGATCATTCGTCCGACTGGTCTGCTTGATCCTGAGGTTGAGATTGCCCCAGCCCGTACTCAGGTTCCTCACCTTATGGCCCAGATCAAGGAACGGGCGGCCCGGGGGGAAAGATGTCTGGTGACAACGCTGACGAAAAGGCTCGCGGAAGACCTTGCGGACTACCTGACAAAGCAGAACGTTCGCTGTAAATGGCTGCACAGCGAACTGGACGCCTTTGAGCGAGTGGAGCTTTTGCGGGAATTGCGAGAAGGTGAATTCGATGCCCTGGTTGGTGTCAACCTCCTGCGGGAAGGGTTGGACCTGCCGGAGGTTTCACTGGTTGCGATTCTCGATGCCGATAAAGAAGGGTTTTTGCGAAGCGAGACATCCCTGATTCAGACAATCGGCCGATGTGCCCGAAATGTCAACGCTAAAGTCATTCTTTATGCGGATAAAATGACGGATTCTATGCAAAAGGCCGTCGAAGAAACAAGACGCAGACGCCAATTGCAGGAGGAATATAACAAGCGACACGGAATTACTCCCGAAACAGTGAAAAAGAATCTTCGTACCGGGATCGAGGCCGAGGTTGCAGCCCATAGCCAGGCCCATGCAATTGTGGGGCGTTCGAATGAGGTGGAATATATCACGGAGGAGTTTATTGCCGAGCTTGAGGCGGAAATGCTGGCCGCTGCGGAATCCCTTGAGTTCGAACGGGCTGCCGCTATCCGAGATCGCATCCAACTCTTACGGAAGCAGATCGGTAAGCCGATTGGGGATGCAGACCTCAAGTCGCAGCAGAAAGGCCGTCGAGGCAGGCGAAAAAACACTGTCCATCATTCACCGGGAATTGATATCACGCAATTACGACGGCGACGATGACGAATACTATCCAGTTTCCCGATTCAAAGTCCCGAAAAAAGGCCCATCGAGCAACATCATTTGTGCCGATGGGCCTTTTAAATACGGACGCTACACCGCTACGGAGATGTTATGACAAATAACGGAAAAGCGTCGCGGATGACCTCACTGCTGTGCTTCACCGCCGGTGCTGTTGGCAGGGGCCGCAGGCTCCCCTTGAGCCGGCTGGGCTGCATCGCTTGACGCTGGGGTTGATTCACCCGTCGCGGCAGGTGCTGCCCCGCCTGTCGGAGCCGGTGCCGTCTTTTGACAACCCACGAACAAGCCGCTCAAGGCCAAAACGATCAACAACGATCCCAACTTCTTCATTTGACATGTCCTTTCGCCAAAGACCAACCAACACGCCTCCGACCGTCGGAGGTCGCTCGTATGTAAGGGTATGATGCGCTCCGTTGGCATTTTATTCCCCGAATCGCTAGATTAAGAAGAAGCGGGGGATGGCGAATACTCACGTGGGGAAACGCACGCATTGTGCCCACCGCGAATGGTGGGGCAAGAATAACGCTTCATGCCGGGAATAATAACTAAGAGTTGCGCATCGTAATGGTAGGCAGCGATGGAAGAACGTACGCGACAGCCGTCAATTGAGGAATTGGTCACACAGCACGCACAAACGGTATTTCGATATGCCTACCGTTTGTCGGGTTCGCTAGTTGACGCGGAGGATTTGACTCAGGAGACGTTTCTCCTGGCGGCCAAGAATCTGGGGCAACTGGTCGATCCGTCCCGTGCTCAAGGTTGGTTGCTGGCGATTACGCGAAATGCTTTCCTCAGACAGCGCAGACTTCCCCAAATGGCGCTCTTGGACGACATGACCGGAGCGCTAGACAAGTCCGGAATTGATCCGGACGCACCGGATGAAGAAATGATCCAATTGGCCATGAAGTCGCTATCAGAGGACCAGCGAGTGATGGTGTTGATGTTCTACTTTGAGGATCTTTCTTACAAAGAAATCGCCGAGCAGTTGGGCATTCCAATCGGCACTGTGATGAGTCGTCTGGCACGAGCGAAAGCGGCATTGCGGAAAAGGTTGGATGCGTTGAATAAGAAAGTGGCCCCTGTTTAGCGGATAACACGGCGTGAAATAATGACGTCTCAGCCTAATTTTCCAAAAAACGAAGATTTGCTGGAGTCGATTCGGCTCGATCGAGACGATCCTCAGGATCCGTACGTTCAGCGGTTGGCGTCGATTTTGCGCGAAAGCCCGGGGCTCGCCAAACGATATGCCGATATCCGTCGGCAAGACGTTGAAACGGGAAATCTTCTGCGACAAGGCCGTGATTGCCTCGGCCTGGAAGAACGCATACTGGCTCGGCTCAGTGGTTCTCAACAGACTAAAGGTGATTCTGTCCAGACGGTGCTGGAGACGCCAAAGGCGGCATGTGCTCCGGCAGAACTTCGGGCGAACTCATCCGAGGAAGTAAGCCAGATTAGCACAATTCTAGGGCCACAGGGGAGCGTGCGTCGTCGTCAGTGGCTTCGCTGGCTCATCGGTACCGCCACCGCAGGCGCCGTTGCTGGAATTGGGTTGTGGGCATGGCGAACAAGAAAAAGCACGCCGCAACTCTCGGCGGGCGAGTTTGGAAGCGCAGTAACCGAATTGTTTGAGGCGACCTTAGATGGTTTCGGGACAGGCCGGGATTTGGCAAAGGAAAGTCCCGCACAAGGTTATCGATTGAGCCGGGATTTGAGACTTTTCCGGGGAACGGTCGTGACCTGGCGAGAATTGGTCGTGCTTAACCATCCCGTTGTTGCCTTCGATATAACTCACCCTGGTGGAGAACAAGGCTCGTTGTTCGCCACGCGATGGATTATCGCTGGACTTCCCCCAATCCCACCCCGACAGCCATGTCTGCGGACAAGCCGTTCATCCGCGGGGTGGTGGCAGGATAATGATCTCGCCTATGTTCTTGTGGTCTTAGGCAACTCTCGTGTTTACCAGCGGTTCCTGACCCCACCTGGACCGTTGACCTGAGCCTCGCCTTTACACCCTATGCGTGCAACAGGAGCAATCCTGAGAAGGATATGTGCGTCAGATTTGCAGGTGAGAAGACGAGCAAAATAGAGCCTGTTCGGAGACGCCTTCTGGGCATGCCCAGGGATGTAGGATGGATAACCGAGCGTGACGCGGCGGACCCGACAAGCGGGTCCCTCCGAAGATTCATTGGGGAGGGGCACGCTTGTCGTGCCCGCTGACGCGGGATGGACATCCAACATTGCGCACCGGACGCGACAAGCGCGTCCCTTCATTATTTTTGGGGGCGAATTGATATCCGCCCCCAGCCGCGCTTCGGTCAGGAAAAGGACCTAGAAACAGCGTCCAAATGTCGAAAAAGACCCAAACGCTACCGAGCAGAAATGGTCCGTAGGCAACTTCGCCTTGCTGCTTTGCTAGACCTACGATGGAACGAGTTTTCTCTTCAAGAGATCAAGATTCCATAGCTTGCCAGCCAAAGGGCATGTATTGGTAGGAAATTGTTCCATCGTTTGCAATGTCAATGATTGCATAACCCTCAGAAAAACCTTTATGAAGACCTTTCCACCAGCGACCGGAGACTGCCCCCGAACATGCGAATTTGACGCCGCGGTAGTTAACTTCGTCCACCATATGGATATGTCCTGAGAGGGCGAGCTTGATATTATTCTCGGCAAACATCTGTGCCATTCGCTGGGAATCCGCACAAATGGTCGAAGTCCCAATCTGAAATCGGTTATCTTTTGCCGTATCCGGCAAGACAGTTACCGTAAGAAACGGAATATGCGTCACCACAACGCCAGGCATTTCTGCCGGTTTACGGGCTAGTTCCTGTCGGAACCAGTCCATTTGTGGGCCGTCCAACCCACCTTGATAGAGCTGTGATTCCGAAGGCTGGACGCTGTCGAGGACAAAAAAACGCCAACCTTTGTGATCAAATGCATAGAATGGTGATTCCAGCTCCATCTTTTCGAGGTACATCCTCTTGCCGAATTTGGGATGGTCTTCTGTGACGCCCTGTTTTTTGCCCCAGCCGAAAATATCATGATTGCCCATACAATGGCGCACTGGGATGTCGTTGTTATCACGAAAGACCCTCTTGAGTAGATCGAAGAGGGAGGATGCGCGATCCTCTCCTTGTTCGAGGGCATCCATGATCAAATCGCCGCCGGTGAGGATGAAATCGGGCTTCGGATTAAGAGTTTGAATATGCTGAAGACAGGCCGCCAGTCCTTCAGCGGCTTTCAGCTCGGGCTGCACATGAAGGTCGGTCATATGCACAAAGCGGAAACCACCGGTTGAAGCCCCAGAATTGGTTTGAGGTTCCTCTCCCCGCGCTGGACCATGTGACTGAAAAACCCAGCCGCCAGACAACGCTCCAACGCCAACGAACCAATCACGGCGCGACAATCGTCCCATGTCAGTCTCCTTGTCAGTGACCAAATTTTTGCGTTACATAAATAACCGTTCGGGTGCATTTTACGTGCAGGCGGGGCAATGTGAAGGCTTGCAAGCCATCCTAACAGATTTTTAACAGAATAGCCTTCACGGAATGATCTTTTCCACACCGGTCACGCAAGGAATTTGACGTGAGCAACAACTTCTTCTAGAGTCCACGGTGATTGTCGATTCAACGGCAGAATGGCGTAGGCCGCCTTCTCAGCGGAGCAATCCAGGATGAGTTGAAACTCGTTGGGCGTGGAAAAACCCTGGGGGCACGGCTCATGACCGTGAATCAAAACGGTGGCCTGCGTCAGACGGGCAAAGGCGGAGGCATTTTCACGCCGGTAATCTCGGCCCCAAACGAGCCGAAACACACTCTTGTGTTCCAAAAACTCGACCATGTCGAGCGGCCTGTGAAAAACCGTCACATCAAAGCCATGTCGATCCACATCTTCCGGGAGGCTGTGCGTTACCAGAACACCGCCCGGCAACTGAACACCAAGCGGACATGATTTGATAAACGCCAGATAAGACTCTCGGACCCGATCAGCCGCGGGCCCGTAAACATGCTGAATCCCCAATCGGAAAAGGAGATTAAGCATCTGTTTGTTCTTCTGGATGGGGTAGTCTGTGACTTCGGCCAGCTCGTGGTTTCCAAGGATGAAATGGACCCGGTCCGGAAACTGGACCTTGAGCTTGGCTACATCCTCGAGAACGGTATGTGACATGCAACCCGCGTTGGCAGGATATGTCGGTCCTCCGTGACAGACCTCCTGCAAGATGAGATGCCTTTTGGGGTTCTTGTCGAGAGACGCTAATCGTCGGATCAGGTTGAAATTGCGACGATTGCCATGAATATCACCGGTAATCATAACATCCACGCCATCCTCGGGAGTCAGGACAATCAGATTCCCTCGGCGTGTTGAAGTTTCTTCGTTGGCCCGCGCAGCATCCCGGCAGGTTGTGATGATCTGTTCAATGTATTCAAAGGTGGCAATCATTCCCCTCAGCCTCAGAGTTAGCGACCCTATCTGACGAAATTCGCCACTGA
>Ga0068707_1000830_pt1 | contig 21035 bp, 23 predicted proteins | sample YNPNPMetaG_FD_66600 | JGI IMG/M metagenome (GOLD analysis project Ga0068707, IMG submission 66600) | Anoxygenic and chlorotrophic microbial mat microbial communities from Yellowstone National Park, USA - YNP NP MetaG | ecosystem: Environmental > Aquatic > Thermal springs > Hot (42-90C) >...
CATAACCAGCCCGATAAAAAGTCGTTCCGATAAAGCTGATGAAAAAATCCATCTTCCCAAAGCATGAATAAAAACTCCCGCAAGAGTTCCCCATGTCCCAGGCATAGTAGGAAGTAAACCAAGTCCTCCAGCCGTTGATACCCACACAGTCCAGTTTGAATTCTTACTATTCATAGCCATTCTCCCCTGTTAACCTATCGAGAAACTCGTTCCTGGTTAGCGGACAGAGGCAACTCATCATCAGAGCTGTGATTAAAGACGAAAAGGGACGTTATCTGAGGAGCCAGCATCAGGCTTGCTAACATAATGAACACACCGGAAAACACAAAAGACCCGGAAATACCAATTCTTGCAGCAGTAAACCCTGTGAGGATATTCCCGGAAAAGGTGCCAAGAGTTCTAACGGTGTAAACAACAGCGGAATTGCCTCCCATACGTTCTTCGGGAAAGAGCAAAGCCGTGAGCAAGCCGAAGGATAGGATAACATAGGTATCACCAAGAGTATGCAGCAGTCTTACAATCACCATCTGGGAAAAGCCGGTAACATAAGCCGTAAGAATATGAAACACCGATGAAAGGAGGATACCACCGATGAGAAAAGGAGCAATCCGCTGACTGACATCGATCCATCGGCCAGCAAAAGGGGCTAACACTCCCATCCAGATTCCTATTGCCATATAGACAACGCCTATCTGCCTGGACGAAAAGGAAAGATCGTCCATTAGCACGGAAAAACCCGATTGTTCTACGCCAAAATGTAGTCCGTAAACAAAATAGAGCACAAGGAAGAGCAGAGGAGGTTTACGAACAATGTCCTTATAGTAGTCAAGCCATTTGAACACAGAAAGTTTGGCGGAAGGAAGGGCTGAAAAACACAATGCAAGAAATATGGCAACAACGGCCGAGACTTTTAACACAAATCCATAGCCGCTATCCTGAATGAGCACACCTCCGAGAAGAGGCCCAACGCCAAATCCCACAAAAAGTCCTGCCTGGTATAGAGCTATATTAAGTCCTTTGCCCTCTTCCGGAATAACCTTAAGAAACAGAGCATAAAGGACGGTTTGAAAAAGCGACCATCCTACGCCTCCCACAAAGGTTACACCAAGTAAGGGAATAAATTCCGACACATAGTAAAGCCCGCAGATGTGGAGAAGCACCAAACCCGTTCCGATTATCAGCATGGTCTTTGCGTTAAGACGATCTGATAACACCCCAAGTGGGATCATAAAAATAAGCGCTGCAATGGAATAAATACCCATTACAATGCCTGATTTTTCCGGACTAAGCCCAATAGATCGGAGATGCAAAGGAAGGAAGGCAACAATCATCCAGAAAAGGAGCGTAAAGGTAAAACTGCAGATAGGGAAAAGAGCTATACGGTAACGGTTAAGAGACTTTAACATTCAAACCACTTTACTTCTGCGAAAGCTTAGCTCTTACAAGCTCGTTCACGAGTTTCCCGTCAGCTCTTCCTGCCACCTTCGGCATGACCGCCTTCATAACCTTACCCATATCTTTCACCGTTGTCGCTCCCGTTTCCTGAATGCATTCGGCTATGATCGCTTCGAGTTCCTCCTGAGAAAGCTGTTTTGGAAGAAATTTTTCAAGCACAGCAATTTCATGAGCTTCCTTCTCTGCCAGATCTTCTCTTCCACCGCCTTTGAATTGTTCAATTGATTCCTTCCTCTGTTTGATCTGGGAAGAAATAATCTTGAGGATCTCCGCATCGTCAGGAGCTCGCTTCAGATCCTTCTCTTTGTTTTTAATAGCGGTAAGGAGTCCTCGAAGAGCGTTCTTCGCCACTTCATTTTGATTGCGGATGGCTTCCTTTAACGCTTCATCAATCTGATTTTTTATGCTCATTTCTCCGTCGCTCCTCTTTTGTATTCTTCGACCAAATGAAGAACTTCTCCAAGTTTTATCCTCTGATCATAGAGTGCCCGTCCTATGATGACACCGTCCAGACCTTTTTTCAAAAGCGGAAGAAGTTTTACAACATCGTCAATAGATGAAACACCTCCAGAAGCTATAACCGGATGATGGGTCATTTCAAGTAGTTTCTCCGTAGCGGTAACGTTGACGCCAGCGTGAGTGCCATCTCTCGATATGTCGGTGTAAATTATAGCACCAAGGGGAATCTGGCTAAACTGCTTTACCACATCGAGCACTCCGACTTTTGTAGTCTCTTTCCATCCCTTAACGGCAACAAATCCGTCGCGAGCATCCAGCCCTAAAGCGACGCGATAAGGGTATTTCTTACAAAGCGATCCAAACCAATCAATGTCCTCAAAAGCCCTGGTGCCGACAATAACCCGGCTAATTCCTGCCTCAAGATAGAACATCACATCTTCTTCGGTTCTTATGCCGCCTCCCACCTGAACAGGGATATTCGATTCTAGAGCTATAGAAATCACAAGATCTCGATTTACCGGTGTGCCTGCGAAAGCTCCATCCAGATCAACGACGTGAAGCCAGGTAGCTCCTTCACACTTCCATTTATTAGCCACTTCCACAGGATCATCGGCATAAACCGTTTCCTTACTCGGATCACCCTGAAAAAGCCTCACACATTTGCCGTTACGGATATCAATTGCGGGGTAGATAATCATTTAAACTTACTAAGCTCCTTTCCTTATCAGGGCAGGCACATAGCCTGCCCCTACATGTCATTTCGAGGCACAAAGTGCCGAGGAATCTCCTGTAGGGGCAACCCTGTGTGGTTGCCCGCATCAGGGCAGGCACATAGGCCTGCCCCTACATCGTTCAGGGTGACAGCCCATTCTGTCGTTCCGATTCAATAAGTTCTTTAAGAAATGCCGGAGGACGCGTTGGCTTCTTGGAAGTATTTAGAAAAGCGTGAACCGTGTAACCTTCGGCGATTACTTCTTCCGAACCTTCCTTGTAAATTCGATAGATAAATTTAAGCCGTGCCGGAGACGGAAGCAAAGCAGATGTGACAATAGAGAGCATATCGTCATAGTAAGCCGGTTTTAAGTATCTGCAGTAAGCTTCTATAACCGGAAGGTAGTACCCCTGATCTTCCAGCTCACGATAGGTCATCCCCTTTTGCCGAAACCATTCACCTCTACCGGCTTCAAACCATTTCAAGTAATTGCCGTAATAAGCCTGCCCCATTTGATCGGTATCTGCGTAAAGGACTCTAATACGTCCATTGGCGCTCATGGAACCTATCTCCCCCGGGAATCGCACCCGGTAAATCTATTGAATAGCTCCCACCCAAAAGGTATCGGAGCGCTGCACTGCTCGGACATTGCAACTCTCTCGCAGAATTTTCTGGAGTTTACTCCCCGGCTTGATAAAACATCGTTAACATTCACCTCAAGGTAAGGAACGGGATCTGCCACATGCGTTCGGACCTTTATGGGAGTCAGGTGATCTGTTACAACAAGGATCTTAACCATCCAGTCTTTTCTTTTTTCCAGATAATCGAGAATAGGCGCAACAACTCGAGCATCGAGCTGTTCTATAGCGGTAATTTTTTTCTGAAGATTTCCTTCGTGGCTTGTTTCATCGGGGGCTTCGATATGAACATAAACGAGATCGAACCGTTCAAGCCCTTCTATAGCCGATTGAACTTTACCTTCGTAGTTTGTATCGAGATACCCCGTTGCTCCGGGTATTGTCGGCACATCGAATCCCATGCAAACGCCAATCCCTTTAAGGAGATCCACAGCACTGATCATTCTCCCCTGCAGTCCGCAACGATCCTTAAGGGTAACCACATTAGGAGCCTTCCCCTGTCCCCACGGCCATACTGATGTAGCAGGAAGTTTCCCTTCACTTCGTCTCTTGTCGTTAACAGGGTGATTCTTGAGGATAGCTTCTGCCCCTTCAATGAAGGTTTTAAGCACTGGAGCCTTATCGTAAACGGTTACATAGGATGCTACTGGCTGACCGATAATGTCATGGGGAGGAGTTGTCTGGAGCTTATCATCTCCGCCTTCCCACACAAGCACATGACGATAGCTAACACCAGGATAAAGTCTTAAAGGCAAACCTTCGACCGCTTTTTGAAGATCACGAACGATCTCGTGAGCTTCAGCAGTGGAAATATGTCCTGAGGAATAGTCAGCCATAACCAGACACGTGTTGTCTCTATTTTCCAGAGTGACCAGATTACAACGGAAGGCGACTTCTCCCTCGGCAAGTTTTATACCCATGGCGGCGGCTTCAAGGGGGCCTCGACCCGAGAGAACCCCTCTGGGGTCATACCCCAGAAGGCTCATGTTTGCCACGTCACTCCCAGGAGGCATACCATCGGGGATGGTTTGCACAAGCCCTATTTTTCCTGCAAGAGCAAGCTGATCTATAGCCGGAGTATGAGCTACTTCCAGAGGTGTTCGCCCATTAAGTTCTTCAAGAGGGTAATCCCCCATCCCATCCCCAACAATTATCAGATATTTAGCCGCCGTAGCCATATCTAAAGGTTTTACCTTTCTCCTATCCATCTTTCTCCGCCATAATATTCGGAATGACAGAAAGGGCTGTCACCCCGAACGAAGTGATGGGCAGGCCTATGTGCCTGCCCTGATGCGGGCAACCACACAGGGTTGCCCCTACAGGAGATTCCTCGGCACTTTATGCCTCAGAATGACTAGGAGGAGGTGCCAAGGATCCCCTAAGTTTTTATAGATAAAGCCTCTGCACAACGTTAACGTTACGAATTTCCAACAACTCCTTAATAACTCCATAGGTTGTCCCTACAAAGTCTCAATTCTTATCACCTGCGTCGGCGCTTTAACTATGTCGAGTTGATCGATTTCTTTTATAGCTTCTTTCACAGCAACTTCCTTAGCTTCGTGAGTCAGCATAACGATGGGAACTGCTTCTTCAACCCTGCTTGCAGAACGTCCTTTTTGAATAACAGCAGAAATACTTATGTTGTGTCTTCCAAGCACGCCGGAAATCTTAGAAAGCACTCCAGGGCGGTCAACTGCGCTGAAGCGAAAATAGTAGCTCGAGACAATATCTTCAATAGGAACAACCGTCACATTGCCGGTTTCTTCAATATTTGGCATGGTGTTAAGTGGTTCCATGCCTTTGATGAGGCTTTTTGAAATATCAATAATATCTGCAACCACGGCGCTTCCCGTGGGCATCATCCCTGCTCCAAGTCCGTAAAACATGGTTTCTCCAACGGCATCTCCGTGAACAAAAACGGCATTAAAAGCGCCACGGACGCTTGCCAGCACGTGTCCAGAAGGCACAAAGGATGGATGGACTCGCAGTTCCACTCCATCTGCTCTATGCTTTGCGATGGCTAGAAGTTTAAGCTGGTATCCGAACTCTTCCCCGTACTGAATGTCAAGTGGATCAATGTGGCGGATGCCCTCAACGAATATACGATCAAAGACTATTGACATGTTGAAGGCAAGGGACGCCGCAATAGCCAGTTTGTGAGCCGTATCAATACCATCAACGTCAAGGGAAGGATCGGCTTCAGCATAACCAAGTCTTTGAGCTTCCTTAAGAGCCGCTTCGAAAGAAAGCCCCTCTTCTCTCATGCGAGTCAAAATAAAATTACAGGTGCCGTTAAGAATCCCAACAAGCGTGTTAATACGATTTGCAGCAAGTCCCTCCCGAAGAATCTTAATGAAGGGAATTCCTCCAGCAACCGAAGCTTCATAGGCAATAACTCGATTATTCCGGGCGGCAAGGGCGAAGAGTTCATTACCGTGGTGAGCCAGAAGCGCCTTGTTAGCCGTAACGACATGTTTTCCCTGTTCCAGAGCCTTTATGATAAAGCTCTTAGCCGGTTCAATTCCTCCAACAAGTTCAACAACAATATCCACTTCGGGATCATCCAGCACTTTATTGGCATCCCTGGTTAAGATTTCTGGGGAGACTGACCTGGGCCTTGGGCGTTCAAGATCCTTATCAGCGACCCATTTAAGCTTCAAAGAGGCTCCAAGACGTTTTCGTATAACATCCTGGCTATCTTGAAGTATTGCCACAACGCCAGATCCAACTGTTCCCCAGCCTATCAATCCAACGCAAATATCTTTCATCCGACGCTCCCTTAGTCGTGGTCCCTTCTTCCTGTCATTCCGAAGCACGAAGTGCTGAGGAATCTCCTGAGGAGACATCTCGCTTCGTTCGGGGTGACAGCTCGTCCTGCCACTTCGTTCGGAGTTACAGCTATTTCTATCATTCCGAGCTGATACTTACCACAGGTTACTACCCACTGTTGTTCAAAACCTTTTTAATGCCTCGAACCGCCTGATTTATACGATGTTCGTTTTCCACAAGTGCGAACCGTACGTATTCATCTCCGTATTCTCCAAAGCCTAGTCCTGGTGATACTGCAACCTTGGCTTTTTCTATGAGAAATTTGGAAAACTCAACCGACCCCATGGCTCTAAAAGGCTCGGGAATACGTGCCCAAACAAACATGGTTCCTTTAGGGGATTCGATTTCCCATCCTACACGGTTTAAACCCCGTATAAGCGTATCTCGGCGAGAACGATAAACATCGACAATTTCCTGAACACAGGATTGATCACCATTAAGTGCCACTATAGCTGCTATCTGCACAGGTTGGAATATACCGTAATCGAGGTAGCTCTTGATTCTTGTCAGGGCATAGACAATATGGCGGTTGCCGACGCAAAATCCTACTCGCCACCCTGCCATACTATAGCTCTTGGACATTGAGAAAAATTCAACCCCCACATCCTTTGCTCCCTTTGCCTGAAGGAAGCTTGGGGCCTTGTATCCATCAAAGGTGAGATCTGCATAGGCGAAGTCATGGATTACAATGATGCGATTCTCCTTGGCGAAGGCAACAATTTTATCAAAGAAGTCAGAATCTACAACAGCCGTTGTTGGGTTATGGGGATAGGATATGATGAGGATTTTAGGTCTTGGCCAGGTTTGACGAAAGGCATGCTCAAGATCTTCCAGAAAATTTCTATCAGGCCCTATAGGAACAGACCTGACATCACCACCTGCAATAATGACCGAATAGGGATGGATGGGGTATGTTGGATTAGGCACCAACACAACATCGCCAGGAGATATTAAGGAAAGTATAAGGTGGGACAGTCCCTCCTTGGCTCCAATGGTAACCACAGCTTCCGTTTCAGGGTCTATTTCTACGCCGTAACGGCGAGCATACCAGTTAGCTATGGCTTCTCTTAGCTTCGTAATACCGCGGGAAGCAGAATAGCGGTGGTTGTGAGACTTTTGAGCTGCCTCCAGGAGTTTTTCGACAACATGTTTTGGGGTTGGAAGATCGGGGTTTCCCATTCCCAGGTCAACAATATCTTCCCCGGCTCGTCTGAGTTTCATCTTAAGTTCGTTGACCTGAGCAAAAACATAAGGTGGAAGGCGCCTCATGCGCCCCTGTTGCGTTATTTCTTCAACGCTCCAGTCCATCATAAAACGCTCCTTGTAAATTTAGGCAAAATTTTTTTGAAACTGCAAACCTCAGGAGAAAATAAATTGAGCCTGACAGCGGGGGAAAGTCAAACAAAAAAACCATAGCTGGTTTAAGAACTGCCTACTCTGGTTGTTCAGTGCTTTTTTGACGATTTCCTGCCGCTTCAGGTTGTTCTGGTTTTTTTTGAGAATTTCCTTCTGCTTCGGGCTTTTCAGCGTCTTTCTGCCGGGATCCTTCCACCTTCCCAAACACGAACTTGCTGACCAACTCCTCCACATCAAGGGGTGGAAGAGTTTCTGTAATCTCGCCTCCCGGCTGAAGATATGAATCAAGTCCTCCCTGTGAGATGGCTATGTATTTATCTCCGATGATGCCCATGGTTTTTATAGAAGCTATGGCGTCTTCGGAAAGTTTGACATCCTTTTTTATACGCATAGCCACACGTGCTCGCCCGCTGCTGTCAAGAGTTATCTTTTCCACTCGTCCAATCTCAACACCTGACATGGTCACCGGAGCCTTATTTTTAAGTCCGGAGACATTGGAGAAGATGGCATACAAGGTGTACTCATCGTGATTAAGCACCCCTATGTTACCAAGCTTTAAAGAAATATACCCCATAGCCAGAATTCCCAGAAAAATGAAAAAGCCGACCATAATTTCAACGGTTTTATAATTCCGTTCCCCAGTTGCCATTTTCCTATAACCTCACCATTAAGATTGTAGTTTTTAGCAATTGTTCCAACCATCCTAAAGCATAATTGACGTGATAACATAATCAGCGACAAGCACGGTAACGGACGCCGTTACCACAGCGCTTGTTGTAGCTTCTCCTACATCTTCGGCTCCCATAGAACCCCTGTCAACTCCGGCATAGTAGCCTTTATAGGTCGATATAGTAATAGTCAGAACGGCAAATGCTAGAGACTTTACAATGCCCATCCATATATCCAGCCATTCAAGGCTACGATATATCCCATCCCAGTAAGCTCCGGGGTTAACTCCCAAAAGCCCCACCCCCACAGCATATCCACCCCAAACTCCCACAACATCGAACATGTGAGTCAGAAGGGGAAACGAAATCAGAGCGGCAATAAGACGAGGAAGCACCAGATATCCATGAGGGTCTATTGACATACAGCGCAAAGCGTCAATCTGTTCATCAATTCGCATAATGCCTATTTCGGCGCACATGGCCGAGCCAGCTCGTCCAACAATCATAAGAGCTGTAAGAACTGGCCCTAACTCTCTCACCAGACTCAAAACGACGCCACTTCCGAGAAATCCTTCGGAACCATATCTCGATAGAGCGTAATAACCCTGGAGTCCCAGCACCATGCCGGAAAAAGCCCCCGTAAAAATGATGACGAACAGAGACTTATGCCCGATGAAGTAAATATTCTTGATCACCAAAGGGGTTTTCCCCGGCGGATAGATAATTCCTCTAAGAGTGCACAGGAAGAAAATCCCCATTCGTCCCAGACCAAAAAGGATACCAAGCCCCCATCTTCCAATTGCTTCGAAAAAGCTCATCAAGCTGTTCATCTTCGCTTCACCTTGCAAAGCCGTGAAATATAAGATTCGTAATCACGCTGTTCTTCGTCAGGACGTCTATTAAGGAACTGTTGAACTCTAGGATCCGGCATCTGCCTAATTTCTTCCGGGGTTCCGGAAGCTATAATCCTACCTCCGTCCATAACAATCATGGAATCGCCAATTTTGAAGGCACTTTCAAGTTCGTGAGTCACCACCACAAGGGTCATGCCAAAGGCTTCTTTAAGAGTGATAAGTAATTCGTCCAGCGCAGCGGCGGTGATAGGATCGAGACCGGAGGAAGGCTCATCTACAAAGAGAATTTCCGGGTCCATGGCAAGAGCCCTCGCAAGGCCTGCTCGCTTTCTCATGCCACCGCTTAGCTGAGACGGCATGAGATGACCGGTTCCGGAAAGCCCCACCATATGAAGCTTCATCTCCACCATAATTTCAATGATGTCTCGCGGAAGATTGGTGTGAACCGCGAGCGGGAGGGCTATATTTTGAGCAACCGTCATGGAATTAAAGAGAGCTCCGTTTTGGAAGAGCACTCCGATCCTGAGCCAGTAATCATTCCACTCTCTGTGCCCCCATTTTGATACATCTTCTCCATCAATCCAGACAGTATCCGGGGAACTTTTCTTCAGTCCTATAAGGTGCTTAAGCAGAGTGCTCTTACCACAGCCGCTCATTCCCATGATGACAAAAATCCTGCGAGCTTCAATGTCGAAAGAAACGTCGCAGAGTGCCTGTTTACGGCCATAAAAGCTGTCAAGATGCCTTACAGAGATAAGGGCTTTACTGTCGTTACTGCCTGTTTCCATTTTCAACGGTTAAAAACTCCTCAAGCTGAGCAAGTTTAAACACTCGCCTCACTCTATCCTGCGGGCGAACAACTCTAAATGTCCCACCCTTTGACTTTACATGCTGGCAAAGCAGGACAAGGAGAGCGACTCCTGCGGTATCAATCAAGCTCACATCAGAAAGATCTACCGTTATGGATTCAACGTTATGGCCGGTACGAATAGCCTTTATGATTTTATCCCTTATTTCTCGAACCACCTTCTTGTTGAGCTCTCCCGACAGAGACACAATCAGGAAGCCGTTATCTCCTTGGGACTTCTTTATGTCCGCCGTACACATTTCTTACGCCTCTTCATTATTCACAAGCTTCTAGACACCGGTATCCTCTTGACTCAACATCTGCTGGAAAAGTGCAAACACAAGATAGAAATTTTCTCTTACTGCACCTCGCCCTTTAATTACAGGACCATGTCCTGGAGCAAGAATCTCCACATCTAATTCCAGCAGTCGTTCAATACTCTTGATAAGCTGAACAGGATCGCCTCCAGGAAGGTCGAATCGGCCAAAGCTTTTCGCAAAGATAACGTCTCCAGAGAAGAGCACCCTTTCGTTTTCAAGGTATAGGCATATTGATCCCGGAGCGTGTCCAGGAGTTTCAATCACTCTAAAGGTATGTTCACCAACCTGCAAGGTTCCGGGTTGTAAGAAAAAGTCGATAGTAAAATTCGGCAAAGTTCTTCCTGTAGTTTCTTGCCACAGTCTTGCAAAGTCTTCGAGAAAGATCTTTGCATCCCTGTGAGCTGCCACAAGAGTTGAAGTACCTGCCCAGCGAGCTATGGCTTCAAAATGGTCTGGGTGAGGGTGAGTCACAATCACAAGATCGATATCATCGAGAGACAGCCCATCGGAGGCCATAGACTTCGTCAGTTTATCCAACAGGTGAAGGTGTCCCGGATCTATTAAGATTTTTCTTTCCCCGTTCACAACATAGCTGTTACAGTTGTTTTCAGTAAGACTTTCCCAGGGGTAATAAAAGAGACGATCTGTGAGCTTCATTCACACCTCCTAGGCTCGCAAAAAAGTGTTGAAAACACCTTCGAAGATTAGCACTTATGCTTTTCTTCGTGTTGATAATATAGACGTTACCATCCATTAAAAACAGTTCTTTCACCATCCGTCTAACTTCCTTATCGGTAGATTCCTGAAACAACACCACAATCTTGTCGCTCATTCTGAGTTCGGTATCCACAAGAAATATGGCCAGTTCTGGTGCAAGATCTTCAAGTCTATTCAGAAAAGCTTCCACAGATGGCTTTTCCACTCCCCGGGGAGGGCTGGATTTTACTTCGATATAAACGAGATGTCCCTGGAGGATTGAAAGCACATCGTAATCTCCCCCATGGGGAGTCTCGGAAAACTTCACTCCAAAAAGCGTTGGCGCAAGAAATTCTCTCCTCATAATTTCAGCCACATACCATTCCAGTGTAGCGCCAAAGCTTCTCACCGAAGGGCCGATGTAACGGTAAGATAAGGCATTATCGTTAACATCCACAAGTCCGGCCTGGCGAAGAAACCTGATAAAACTTTTTGCCACTCTGGGAGAACAGTAACGGCTTATGGTTCGCCAATCCTCTCCAACCCCCTTATGGATAAGGTCTCTCAAAAAAAGCCTGAAAGAATATCTGCCAAGGTGCTTGTAGTAAAGGAGCCGTATTGAGGGATCATTAGAAGCCGGGAGTATTACCTCGCCAAGAGGATTAAACGATGTTACCTGTAACCCTCTCTGCCGCATAGCCAGTTCAACAGGATGAACAAACCCTGCAGGAAAAGAGATCTCAGCCCACTCCTTCACCAGTTCGGTCAGCATAGCGACCTGGTTCTCAAGTTTTTCAATACGGCTAATGAGGTCTTTTTCAACTTCAGAACGACTCATCGATCCAGCACACATACAACCGTTGGTTGATCCAGATACAGCTTAATTTCGTAAACTCCATTTGTTGCCGTAATGTGAAGCACGTATCCAAGCACCGAGAAAACTCCGAAGACCCCCTCCTGTCCTCTATTAACGTAAGCCACAAAACTTTTAACGCCTCTTTTTCTGGCAAGTTCCGCAAGTCGCTGCAGCAGGAAACTACCTATTCCTCGACGTCCATAGTCAGGATGAACTGCAAAATCAACTTCAGCAACCATAGATTCTTCGTCGAGCACATATCCTCCCATACCTACAACCTTTTCTTTGCCCTTGGAACCCTCTGTAGCGAGAATTACCATCTTCTGGCGGTAATCAATAGAGAGAATCTCCTGAACGTTGTATTTTGGATAAACCTTCATAAGCGATAGAAATCGCACATAGGGTTCTACTCTGGGAAGAGAGGATAAGAAGTTGCGAACTATAATTTCATCCGAAGGCTTAATAATTCTGAATGTGAGCCAAAGTCCATCTTCGAATTCCTGCTTGATTTCGAGTTCATCGGGATAAAGTGGAAAGGCAGCGGGGAAGACTTCCCGCCCGAGGTAATTTAGCCTGTAAGCTTCTCGCATAAGATCTTCCCGCACATCAGGGTGAGCGATGTCTATAAGTTCGAGAGCTCGTTCCCTCAGGCTTTTACCGGTAAGACATGCAATCCCGAATTCCGTAACCACATATTCAACGCCGCCTCGAGTAATAACAACGCCGCTTCCTTCCTTAAGCGAAGGAACAATACGAGAACTACCATTGGCATAATCCATGGATGGAAGAACCACAATATTTTTGCCCCCGGGAGCATGGCGGGTTCCCCGAAGGAAGTCGATGGCGCCTCCAACGCCACTGTAAATTTCGTATCCAACTGAGTCCGCGCATACCTGTCCCGACAGGTCTATGCTCAAGGCCGAATAAATACTCGTCATTTTTGAGTTTTTAGCGATGATTTTATAATCATTTGTGTATTCGACGGGATGGAGTTCCACCAGAGGGTTGTTATGAACGAATCGGAAAAGCTTTTCTGTCCCGATACAAAAACTTGCGATAATTTTCCCCGGGTGAAGGCTCTTTTTAGCGTTTGTGATAGCACCTGCTTCGATCAGCGAAAGGTAGGCATCGGTTAGCATATCGGTGTGGACACCAAGATCTCGCTTGTTCTTTAAAGCGTAAAGACTGGCATTGGAAAGGCTTCCCACTCCCACACGTATAGTAGCACCATCTTCTACCAGTTCAGCCACATAGTTTCCGACGGCTCTTGCTACTTCGTTAACTTCGGGAGGTTTCAACTCAAGAAGGGGCTCTTCATACTCTACAATTGCATCGATCTGGCTCACGTGAATAAAGGAGTCCCCTAGAGTACGGGGCATACGAGGATTAACCTGAGCAATAACATATTTAGCCCCTTCTGTTGCCGCCTTGACAATATCCACGGCAACTCCATAGCTACAAAAACCGTGTTCATCAGGAGTAGATACTTGAATAAGAGCCACATCTATTGGAAGAACCAGTTCTTTGAAAAGCCTTGGAACATCCGCCAAATTTATAGGTGTGTAATCAGCACGCCCCTCTGTAATTGCTTCACGAGTGGATGCAGCAACAAAGAAAGACTTAAGTCTGCATTTTTCCTGGAAACAGACATCGGTGTAGCGACTCTTTCCAAGACTCAAAATATGAAGAATCTCCACGTCAGCAAGAAATGCCATGCATTCTACAAGCTTATCGACAAGATGCTGGGGTTCTCCGCAGGCAGAACCTATGAATACTCTATTTCCTCTCTTGATAACCTTCAGGGCCTTCTCGGCTGTTTTTATTTTGGATTCATAAAGAGAAGGCCAATTAGGAGAATAAAGCGGAGGAGCAGAACTATTGTTTTTCATAGAATGTCCCTTTCACGATCGGCGAAACTTTGAAAAATAAACTAATAGCCCACATCCTGCAAAAATCATAGCCGCACAGAGAATCTGACCCATTGTGAAAACACCCAGAATAAATCCTATTTGCGGGTCAGGTTCTCTGAAAAATTCCAGAACAAACCTGATGACGCCGTATCCAACTATAAAACAGGCCGTTACAACACCAGGGGGAGGATTTCTCTTCTGTAACATCCAGAGAAAGGCAAAAAGCAAGAGACCTTCTCCAAAAGCTTCATAAAGCTGCGAAGGATGGCGTGGGATGGGACCTCCATACGGGAAGATCATAGCCCAGGGAACGTTGGTTGGGCGGCCAAAAAGTTCACCATTTATAAAGTTACCAATCCTTCCGAGTCCCAAACCTATGGGCACAACAGGCATGACCGAATCTGCAAGTTCGAGAAAGGATATCTTTTTTCTTCGAGAAAACCAGTATCCTGCAAGCACAGATCCGATGAAGCCACCGTGAAAAGACATACCTCCATGCCATATAGCTATAATCTCCAGAGGATGTTTAAGATAAAAGTCAATATCGCCGTATTGATAAAACAGCACATAACCAAGTCTTCCACCAACTATTACACCGATAGCAAGCCAGAAGATAAGATCCTGTAAAGCTTCTCCCTTAAGACCTAACTTTGAAGCTCTTTCCTGGCGTGGAATGAGCAAGTAGGCGGCGAGGAATCCGAACAGATACATCAAGCCATACCACCGAACAGCAAAGGGACCAATTCTCACAATCTCTGGATTAATCTGCGGATAGGGTATCATTCTGCTCTTTTCTCCTGGGTTTTTAAAATAGCCTACCAGCGAAAACGCATCTTAGACTCCAAAAGTTTACTACCTTACTCGGGCAAAAGAAAGACAAAAAGGTAGGGGAAAAACCCCTACCTTTTTTAGTTTGCGAATTAAGAGCTTATGTTAAGCAGTTTTTATTTCGATTTTCTTGGGTTTGGACTTTTCAGCCTTGGGAATGGTGAGCTTTAGGACTCCGTCTTTGTAAACCGCCTCAACAGCATCAGGATTTACTTCCGCGGGTAGCGAAATTGACCTGCTGAAGCTACCATAACTTCTTTCAACCCGATGGTAAGATTCACTTTTCTCTTCCTTTTCCTGTTTCTTCTCGCCTCTTACCGTGAGCACATTACCGATGATAGAAATATCCAGGTCCTTAACATCCACTCCTGGCAGATCAGCCTTAACTATGATATGTTCATCAGTCTCAGATACATCAAAAGCTGGCACTATAAATCGTTCACCTTCAAATTCAGGAAGCTTTAATTCTTCAAACCATTTATCAAGTGCATCCCAAACGCCCATTCTCATAACATCAAAGAGTCTGCTAGTTCTTGGAATAATTCCTGACATAGCTATTCCCTCCTTTCTCTAGAAATTTTCTTTTATTTCCATAAGTTACCTCACCGTTCCCAAGCGAAAATTAAACACCACATGTTAACTGTCAAGCCCCAAACTTTACGTTCAATAATATGCTTGAAACAAAACTAGCCTAAAACATTTGAAGTTCCACAAGAACCTTCCCCTGATAAGTCAAAATTCGGACAGGATACTTGGTTCTAGGACAGAATAAATATCCTTCAACTGACTGTCCTGGCTTCAAAACGGTTTTAGCTAGCCTTTTAGGCCATTTGATTTTTTCTGATAGAGCTTCGTCCACGGTAGCAGCGTTCCCAACTGTGTCTATGCAAGAAAAATCGGACGAAGAAACAGATAGCTTATCGACGGAATTATTTTCAATGTGGACATAGAAAATATCCACCTTCATAGAAACATTTTCGCCTGGAACAAGGGATGACAAAGGAGAAGAGCCATGAAAGGATGCACAAATTTTTATTCCATTCCTTTCAACACATGGCGGTTGTTCACCCAAGGCCAAACTAGTGCAACATAACAGAAGACATGTAAGTAAACCTGTAATAGCATTTTTTAATCTTGTTGTGCTCAACTTTCGGCGAGACTGATCGATCCGATAAGATGTAGGGGCGACGTCCTGCCTCAGCGAGATAGCCCCCACACGAATTCCACCAATGGCATTAGTAACTATAGGAATAGAAAACGGTATTACACCATTGGTATTATTCAGTCGATAAACAGAAAATGCTATTAAAAACGACAAGTTAAACATTCGCAGGAAGGCCATTTCTTAATAATCAATCGCTAATCCATTTGCCCTTGGAATATCGGAATATTTCTGTCATGGTAACTTGTTTGGTCTTATAAAAAGGACCTTTTTTTGCTTCGTCTGGTGAAGAACCTTCAGACTCATAAACAAAAACTTCGTATTTCAGTATGCCGACATAAGGAGTCGCCGGACTCCCGGTTGGTTTAACTTCTTTGCTGATAACTTTTATGAATTCCTGATACTGAGCAACAACAATTCCCGGTTTATTTTGGTCCTGCACCAAGCAAGGCGATTTTCGGCTGGAGCACCCCTTTTCGGTAAAAAGCTGTAACCAATGTTCTGAAAAAGCATCAAACGCTGTCTTTACAACAAGATCTTCTTCCCCAAGGGCAGGCCGTTGTGGGAGGATCAAAGAAAAACATACCAGCAATAAAATCCCGTTAATCAGTATTCTAAATTTCATTTTTGGTATCCGTTCAACTCAGAAAGCCAGAACCATGGAAAAGGGTCTTCCACGGTTCCGGCTTAAATAACTACGGGTTATTTTTCAACTTTCAATTCAACTCGACGGTTAATTGCACGTCCTTCTGCTGTCTTATTATCGGCTTTAGGACGAAGTTTACCATAACCGACCATTTTCATTCTGCTAGCATCAATTCCCTTGCCGATAAAGTAGTCATATACTGCTTTGGCTCTTCTTTCGGAAAGCTTTTGATTGTATGGTATGGTGCCTATGGCGTCCGTATGTCCTTCGATAACTATCTTAATTTCAGGATGTTTCTTTAGAATCTCGACCGCCTCATCCAAAACGGGAACCCATTCAGGTTTGATATTGTACTTATCAAAATCAAAGTGAATACCTCTAAGGACAATCACTTCTTCCTTATCAGGCACTTCATCATAGAAAACGTCCTTAACGAACTGTTCGAGAGCTGGCCCGTTGTAAACAAGAACGCCACCATCGGCCATAACACATTTACCAAGTTTGTTTATAGCTTCCAAGATTTTCTTCCCCTTAGGAGAATCTGCAAAGGAAACGACATGGAAGCATAATCCCGGATATTTGTTAACAAGAGCTCTCGCTTCTCCTACAGGATCCGGCCCAAGATTAGCCTCCCCATCAGAAAAGATTATTACAGCCTTTCTTCCCTGCATCCTTGAAAGAAGCGGATCTATCCCTTTAATTCCTGGCCCCATGGGGGTCATCCTGCCGTAAATCTCGAGATCTTCTCTGATCTTGGCAATAGCATTCCCGAAAACCACTCTTTTGTAAACGGTGGGTGCAAGAAGTTCCTGAAGAGGAGCAAAAAGCTCTACCGCTCCCTGATAGCCAAGTTCGGGAATAATGCGATTCATATCCGCGAGCACCCTTTTGGCAAGCCTGATTTTGAGATCTTCTATGGTCTTGTGCCTCATATACATTGAACCGGACTGATCAACAAACAAAACAAAGCTATCAACCTTAGGAACAAGCTTTGCGTCCGAAAATCCCACAAATCCCATCAGTGTAAAGGCAACTATTACCACGCTTAAAACCAGTTTCTTCCCATGTCTCAACATAACCTACCTCCTATCCAAAGTTAACCACTCCACATGCCTGCAACCCTTCACAAATCTTCAGAAGGACTGCAGTTCCACCGCCTTAAACCATTCTTTTAACCCAAACCAAACTAAGCTTTTCGGTACCATCATACTTGCAAAATCTACTGCCTGTAACATCACTTAACTGCTTCAAACTAAGGAAAGTATCAAATTCTTTTTCCACTACCACATTGCAAACATCTATGGGAACTCTCTGAACAAAATCCAATTCCTCGTCCGTCCATAACTCCCAGGCGATATCCTGCACGCTTTTTTCCAGCATCCTTTGAGAACACACTTTATAACAGGCTCCGCATTCACAGCGATGAATAGAATCAAAGTCCAAAGACAAAGGAAGCGAAGCCTGGCAAAAAGGGCATATAATCACATGATAGGCGTTCAACCACATAGAAAACAACATACCTCCCACCAGTTTAGAACTTTCGACAGATGCCTTCACTCACTTTCCTCGATGATAATGTCCGCTTCACTACCGCAAATTGAACATTGCCTGTGTTCCTTCTTGACCTTACCCTCTGGTCGATCTGGAAACTCAACATACGAGCAGGTTATAATCATTTCTGCTTCATTCCCACAGTTTTCACAGTGGCAAACTTCCCGGCGAACTTCCATAAAAACTTCCTCCTTTCTAAACTTGACCCACATACACAATTAAAACTTTAGGAATGTTAAACAGAAAAAGAGGAAAAGTCAAAAAAATGTGTACTTTTCCATGGCAAAATTAAATACTCTTGAATATCAAACTGAAAGCTCGAAAACAAAGATGTCTCTATTTAATAAAGCAATCATCAAAGCGAGTTCGGCTAACGACGGTTACTTCTCGTTTAAACATCCCATTACCCAGCTTAAAGGAAACCTTTATCTTCGCCCCCTTATCAGCATCGCTAAAGGAAGCAATAATTAATGAAGCCTGGTCGATAATAATATCTTCTTGAATATCACTACAGGCATTTAACAAAAGCCCCACAGGCCCCGGAATTCCCTCACAGTAGAATAATACATCTGATGACGTCGCTAAAGAACTCAGAATCACATTATCACCGGCATGGCGCCCTACGATGAAACAATATTTTCCATCAACTACAAAGAGCCTGCCGTGCTTTAGCAGCTCTGCGTGTCGAACTTCAGTATCTGGCATAAGGCACAGCAAAGTCTTAAGCTTTCTCGAATAACCTTCCTTTGTAAGAAGACATCCCCCACCTGGTGTATCGTATTCGCTGATAGAGTAATATTCAGCAAGTTTCAATTGCTCTTTCCGGCCTCTCCCATTTATTGAAAGAAGCCTGGAGCGATCAACCAGTCCCTTCTTTTCCGGTTCGGTCTCAGGAAGAAGACGTGCACTGAGGGGCCTTAGAATCTTTCCTTCGTATCCCGAAAGATTTTCCACAATCTTTAACGTCTCCCTGCGCTGACTCATGGGACGCTGACCCAAAACTTCCCCGGTAAAAATAAAATCTGCTCCTTCTTCCACCATCATATCCCCAGCTTTCCTTATCATAAGCGCATGACAGTCAACACACGGATTCATATTAGAGCCGTAGCCATACAGTGGATCCTTCACAATTCGGAAATGTTCTTCACTGATATCCAGAACCTTCATGGGGATACCAGCCCTTTCACCAATATTTACAGCCTTGCGATAATCCCAGAAAGGTGTTGAAAAGGTTACTCCCACGACTTCAATGCCCTGGTCTTGAAGAATCTTCGCTGCAATTAGACTATCAAGCCCTCCGGAAATCAATCCGATCGCTTTAATCTTTTCCAACTGACGCTCCGTTTTGATCACTGTCCCACGAACCACTTCTGAATCCGCTCACATCTAGTGTAACCCACTTAAATCCAGCTTTTCTGGCTATTTCCAGAATTTCTCGGCGGACGTCATCTGAAAACTTCTCATGAAGCAAAAGAGAAACTTCTATTCTTATAAGTTTAGCTTCAGGATGAATGCGTGCTCTCACCGCCCCTTCCGTAAAAGTTTGTAGTTTTTCCTCAATGGTATCAACGACCCTCAGCGCAGAAAGTTCAAGTCGCCAGTAATAAGGAAACCGTGTAGCAAGGCAACTTTCTGGAGGCTTGCTGGCAAATACAAGTTCGTAGGATCGAGCTGATTCCCTTATGTCTTCCTTTGTCCAACCGGTCTCAGCAAAGGGACTGTGAATACCCAGTTCTCTAAGAGCCCGCACACCAGGTCGATACATCAACTGTTCATCCGCCGTTGTTCCGTCGAGAAGGCCATCGCACCCTTTTGCCAGCGCCACATCAAGCAACATGCCCATGAGGTGTTTTTTACAGGCGTAGCACCTGTCCCGATTATTAGCCACCACCTGGGGCAAGCTCAAAACATCCACCCGAACGTATTCAGCATCAGTCCACCCGTAGATTTCCATGACTTTAGCACGGTATTTTTCTTCCCTTGCAGGAATAAGTTCATGCTGGGCGCAGAGAACAATAGCTTGTCTTTTTAGTCTGTTTCGGACAAACCAAACCAAAAAGCCGCTATCCAGCCCCCCAGAAAACGCAATCGCCGGCAGGGAAAAACGATCAAGATAGTCAGCAAGAAGCTTTTCTTTGAACGAAATTGTCATACTCCAATGCTAGACTTGTCTAAAGCCCCTGGGAGAAGTTCCTGCGGTTGACTTATGAAGAACTTGCCCTCTTTTATCCATTTCTTCAAAGTCTCGGCAATTTCCAGCGCCCTGACATAGCTGGACAACGGCACAGTGGGAACATCTTTTCCTCGAATCTTTATAACTCCACGTTTAAGTTCCGCATAAGACACTTCTGCAAGAGGTTCAGTTTCTGTAAAGCTGTAATCACGCACTGGAACCATAATATCTTCGTCACCAACTCCTGTGTAATAAGCCATTTCCTCATCAAGTATGGGGATTGCAAGCCCTATACCTACAGCCATTGAACATCCATACCCAAGCATGCTTACTCCGACAATCCACCGCGGGCTCATTTTCTTCAAATCACCGATAACCATTATTGTTCCCGCAGGCGCTCTAGGAATACCCCGTTCAGTCCTTGGCACATTAGGATTATGCTGAGTCCCATGCCATGCAACATATCCCTGAGATCCACCAAGAAAGATCCTTGTGCCAACTCCTATTGTCCGATAATAAGGATCATTCAGAAGAGGACTCAACGCCCCCGATGTGGAATAATTTGCATTGCCTAGCTTTGGCTTTAAAACCCCCATGTAAGTATAAAGCGTCTTTGACGACAGATTCACGGCACAGTTATAGTTCTGGTAAGCATTTCTCGGATTGCACAAGACTGCGTTGGGTAGATCCTTTAAGTAAACGGTTTTTTCCACAAACTTATTGGGATAACAATCCGTTCCATAAGCTTCAGCCTTAAGTCTTACCGGTTTACCGCTTACAAGATCGTGAATTACATGCCCTCCACCGTATTCAAAAAGCCCGGGGTGGATTTTGTTAAGTGGATCGTTAATGGCCGGTTCGGTGGCTCCAATATAAATATCAACAGCGGCAAGTCCGGCATAAGCCGGCACGTCGTTCAACCATACTCTGTGGGCCTTGATCGGGGGTTTGGTATGCCCAAAATTAATGAATGCGCCGGAAGAACACATTATCCCAAAGGTTCCAGTTGTAACCACATCAACCATCCTAAAAGCTTCAGCCTCGCCTTTTTCTCTAACAATCCTTGTCATCTCAT
>Ga0068707_1000832_pt1 | contig 21029 bp, 21 predicted proteins | sample YNPNPMetaG_FD_66600 | JGI IMG/M metagenome (GOLD analysis project Ga0068707, IMG submission 66600) | Anoxygenic and chlorotrophic microbial mat microbial communities from Yellowstone National Park, USA - YNP NP MetaG | ecosystem: Environmental > Aquatic > Thermal springs > Hot (42-90C) >...
GAATGATGTTCCAATTCCCGTTTCCTGCCCCCGAGCTGCGGCCGCCAGCGATTCGCTCACGTCCTTGATATGGCAGTGAACTAAGTAAGGACGAAACTCCTTGCAAAACTCAAGGGGGTCGTGGCCTGCAATAAAGGTGTTACCAGTATCTAAGTTGAACCGCAGGTATTCCGATTGAAAGTAGTCAAACAAGCGGTGCAAAAACTCCGGATCATTGGTGTATGGACCATGCGGTTCCACGGCCAGGATGACTCGGTAATCCTCTGCCCACGCTAGACACTGGCGATAATTGTCACACGTGATGCGGAAGACCTCATCTCGGGTCAATCCTGGAACTTCGAGTGCTCCATCTGTGGTATCGACGATTGGGCAATCCAACTCCGCAGCAAAGCGGATCGTTTGCTGCACGTAATGGACCCCAAATGCCGAACCCTTTGGACCCATGAGGGGATAAGATCCATCAATTTGAGAAACAGATAATCCTTTGGATTCAAGGTAGCGCCGCAAGGCCCTTGGATTACTTTGCAGGGAAACAGCCGGATCGTATCCCATCTCTTGGATGAAATCCTGACCGTTGATGACGGCGAACTCCACGTGTTTCAACCCCAACGCGGCCCCTTTTTCGACCGCGTATTCGAAGCTCTTACTGAGTGGCCGCCAATTATCCGTGTGGAATCCGAGTTCCAACATGTCGCGTCCTCCCGTTCATCAAAGATCAGCAGGCTTTCAGATCTCCGTCGTAGGCCTCATCCAACGGCAAAAAGCTCATGGCCGTCAAGGCCAGCAACTACCCTGTTTTCGCCAGTTGCGTTTTACTTCAAAATGAGGTCAATGACCACTCCCGGCCACAATTGTAGTCCGGAAAAAGTAGTATTGCCACAGTACCAGGCGGCGGTAAAGCAGTCCGGCGGTCGGTGGACTAGCAGAAAAAGGTGGACGGCGGTCAACCGAACCAGTCAAAGTAAACGTGCGGATAACCGCCGAGGAGGCATTCCATGAATGAGTCCGTGATTCGCGCTTATGACGTACTCGCAAACAAACCTATCCAGATCACGGTGCAGGAGGGAAGAATCGGGAGTTGCGAGCCTCTATCCGAAGAGCGCGGACCGGCTTGTTCGGAGCCCCTGCCTTATGTCGCGCCAGGATTTTGCGATCTTCAGGTGAATGGTTATCAGGGACGAGATTTCACATCACCCCATCTCACCGTGGACCATGTCTATGAAGTGGCTGACGTCCTATGGCAGTTTGGTGTGACTCGGTTTCTGCCTACGGTGACAACTCAGGCTTATGAAGTGCTGATCCATTGTGTGCGGACGATCGCCCAGGCCGTCAATGAGTTTCCTATTCTTGAACACCGAATCCCGGGAATCCACCTGGAAGGACCGTACATTAGCAGAGAGGATGGGCCACGAGGAGCCCATCCGAGAGAACACGTCCGCGAGCCAAACTGGGACGAATTTTGCCGGTTACAGGAGGCGGCAACCGGCCTGATTCGTCTCGTCACGATTTCGCCGGAATATGAGACGTCCGCTGATTTTATCAGGAAGGCAACGAGGGAAGGCGTCACCGTCTCTATCGGCCACACCGCGGCCAGCCCTCGTCAGATTCGTGAAGCTGTTGCCGCAGGTGCGCGCATGAGCACTCATCTGGGAAATGGTTGTCACCTGATGTTGCCGCGCCACCCGAATTATCTTTGGGAGCAACTCGCCGCCGACGGTCTTTACGCGAGTTTCATCGCCGATGGATTTCATCTTCCGGCTGCGTTTATGAAGGTCGCTCTCCGTACCAAACGTGATCGAGCGGTGCTTGTGAGCGATCTTTCGGCAATGGCCGGGTTACCTCTCGGACGCTATGCAACGCCCCTTTGCGAGCTTGAGATCCTCGAGGATGGGCGGCTCGTCGTCGCAGGACAACGACAATTGCTAGCTGGCGCAGCCCAACCAATAACTACCGGAATCATGAATGCCGTCGTCCTCGGGGAGGCAACGCTGCCACAAGCTGTCGCCATGGCCGCCGTAACTCCATACCAGGTCCTTGGGATGGAACCTTCCAGGTATCGCCCTGGATTGCCGGTCAATCTGATTTTGTTCGACGTGGATGAGAGTGAAAAGAATCAGAGTTCAGATAGAACTCACGCCAACCTTTCCAATGGAGGTGAGTTTGCAGGACTCCCCGGAAAGAGAATCCATATTCGCGCGGTTTATTTCTGGGAAGAAATCAAGATTTTTCGGTAAGAAAGCGCAACCCGTTTTTCGGTCCAGACATAGAAGTGTCGGATAGCATAGAGGTCCTCAGCCCTATCTGGGAAATCTGCGATGGTGAGAAAAGGTTCGGATATCTCGGTGCTTCACCTAGTCGGTCGGCTCAATCGTGGAGGAGTCGAAACCTGGCTCCTTCAGGTGTTGCAGGCGGCTCGACATGCAAACATCAAGATGGATGTTCTGGTCGTTACCAATTTGCCAGGGGAACTGGACGATGCCGTCCGCGAGACTGGCTCGCGCCTTTATGTGACAAATCGTCCGCTTAATCCGCTTGGTCAACTGCATGACCTCCGTAAGATCCATCGCATGAGCGGTCCTTACCATATCGTTCATTCTCATGTCCAGCCTGGCGGGATACAGCTTCGCCTTGCGCACCATTGTGGTATTCCCGTTCGTATTGCTCATTCCCATACGACAGAGTTGATGGCGCCGGCGCTGCGCCTGCACCAGAAGCTCGTCGCACGTTTGACAACCCACTGGGTCAGGCGCTATGCAACAGCTGGTCTCGCCTGTAGCGAAGCGGCTGCGGTGACGCTTTTCGGTGCTAATTGGCGAGAGGATCCCCGCTGGCAGGTGTTGCACTATGGAATTGATCTTGCACCGTTTCGCAAGACAAGCGATCGTCGTTGGGAGCTTCGCCGGTCTTTCGGTATTCCCGATGACGCCTTCGTGATTGGTCATGTGGGTCGGATGTCCCCAGAAAAGAACCACCGATTTCTGGTGACGCTGGCCCGCGAAATCACATCCCAATTGCCCGGGGCTTACTTTGTCCTGGTCGGCGACGGTCCTCTCCGTCCCCAAGTTGAGGCATGGATCCGGCAAGAGGGATTGACGGATCGCTTTCGACTCCTGGGCTCCCGTGGCGATGTTCCCGTCCTCATGACGTATCTCTTTGACTTGTTTCTATTCCCTTCCTTATACGAAGGACTCCCCATCACGATTATCGAAGCGCAGGCGGCAGGCTTACCTATCGTGGCCTCTGAAGCCGTTCCTATGGAAGCCGTTGTTGTTCCTCAGTTGATTCTTTGCCTTTCGCTCACAGAATCTCCTTCGCAATGGGTTAAGGCTGTCATGGACATGCGACGAAGGGCATCTTTCGCGACGCAAGAAGATGCCTTGCCTCTCATCGAGCAGAGCGATTTCAACATCCATGTCTGCACCGCGAAATTGTTTGGCTTGTACGCGGAGATGGTTCGGAGGACGCAGGCAATCGGCAATCTCTCCAACGAACAGTAAAGCTCGTGGAAAGTCGCCTTCTTGACGAAAAGAAATCGTCTTGTCATTTGAGAAACGAATAAACACGAAGAATCGGTCCCGCTGGTCGCCCAGTGAAAATCGCAACATGATGAAATAAGCTGGGTCATTCAACTAAGGTTGAGGTCACAAATGCCATGATTCACGAAATGAAGATCTTCAGCGGCCGCGCCAACGTGGAACTGGCGCAAAAAGTGGCCGACTACGTCGGGTTACCTCTTGGGCGAATCTCGCTTGGTCGTTTTCCCGATGGCGAGATTTCGGTCAAGATTGAAGAAGATGTGCGGGGACGTGACATCTTCATCGTTCAGCCGACTTGCCCACCGGTTAACGAAAACCTCATGGAACTGTTGATTATGATCGACAGTTTCAAACGGGCGAGTGCGGCACGAATCACAGCGGTGATTCCGTACTTTGGGTATGCTAGGCAAGACAGGAAAGACGAGGGACGTGTCCCGATTACGGCCAAACTGGTGGCCAACCTCATCACACGGGCAGGGGCCGATCGCGTCCTTACGATGGATCTTCATGCCCCCCAATTGCAGGGATTCTTTGACATACCCGTTGACCACCTTTATGCGGCCCCTGTGCTAGATGCGTATTTTTTGAATCTCGGCATCCCCATGGAAGATATTGTCGTGGTCAGCCCGGATGAGGGGGCGATCAAACGAACGCTCCTCCATGTCCCCGTTTTTGGGGGGAAGCTCGCCATTGTGGACAAGCGACGAAGCGGAAGCACCACTTCCCAAGCCCATTTGATCGGGGAGTCTGTCAAAGGAAAAGTCGCTTTAATTTTCGATGACATGATCAGTACCGGTGGCTCAATTAGCGGGGCCGCCCACATGGTCAAAAGTGCCGGGGCCGCCAAGGTTTATTTGGCTGCCACGCATGCGGTTTTTTGTGGACCGGCGGTCGAACGGTTGTCCGCTGCCCCCGCGGAAGAAATCGTGGTTACCGACACGATTCCTCTCGACTCGAAGCGAATTATGCCGAATCTCAGGATTTTGACCGTCTCTGAAATCTTGGGGGAGGCTGTCAAACGGATTCACCGGCAAGAGTCGGTGAGTAAACTTTTTAAGACATATCGCTAGACAACCTGCGGCGGCACCCTCGGCAACTGTCCCCACGCGGTGCTCACTGCCGCCAATTTGGGAAGATTGCCCGTTTGCTGACACATTTCGCTCATAAATCTCCGGCTACCACCCTTGAATTTTCCCGAAGATCATCCAAAATCAAAGTTTTATCAATGCGGCTCGTGGCCCAGGTAAAAAACTAACACGGTGATTCCCCTTTTTGGGCGATACCTGATTTTCCCAGGCCCTCCGGCACCAGATGTCGCAGATTGCCGTCCAAGGGCCGACAAAAGATCACGTACAAGTTCATTCTTGATTTTTGGGTGTACAGATGGTTGAACAAATTGTCGCAGAATTACGAGAACCGGGTGGCAAACGAAGTAATCGGCGTTTGCGAAATGCGGGCAAGATCCCTGCGATCTTGTATGGACACCACCAGGAAAATGTATGTCTGAGTTTGCCCGCTGACGCCGTCGCGGCAGCCGTTCGCCATGGAACTCGGCTGATCCAGTTAACGGGGGCTGTTAAGGAGCGGGCGTATATCAAGCAGCTTCAATGGGATGTCTGGGGAAAAGAAGTTCTGCACGTCGATTTGACGCGAGTGTCTGCCCATGAACGAATCCGGACTGAGGTCCCGCTTGAATTACGGGGTGAGTCACCGGGCGTGAAATTGGGGGGACGACTGGCCCAGCATCTCCATACGATCGAGATTGAATGCGAAGTTGATAAAATCCCCGAAAAGATTGCGGTAAATATTGGGCACCTTAATATTGGGGAGTCGGTGACGATCAAGGATCTTTCAGTGCCCGAAGGTGCTAAGATTCTCGCTGATGCGGATGAGGTCGTGGTTGTTTGTCATCCGCCAGCGGGCGAGGAGGAAGAGGAAGCCGCCCCCGAGTTGCCGGGTCCCGCGGAACCGGAGGTTATTGGACGCAAGAAAGCTGCGGAGGAGGACGAGTCCGAGGATTGATGGTTCAATGACGGGTCGGAGGTCGAAACGGCGTGGCCCATTTCTGGACACTGTTGTGGCGACGGCTTTTTCCAGGTCGAAGCCCTGCCGAGGAGTCGCCTCCGATGAAACTCGTTGTGGGATTGGGCAATCCGGGGCGACAGTATGCTGGCACGCGTCACAACGTAGGTTACGAGGTCCTGGCAGAGTTGGCACGCCGCTGGGCCGCTGAAGATAGACCACGTGTGCAGTTTTCGGGAGAAACCGTAAATGCTACGATAAGTGGGGTAAAGGTGCTTTTGCTCAGCCCCACCACATACATGAATCGAAGTGGAACGAGCGTGCGGGCAGCAGTTGATTTTTATAAGCTCAACCTGCACGACATATTGATAATTTGCGACGACATGAACCTCCCGCTTGGTAAGCTGCGATTTCGCAGCCGGGGATCCTCGGGAGGGCATAAAGGGTTGGCCGATATTATTCGTGCCCTGGGAACGGAAGAGATACCGCGGTTGCGTATTGGGATCGGCAAACCGCCCGGCGGGCAGGATTCCGTCCGGTTTGTGTTGTCACATTTTGGGAAAGAAGAAGTGCCGGTTATTCAGAAAGCGTGCCGGAAGGCCGCAGACGCAATTGAAATCTGGGTAACTCAAGGAATAGAAGCCTGCATGTCGCAGTTTAACTGAGGGATCACAATTGTTGAGATCGCAAGACACGAAGACGATTCGAGAGTCTTTTGGTGGAAGGAGTGGTCATTTGGCGCAGAACTTTTACGAAGGTCTTTACATTCTCGATTCGAACAGATTTGCCCGGGATCCGGACGGCATAGTTCAGCAGATCACGGACGCCCTCACCGGGTGCGGTGCCGAGATTATGGTAAGTCGGATGTGGGAGGAACGGCGTCTGGCCTACCCAATCAAGAAACAGCGCCGTGGGACCTACTGGCTGATTTACTTCAAGATGGAGAGCACAAAGTTAAACGAGGTCAATCGGCGTCTCCAACTGGCCAGCGATATCTTGCGTTTTTTGCACGTCAAAATCGATCCTAGAATCATCGACGTGTTGGTTGAACATGCTCGCGGAGGTGTCGTGGCAACACGTCCTGCTAGTGATGTGGCGATTGGTATCGAAGATGAAGTGGACGTGGATATCGATTCCGAGGTCGAAGATGTAGATGTTGTCGAGGAATGATCTGCCGCCCGGTGAATTGACCCAGACAGAGCTGGGGCAGCAAGGCAAAGTTGAGCTGGCACGACGTTTGCGGCGGCTTCCGAGCGAGGGGGAAAGGTTATGGCGAGTTTCAACCGCGTTATTCTGGTGGGCAACCTCACGCGAGATCCCAATGTTCGCTACACCCCAAGCGGCACACCCGTTTGCGAAATCGGGCTAGCAGTCAATGAGCGGCGTAAGAACCAGAGCGGTGAGTGGGTCGAGGAAGTTGTTTACGTGGATGTGACTTTATGGGGCCGAACGGCGGAAATAGCCGGTGAGTATCTGACGAAGGGCGCCCCTGTCTTGATTGAAGGTCGGCTCCGGATGGACACCTGGGAAAAAGACGGGGAAAAAAGGTCGAAGTTGCGTGTCGTGGCCGAAAGAATGCAAATGTTGGGACCGCGAGGCGCACAAAACAATGCCGGCACCCGACCTGCAGCCGGCAAGGCGCCGGCCCCGGAAACGGGTGACGCTGTTCTGGACGAGCCGGGTTTGCCGCCGGAGGACGACGTGCCGTTCTGATGCCGTTTGCGGTGTCCAAAGGAAGATTAGACGATTATTAAGACGGTGTTCATTTATTCGAGAGGATCATTTATGATGGCTGCCACAAAAGGAACCAAGAAGAATCGCAAGCATGGTGTGCGGGGGCTTCCCCGGGGACCTCACGGTGGCGTTCAGCTTCTTCTGGTGCAGAACGTGGAGCATTTAGGCAAAGCGGGCGACGTGGTCGAGGTGAAGCGCGGCTACGCCGTTAATTATTTGATTCCCCAGGGGCTTGCCACAATCGCCACAGAGCACCATAGACGCATGGTGGAAAAGCACAAGGCTAAGCTTCTTGAGATTGAACGGGCGAGAATTTCCTCGATGAAGCAACTGGCTGAGAATATCTCGCAAATGAGTATCTCCATCGAGGCCAACGCGAATGAAGAAGGGCATCTCTACGGCTCGGTGGGAGCGGTCGAAATCTCACGCGCCCTTAAGGCCCAGAATGTTAACATCTCTCCCGAACAGGTGATACTCCAGGGCCCACTGAAAGAATTAGGGCTTTACACGGTCCAAATCCATCTCGGTCATGATATCAATGCCGATCTCAAGGTTTGGGTGGTGCCAATGGTCGGTGATACCCGCCCTGGCGGCTCGCGCTGAGATTTTCTGCCAGCACACGTCCGAAACGATTTCCGCCCCGTCAACGTGATGGGGTTTATTTGTGCGCATCGTCGATCGGCAACTCGACCTCGCACAGCTCCGGACCGTTGTGTTTCTTGAGCAATGTGGTAATCTTTTGGAGTTAGTCTGTCGGAATAACTTGGGTCGAGACATCCTTATGACGAGGAGCCAGCCATGAATGCCTTCGCACGTAACAGAGTTCTTTTCGTTTCCACATGGTGCCTTTTTGTCCTATCTGCTTTCACACTGGCATTTGGCGAAAACGATGACTGCCTTCCCGTTGTGCCACCTGCCGAAGTGGGGATGAAGGCCGAGACCCTCGCCAAAATCCCTGTCCGTTTACAGGAATTCGTGGCAAATCACGAGATTGCCGGGGCCGTGACACTGATCGCCCGCAACGGTCGCATCGTACACTGGGAGGCGATCGGTTGGGCGGATCTCGAACAGCAAAAACCGATGCAAAAAGATTGCCTCTTTCAAATTGCATCCATGACGAAACCGATCACGGCCACTGCTCTCATGATTCTCGTGGATCGTGGAAAGGTTCGGCTGGATGATCCCGTATCGCGTTATCTTCCCGAATTCGAGGGAATCACGGTAAAGGGAGAGCCACTGACAAGACCGGTCACAGTTCAGCACCTGCTGACCCATACATCGGGTTTGACGGGGAGCCAGCGGACAGAGGTCACTCTTCAGGCCACGGTTGAGCGGCTGGCCAAAGGTGGTCTGAGCTTTCAACCCGGCGAGCGGTGGAACTATAGCCCTGGTTTAACCGTTTGTGGGCGAATTATCGAGGTTGTTTCCGGAATGCCTTACGAGCAGTTTCTGGAAAATGAAATCTTCCGTCCATTGGGAATGGTAAACACTACGTTTGTCCCCACCGAAACTCAGCGGGCAAGGCTCGCCAAAGCGTACCAGAGAACGAGCGAGGGGCAGCTTGTCCCCGGCGGGGGTGCCTCATGGTTAATCGAGGATTCGGGCGTACGCGCTCCCAATCCTTCCGGAGGCTTGTATTCGACGGCCATGGACCTGGCGAGATTCTACCAGATGGTTCTCAATGGTGGTGAGTTGTGTGGTCGTCGAATCGTTTCGGCCAATCTCGTTGAGCTGATGACAACCATTCGAACGGGCGATTTGCAGACGGGTTTCACCCCTGGCAACGGCTGGGGGTTGGGTTGGTGCATCGTCCGAGATCCTCAGGGTGTCACGGAAATGCTATCGCCAGGAACCTTCGGGCACGGCGGTGCTTTCGGGACTCAAGGGTGGATCGATCCACAGCGAAAGATGATTCTTGTCCTGCTCGTGCAACGAACGAATTTTCCGAATGCTGACGCCTCGCCCGTGAGAGAGGCCTTCCAGCGATTGGCCATCGAGGCCCTCGGGCCCTGATCGGCGTGTGCGCGTTAAGTTTGCCGATAATGCCGCGACGAGCAAATTGGAGGGCACGTTTATCGTTGCCCTTCGGAGGGGCGTGCTTGTCACGCCCGCGGAGGCGGAATGGGCAATCCAACGTCGTGCATCGGACCTGACAAGCAGGTCCCTCCGAAAGAAAGGGCGGAGGGGCACGCTCGTCGTGCCCGCCGCATCGAGATGGATAATCAAACATTATTCAGCGGACCTGACAAGCAGGTCCCTCCGAGGGTACGGGGCCTTGCCTGAAGGCGAGATGCAAACACATGGTCCCCGCTTTCCTGGATAGTTCTCGCCTTCACGGCATTGACACCATAGCGGAAAGTTGCTTAGAGAGCTCGACGCCTGAGAAAAAGGCTGGCAAGATAAAGCGTTGCAGCGGTGATGACGATGGCCGATTCGGGATTCACCGGCGTTCCATAAACGGCAATCCGCGGTACCGTCGTCAGAAGGCAACTGAGAATTGTTGACCCTATGAGCATGGCCAGCATGCTACTGACAAATCGGGCAACGGTAGCTGCAGGCAGACTCAAGAGGGCAATCACCAGAATCAACCCCACGACGGATGTGAGGCAAATCACGGTCAGGGCAACGACTGTCAGAAGCAAGAGATTGATCATCGTGACAGGAATCCCCTGCAATCGCGCTTGTTCTTGATCAAGACACACAGCCAGGAACTGTTTGTGAAAAAGCAGGGTAACCAGAATGATGACAGCATCGAGAAAGGCAATCCATTGCAATTGTCTTTGACTCACGAATGCCAAGTTACCGAAAAGGTAGCTCATCAGTTCGCCTTGATACCCGGGCGTAAACTTTATGAGAAGCACTCCGACGGCCATACCTATTGCCCACAGTGCCCCAATAATTGTGTCACTTCTTTCGGCCCAGTGTTCGTTGACCAAACCAATAACGATGGCCGAAATGACGGCCACAATTGTGGCACCATGGATGGGGTGAACGGAGCCAAAGTATTGCGGAAAGGCATGAGCTAACCACAGGGCTCCACCGATCCCACCGACGGCAATATGCGCGATGGCCCCGGCTAAAAAGACAATCCGTTTCGTAATCACATAAGGACCGGTGATCCCGCAGGCCAAACCGGCCAGGAGGCCTGCCCATAAACCGTTCCAGAGAAAAGGGTTCTCAGACCAATCACGAAAAAAGTCAATCACCGACACCCTCCCTGCTGGTCACTTCTGTCGATGACTGGCAACCATGTTGACATCCGGGATCACCCAGGGGACAACAAGCCAGGTGACGAACCATCTGGACTTGCTCGCGATAGAAATTCGTCATTGTGGCCTGGGTGATCTCCGACACACGATGGACCGTCAATCGCCGATTAAGGCAGGCCACACGCTTCAGGTGGGTGGAAACAAACCCGATATCATGGCTGACCACAACGATGGGAAGGGTTTCGTTCAACTGATGGAGAAGGTCGGTCAGGTTCTGCTCCACATAGGGATCGATCCCCGCCGTCGGCTCATCAAGCAGCAATAATTTCGGTTCCGATGCCAGTGCGCGAGCGATCAACACCCGTTGCCGCTGCCCACCGGAAAGCGTGCCAATTCGACGATCCGCCATTTGAATCATGCCGGTCATTCGTAAGGCCTCGCGGGCGACCTCACGGTCCTTTCTCCTGTAACGAAACCCCCAGCGAGCGTGGGCAATTCGCCCGGCAAGCACGATATCCAAAACGGTTGCGGCAACACTGGCATCAATACGGGCATGCTGGGGCACATATCCGATTTGATGGCGAACCTCGCGTGGGGGGCGTCCAAAGACTGTGACGCATCCCTTCTCCGGTTCCAGAAGCCCAAGAATAATCTTCAGCAAAGTCGTCTTGCCCCCGCCATTCGGCCCGATGATCCCCAGGAAATCATCACGATAGACGTCTAGCGAGACATCCTCCAGAATCCACTCGGTCGTGGAAATGCCCCCACCTTGTCCCGGATAGGCGAAACTCACGCCCTCGATGTGGACAACGATCTCTCCATCGATAGTTGCGGCTATTGAGGGCGAAGTTTCACAAGACTTACGTATGTCAGCCCACGAAGCTGAAAACATCGGCTCACCTATCTAAGGCTGCCCGCTGCTGTTTGATTGTGGATCCTTCTCCCCTATGGTTTCACGATAGGCAGAAATCAAAACGTCCGCAACCCGTCGCAGTTCTCCAGGAATATCCTCAGCTAGTGGATTCACGGAAATGACCTGCAAACCGGTGACCTCGGCAATGGCTTTGGCCGCCTGGGAGGAGAATTGCGGCTGAACCAAAATCACTCGCAGCTTGGACTGCCGAGCTTTCCGTTGCAGATCTGTCATTTCTCGATCTGACGGATCTTTCCCCTGAACTTCGACGGCCTGCTGGAACAGACCGTAATCCTCGGCGAAGCATTCCCAAGCGGGATGGAATACAAAAAACGTCTCGCCGCGTAACGGCTCAAGCTGAGTGGACAACTCGCGATCCAGTTCCTGCAATTCCGCCCGTGTTCGAGCCAGGTTTTCCTGATACAGTGCGGCGTTTGACGGATCAATTTGCGAGAGTGCTTCGGCAACCTTTTCCGCATGCTGGATCAAGCGTCGAGGGCTAAGCCAGGTGTGAAGACCGTGCTCATGCCCATGCTCCTCCTCTGCCGTTGCATGGTGATGACCCGGCAGGGCCTCATCATGCGAGTGCTCATGATTACCTTCTTCATCCCCACCGTCGTGATTCTCTTTTTCTTCCAGCGCAACAACCATTATGTTGCGACTTCGCAGAATTGCCTGACACCAGGGGGCGTTCTCGATAGGAAGACCAATGGTGAAGAACACCCGGCAGCGTGCCAGTTTTGCTCCATCAGAATCCGTCCCCATGAATGTGTGCGGATCATTTTGGGCAGGAACCAAAACGTGACACATGATTCGGCGCCCACCAATCTTCTCTACAATCCATTTTTGGGGGGGAATCGTCACGGCAACCCTAAGGTGATCATCCTCGCTCTCCTGCGGACGATTCCGACCACACCCCAGAATCAGGCCAAGAATAAGGAGAACAGCGAACCATTTGCCGAAGCCATTTAACGTGGGAAAATGACCACACCATGCCATGCTTGATTCTCCGAGAGTGTTTTTTCAGCTCCGTCACGTGAATGTACAAAATGTGCTTGATGACGAAAGGCCCTCAAGAACCTTGCTTTAGACCTCGACACAAAGCCGGGACAATTCATTTTACCCAAGGCACCTCTCAAGCCCAGGAAGAACGTACGTAACCGGGTAAAAAGCGAGGCCGCTCCTTCCTCGACAACCATTGGGCGATCATCTCGTTGTCCGGAATCCTCCACGATGATGCCAATTACCTTGAAGGTTCAGCACCGTGTAAGTATAAACTTGCTAAGAAAGGCCAATATTGATGTGATTCGAGCCCTCAAATGGGGAATTAGGCGTTTGTGTTGCTCAGCCGCTAGCCGGAAGTCCAAGGCAATTTTCGATCGGGAGTATGGTTATGGCTACCTCAATATCCAGCAGCTTGCCCTGTCGTTATCGTGATTCGGTACGTCATTGTGGGAAGTCGGGAAAACCACGAGTTCTTGCAAAATTGACTCAGTCAGTTTGGATAGGACTGGCGATCTTATTTCTTTCCTGTTACCCTGTCCTGGGTCAAGATGAGTATGTTCCCCACGTCACTCGACAGCATGCTTTAACAAGCTCGGTTGCTGATCTCTCCTTTACCTTAAGCGACTCCGGACGATCAGGTTTTGGGCTTGTCGCTTACCCGTTTGCTCTATCTCAAGTTCTCCAGATTTCAGCCGACGCGACGGTTGTACAACCCTGGACAGGCGAACTTCAGAACGTTCGAACGGCGGGTGCGATTGGCGACGGTCAGCACGATGATACGGAGGCCATTCGGAAGTGTATCGCGCGAGGGGGAGCCATCCTTTTTCCGCCGGGGACTTATCGAATCACGCAGCCCCTAGAAGTGACCCTCTCCGAAACGGGCTGGATATCTTTTCACGGTTTCGGAACAGCGCGATTATTGATGGCCGGTCCCGGACCTGCGATTCGCATCAGAGGTTCCCACACAGGCTCAGCCGATCCGAAGCGCGTTCACCCCGGTGTTTGGCAGCGCGAACGGTGTCCCCTGATCGACGGTCTAGAAATTGTGGGCGAACATCCTGAGGCGTGCGGCATCGAGGCTATCCAAACGATGCAATTGACCGTCGTCAAAACGCTCATCCGGCAGACGTATCATGGGATTCGACTCCATCAGAGAAACCGCAACGTCCTCCTCAGCCATTGCCACATTTACGAAAACCGTGGAGTCGGTGTCTTTCTGGATGATGTTGACCTTCATCAGATCAATGTCGTGGGATGCCACATCAGCTATAACGCTGCTGGAGGAATCGTGGTGAAAAAAGGCTATCTCAGAAACCTTCAAATCACGGGGTGCGACATTGAGGCCAACATGAGCACGGAAACAGAACCAACGGCAAATATTCTCATTGATAGCCGCGAGAGTCTCTACGGTCATGCAGAAATTGCGATTGCCGGTTGTACCATCCAGCATTACTCCAAAGTCCCCGGTTCGTGCAACGTTCGCTTCTTTGGTCAAGATGCAAAAGGCCGCCTGTGGGGGAATCTAACGATTGCCGATAACGTCCTGAGTGATGTGGAACGAAATATCGAGATCATCGGTGCGCGCGGCGTTTCTATCATGGGAAACACATTCTGGGGCGCTGTTGCTGAAGATCTTCTCGTGACAGGCTCTCAAAACATCGTGATTGGCCCCAATTCATTCGATCAGAATCCCAACTATGCCGCTCAGGGGCCTTATCAGGGCGGAGTCACCCTACAGGAATGCCGCGATTGTGTCATCACTGGCCTTCAGCTCGCGGGCATCCGGGCTTCACAGGCCGCCCTATTTGTGCAAAACTGCCACGGCCTGAATATTACCAATTGCCAGCTCACCGATTGCCTCCCTGCAGGTATCCACCTGGATCAGGTCACGGACACCCGGGTGTCAGGCTGCATCATTCGCACAGGCACAATGCGCCCTGAAGAGAACACTGGTGACGTCACAGATGGTCGGACAGAAACGGGCACGGCAATCCGTGGCAGCCGGCTGGAGAACGTCATGATCTGTGGCAATCTGACACGTGGGGAAATCGACATTCCCAACGCCGGAGTCAAATTTGAGGGAAACCTCACACTGCCCCCCATGCCGTGATGTGACACACATCAAACAAAAAACCGGCGCGGCCGTTCATTGCGTCAGGGAGGATACGTCGCGCCGGTTAGCCAGAAGGAGGTGTTTTCGCTGTTTTTAGCAAATCATCTTTTTATCGTGAAATAAAGAAAAAACGCATTATTCTCCGGCCCTTCAATCTTAGCCAGGTCCCAAATGGCTTGATCCCATCATGAGAGTCGGAAAAACATCGCGGCAATTGTCCAACGTTCAACCGGCTGGTCCCGGAACGAAGGTCGATGTCGGCGGCACCACCGTGGTCGTCGGCGTGCAAGGATCGCAGGCGCCGCCGATGACCGTCTCTCCACAGGGATCCACCGGCGGGCATTCAATCACCGCCGCAGGGACGGCAGCCGTTGGCGCAAACAATGCCCCACGACGGAATAGGTTGCATCGCTGACAACCCACGGCCAGCAAGACAATCCCCAGGCCCAAACCAATCGCAATCATCCTCCTCATATTTCCGTTCTCCTTCTGAAAACAGTTATTGCGGTCCTCAACCGCCGTGAAATCTCACTCCTATGAATACCCTACACCACAAATCGTGTTGTGCAAACGCAACGGATGTTTTTTGGCCTCATTTTTGGGCCTTTTGCATACCGGCCAAAACGGTCGTATGTTATAGGTAAAATGATTCGCCGACACGGCGGTTTCATTTCCGCACCGGAAGAAAGAAGACACATATACGATAGACGTTTGCCCTGCTCAGCCTTTGTCGCCTGTTGATTGCAACCCTTAGGGACCTGCGTCAATGCTCGTTTCTCAGGCCATTACTCGGAAGCCTGTGAAATCATAACTATAACCAAACGATGTGCGACGAACCTGTGTCGGAGGGGCACGCTTGTCGTGCCCGCTGTAGCAGGATGGATCATCAAACGTGATTCGTCGGACGCGACAAGCGCGTCCCTCCAGAGAGCGGACCTAATAAGCAGGTCTCCTGTGTGGGCATGAAAATACGCAATATTATTTTGGACGGGCGGCTTCCCCAGCTCATAACTCGCCTGGTTAAGTTGCGTCTGTAACGAAAAAAGGAGGAAATCCTTCAATGAAGGTTCTGCGCACGTTAACGTTCCCCGTAACGATAACAGCTCTTATTGCATCCACAATTTGCAACGCTGATCCCGTTTTCGCCAGCGAGTCTTCAAAGAACAGATTTAACGATTCTGCTGTAGTATCCCACAGCGAATCTTTCACAGGCTCCCCTGCCGGTATTGACAACAGTCTCGTTAATTTGCAACCGGCGTGTGTTGCCTCGGCAACGTCCCTGTCGCTTCCAAGACAGCAGACAATGAAAAATCTCGGCGAGGTCAATCAGGGTGCCGAAACGGCATTCTGGGTCATTGACACTCGTTGTGTCTCGCACAGTGCGATCAGAAATCCGCAAGAGTCGCTTGCCCAGGTACGTTTTTTCGCCGTTAATCAATGCGGGAGCATCTCCACACTGTCTTCGGACGACTGGATTACCAATGCCGAAGACACACGAAGACTATGGCTTGTCGTCCATGGAAATCGAATCGACTCGGGAGAGGCCGTCGTATTTATGAGGGCCTTCCGGCGGACGGCTGATCAACTTGGTCTGGATGGTCAGTTCGTTCTCTGGTCCTGGCCATCAGAAGAGATTGTGCGCGGGATCGCTCGTGATAGTCGTCTCAAGGCCGCCCGTGCCGACCTGGAAGCGTCACTCCTTGCGTCGTGGCTCGCGCGGCACAGAATACCTGGCCCCGTCGTCCTGGTGGGTTACAGCTTTGGAGCGAGAACGGTTCTGCGGGCAATTGCGCAGCTCCAATCCGAAAAGCAGTCCGCCGGTTCCGAAAATGTAAGCGCGATTTCGGATCCCAATTCTGACCCCGAATTTGTCTTGTTTCTTATTGCACCGGCAATTGATGCGGCTACGTTTGACCGTTTTGTTGATCAGGTCATCGAGAGGGGAGTACGCCTCAGAATCGTTGTGACCGTCAACCGTTCCGATCCTGCCCTGCGCTGGTATCGACATCTCTGGACATGTCATGGGCCGGATGCCCTTGGCTGGCAAAGACCTTATTGCCGCACAGTTCAGAACTTGAATGGGTCTCTCAAGGTCTTGAATGTGACGCGGCAGGTTGGACATACTCATCGCTGGGAGACTTACCTTCTTGCGCCGGCAATTCGTCATTCCTTCCAGATGCTCGATTCGGTTTCCCTTCCCTAGGACCAGTTGCTTTTGGCCGATGATTTCGGGTGGAATAGAAGGATAAACTTCGAGCACCTCCTTCATGCCGGGTAAAGGTATGGACGAACCGATTGCGTTTTTTAATGGTCAGTACATCCCTCAGTCCCAGCTTGGGATTTCGGTCGTGGATAGCGGATTTGTCCTCGGAGTCACGATTGCGGAACAAATCCGCACATTCCGGGGTCAAGTCTTTCGTGCTGAGGACCATCTTCAGCGGTTGTGGCATTCGTTGGAGATCCTGAGTCTTCAAATTGATTTGACTCCGTCGGAATTGCTCTCCATTATTAACCACGTTGTCGAACACAATCATCGGTTGCTTGATCCGGAGGACGATTTGGGCGTTTCCGTTTTTGTCACTCCAGGGCGGTACATTGGCTACTCCGGGCCGGGGCCAGTCATTCCCACCGTTTGTGTGCACACCTATCCCCTTCCGTTTTCTCTCTGGGCGAGTAAGTATCGCTCCGGCCAGGCGGCTGTCATTTCCCGGGTGCGACAGGTCCCGATCAGTTGCTGGCCTCGGGAGCTAAAATGCCGCAGTCGGATGCACTACTTCCTGGCGGAGAAAGAAGCCCAGCAACGGCGACCGGGAAGTCGGGCTATTCTCCTGGACCAGGATGACCTTGTCACCGAGGCTGCTACGGCCAACGTCGTGATTTGCGATCAAGCCGGGCGCCTGCTTGCCCCACCACTGAATCGAACACTACCCGGTATCAGCCTGAAGGTTGTCAACGAATTGGCCATCACACTCGGCATTCCGTTCGACTTTCGCCCCTTAACGGTTGCAGATTTAGAGTTGGCAAAGGAGATACTCTTCACCAGCACTCCGTACTGCATTCTTCCAGTGACGGAGCTTAACGGCCAACCCGTTGGCAATGGCAAACCAGGTGCCTTGTTTACTCAGCTCCTATCGGCATGGAGCGATTTGGTTAAGGTTGATATCGTTGCTCAAGCCGCAAGGTTTTGCGACCGCAAGGCTTGATCTGCGATCTTCGCGACGCTCCCAATTATGAATCACCCTATCGGAGGGGGCGCACAATTTGGTGACAGGATCGGTACGGAAAACGGATGTTGGACTCATGCGCAGTATTGCACTCGTGACAAGTCTGACCGTTTTCACAAAAAAACCGATGGTCCTGGCCTGTTGGCGGGCTATCTCTGATCCGTTTGTTTCGGATGAGTCTGAAGCTTTGAGCCATTATTAACCTATGTTTTCTTGGCAGTTTCCTTGTGTTACAGATCGTATCAGGACGGCGAAGCATCAGCTCGCCACATACCACAATTTCTATGCCCGCGCCATTCCCGCAGTGTGGACAACTTACGCGTCGAGATCGACAAATATGTTGCACCAGCGAATAACTTCTGCTTGCAAAATAGGCGATCGCCGTGCAGCCATCGTCGTTTTGGCAGCCGTTATGCTGACGGCCATTGTTGGGTTACTGGCTGTGGCCGTGGATCTCGGGTACATGGTCCTTGTGCGGTCGCAGCTCCAGGTCGCCGCCGACTCAGCCGCTCTGGCTGGGGCCTCCTCCCTTGCAGAAGGTCCGCAGGCCGTCTTCACCACAGCAGACCGCTTTGCCCGTTACCACACCTCAGGCGGTTGCCAACTGTTCCTTCTGCACGATGATGTTGAGCTAGGATTTTGGGATCGCAAGACGCGAGAGTTCCTCCCGGGAGTAAATGGGATCAACGCGGTCAGAGTATGTGTTCGTCGTTCTGCCGCTGCAGGTAATCCTGCCCCACTCTTTTTCGCCCGCGCTTTGGGAAAAACGACGGTTGATCTCTCGGCCCAGGCGGTTGCGGCAAGAATCCCTCGGGATATCGTCTTTGTCGTCGATGTGTCGGAATCCATGAACGACGAGACGGAGCCGGCATGGGCCACCGATCTGCTAAACCAAGTATTTTCCGATTACCCGACTGTGGGAACGGAGCTTATGCGGAGGGTTTACCATGATTTTGGATTTGGGGATTATCCTGGCAATCTCGAACACATTGGCCAACCATGGGGTGTCTCCGCCAATGAATACGCCTATGCCGAGCTGACAAGCAACGATGGTCCCCTTGCACAGCCATCGGTGCCAGCGGTGTATCGAATCCAGCCTGGTGACGATGCGGCCACACGAAAAACCAAGGCATACTCTGCCATCATCGACTGTCAAATTGTCCGGCTTATGCCAAATGCAAATCCTCCGCCCAATAGTCGCGTCAACTACGCCTATTGGGAAAAATATCTAGACTACATCGTCACCGCAGAACCGCTGCAGTCGGGGATCGCCCCCAAACAGCGGGGAGGCCGTCCTCCAAATCCGCGCTTTCAATCGCGGGCAACGTATGATTCCGAGAAATTACGCCCTGGCTCAAGCTCGGCAAACAGCCACGCAGCCGCCGGCGGACGTCCCTTTTCTCCACCTGGAGGTGGAACAAAGAAAACCAGACCTGGAAATCGCCCCCCGCAACATGATCCTCATCCGGGTCGCCCAGGCACACCGGTAACGCCGACGCCTGCTGCACAAACCACTGATCATATTTGCCAGATGCACAATCCCAATCAGGCAGCCTTTCCTGAAGCCAGTTCTCAGCTTCCGGCAAGATTCGTAAACAAGATCGGCTACCTGACGTACGTACAGTTCATGATGGACTACGGTCGGGACTTGAGGCCCGACGGAGTCAACAACGTTCCTTTGTCCCGAGAGAGTCGTTTCTGCCCCTATCACACTGAGGCAACTTCCGCTGGTTATTTTCGCTTTCCTCCACGGGAAGAACCCATCCATTCGATCCGTCGAGCGTTGATTGAGGCCATTCAACTCTTGAAGGAACATAACGAGTCTCTACCCATCGACCAACGGGATTGGGTCTCCGTTGCGGCCTTCGATACGCCGGTTGGGGGCACCGTGAGCATCCTCCAGCCGTTGACGCCGGACTACGATCAGGCCATGCTCACTTGTACGCAGCTTCAAGCCAGTGGGGACAAAGGATTGACAACAAACCTAGAAGCTGGCCTCATCATGGCGCGAGAGCACCTTCAGCCAAGCTCTCAGGGGGGAGCCGGTCGCCGCAACGTGCACAAGGTGGTTATCCTTTTGAGCGATGGTCTGCCCAACTGTGCTGTCAGCTCTTCAAAGCTAATCCAGGATTTTGCATCAGCTTATATTGATAGCGGCTCCCTCTCAGCCTGGTCGGAGGCCGAACTTGCTAGCCTGGTGCAGGCCGTCAAATTTCATCATGATGGCTGGTCATTTTACCCAATTGGCGTTGGGGTTGGAGTGAATCATGAGTTTATCGAGCAACTTGCCCACTGCGCTGGCCTGACCAGAAACGGTGAGACCTTCGACGCCATTGCCGACCACCCGGTTGGTCGAGTTGAGAAAATCGTGCAGATCCTTCGTCAAATCATCGACCGTCCCCGGGTTCAGCTTGTTCAGTGATTGGCAGCCGATGCGTATTTGGATTTTGATTTGGGGAGTTACGGCGTCCACAATCTGGGATTTCAACTGTCAATAACCCAGCGGGGGGCTAGCGACCATAATGGCCGGGCCGATTTGTGAGGGGGACAAAGGCGTTTCGGCAACCAGATGACAAAGTTTTGTCATTTTTGTGACATTAGAATAGCAAAATGTGCACAAGAAAATGATATTCTTTTGCGGGCATCAATTGTCGCATCAATTTGTCGTGGATAAGCCCTTGCAAATTGTCGGGAAACGTGAAATAATAAAGTTGCGTGAGGGGACCCTCACAGCGCAGCCCTTCGTAGGTCCCTGCCCCGCCTACGAAGGGCACTTTTTTTCTTGGTGCCGTGACCGGCGTGTTTTTGAACCGGTGTTCTTTGCCCCATCGACTCTCTCTGGAGTCTCTCTCCTGACATGACGGAATACTTCCAAATCGCACTATTGGCAGTGGTCCAGGGCCTAGCGGAGTTTCTGCCCATCAGTTCGTCCGGGCATGTCATGGTTTTAGCTCATCTCTGCGATCAATTCGGAAAGCCATTGCCCGACAAGCTAGCGGTTAACGTCATTCTCCACTTCGGAACCCTGTTGGCCGTTCTGATCTATTACCGAAGTCAGATCGCCGAGCTTTGCCGTCGCGACTGGCAAACGCTGGGGTTGCTATTTCTGGCAACACTGCCGGCAGGCATCGTCGGAATCGGCTATGAGCTTTGGCTCACCGATGTGGCTGTAAAACACCTTGGAGCCAACCCATTGGAACACCCTATCACTGCCGGGATCATGTTTTTCGCCACTGGATGCGTTCTGCTGATTGCTGGTCGCTGGAACGGTGG
>Ga0068707_1000834_pt1 | contig 21017 bp, 15 predicted proteins | sample YNPNPMetaG_FD_66600 | JGI IMG/M metagenome (GOLD analysis project Ga0068707, IMG submission 66600) | Anoxygenic and chlorotrophic microbial mat microbial communities from Yellowstone National Park, USA - YNP NP MetaG | ecosystem: Environmental > Aquatic > Thermal springs > Hot (42-90C) >...
CACTGAACCTCCACGGCTCGGTCACACCTTGTAGTCGCCTGGTATGGCGGTGATGGAACATAACATTCGGCCATCGGGTGGCGGCTACAAGGTGTGAGGAAGCCTCGGCATTTATGCCGATGAGGAGAGCCGAGGCTTCCTCTAAAGGCATTAGTAATGCATTTGCACTTTCCTCTATAAAGAAGCCACGGCCTTTAGGCCGTGGAGGTTCACATGAACCTTGTGTTGCATACAGGGCATTTTGTGTAAAGGGTGTCCATCTCATAGCCGCAGATGGGGCACCTCCACACTTCTTTTTTCGCCCGCGCAATTTCAGCCTCAAAATTGTAGCCGCAGGACGGGCAGGTTTTCGCGTCCAGCTCGCACATCTCCCCGCACTTGGGGCATTTCTTCCTGAACATGGACTTTATGCGCACGCCGCAGTTCGGGCAGCGCTCCATGTCCAGCGTGACTTTTGCGCCGCAGTTCGGGCACTTGTAATCCTTGTCCGCAAGCGTTGTTTTTCTCTTTTTCAGCGCTTCCCTGAAAGCGTCTAAGAGCCCCATGTGCGCACCATCAGTGCAAGCGGCAGAAAGAAGAGGATGAACATTCCCGGGCAGATGGGCTTTCCGCCTCCCTGTTGCGCGCCTCCGGAAACCGGCGGCTGGGAGCCGGAAGCCGGAACCTCCCCGGGCTCTATTTCCCCAACCGAGGCGCCCCCGAGGCACTGGGAGGCCATCGCAGCGTTGAGCGCGGCGAGGCTGGCGTTATAATTCCCGTTCCTCACCTCCGCCTTGAGCGCGTCTATCTGGGTGCGCACCCCTCCGGAATTGCATCCCCTCTGGTTAGCGGCCTGCTCGGCGTTCGCTATCTCCGCGAGCGCTGCCGAGCACGCCGGAGCGGATTCCTTTATGCCGTTGAGCGTGTTTATTGCATCCTCAAGCATTATGCGGGCCGCATCCACCTGGCACTCTTTCTGCAGCGCTTCTGACCTCCTCTCCAGCCCGGCGACTGATTCGTAATCGTCCCTGAGCCTGCAGCAAAGGGATTCATCTGAATTGCAGAAATTATAGGCGCCAACCTCTGCAAAGAGGGCGCGGTAGATGGCGGTCTTGTTTTCAACTATTTTCTCCTTCTCGGTGCGCACGTGGTTTATGCTTATCTCCATCGTCGCCTCATACCTTGTGGCACCTTTTTCCATTGTGGCACGGAGGACCTCAAGGGACTCGGTCTTGTCCCCCATGCCTCCAAGGTAAAGGGGGAGAAAAACCTGGCACTCCTTCCCGTACTGGGAAACGGTGCAGTCGTATACCTGGACCCATCCGCCGGTGGTAAAATTCCTGTAATAGAAAAATGCATGCGTGGACTCGCCGAACGGGTTCGGCGTCCAGACCTTCACGGTTATCTGGGACGGGCCCTTCCCGCCCTGGTCGCAGTTGGTTACGAGGACGGGCTGGGACGGGTCCTGGGACTGCACCCTCCTTATGTAGATGTCCTCAAATTCCGCGGAAAAAAGAAGGCCCAAGGCCAGCATCCCAAAGACGATAGAAAGGATTTTCATGGAGGGGAATGGCGCGGAAGAGTTTATATATTTTACATAAGAGTAGAGGGCATGCGGGGAGTGCTGTTCGCGTTCATGCTGATTGCCGTAGCTTCCGCAGCGGATGGATGCACCGTCCCTCCATGCGTTTCTCTTCCTGACATTAACCCTGTGGCAAACCCCGGATTCATAGGCGCAATAATCTTGCTTTCGGTTGCATTTTCAGCCCTCTCCTATGCGGTGTCGTATTCCATACAAAATGCTTCGGCAATTGCCTGGAGCAAGGAGATGCTGAGGGAAACAATTGTGGGAGTTGCCATTGTTGTAATGGTTTATGGGGTGGCGGCAACGGCAAATGCGCTCGTTGTGGGCCTCACAGGATACGGAAATATCGCGGATGTTGGCTCAGGGCCTGTTGAGCTTGGCGAGGCTGCGCTGGAGCCGATAATCGGCAACCTTACGGTTGTTTACAACAAAATAGGGGAGGCATACTTCTCAGTGGCGGTGCAGCAGGGGACGAGCATAAGCTGGAGCGCAACCCTCATCCCAAAACTGGTCTGGTGGCAGCCTTCGCTCTATTACGGAAGGGATGTGATGCCGTATTATGGACTCTCGCCCATCCTGCAGGCGCTTACAATCCATTCACAGAACATAATGTTGCAGATACTGAGCTTCAGAGTTGTGCAGCTTTTGCTTTTGTACATAAAAGAGGTTGTGCCGGGGTTCCTGCTCCCGCTCGGTTTCGTGTTCAGGGTGTTTCCAATCACAAAAAGAACAGGGGACACACTGATTGCGCTAAGCCTCGGCGGGCTTTTCATGCTCCCCGCATCCCTCATTGTGGTGGATGAGCTGGGCAAGGCGGCCCCGCTGGACAATGTGCGGCTTGCGGAGAGGAGCAGCTTCAGCGACAACGTGGACCCGGCATTTTTCTCCAGCGCAAACTTCCTCAAGAAAGGGCTGTGCGAAAACACTCCGATGAGAATCCTTATAGGGTTTGGGGAGATATTCTGGGCGACGATATTTGCGCTCATTGCATCTGCGCCGGAGCTGTTTGCAACATTTGGCTTCTGGTTTGAGTTTTTCCTCACCATAATCTGGCCCTTTGCCCTGTGGGTGATACAACTTGCCCTTGGCGCTGTCCTGCTGGCACTTACCCTGAGCCTGGACTCCGCTGGGCTTTATGACACAACCATAGCACCCATAGTTTCCATCCTGATCCCGGCCGCATCCGAAATCACTGTTTTCTCAGTAATGTGCGTGGTTGTGATAGCGGTAATCACCTACACTGGCACAAAGGCAATTGCCTCTGCGCTTGGAGGGGAGTACATGCTCTACGGGCTATCAAGGCTGATATGATGAAGAGGGTTGCGCTCCTGCTGGCTTTGCTTTCAGTTTCCTTTGCGGCAGGGTGCGAAATAGCCAGCGGTGAGCTTGTGGAGGCGATGCCCATAATAGGGGCAGCGATAATGCTTTCGGTTGCAGTTTCCGCGCTCGCATACATGGCAGGAAGCCTCATGAGGGACCCAAGGCTGCTCGTATTCAGCAAGGACCAGGTTTTCCATACGTTCGTGTCCGTGCTTCTCGTGCTGTGTATACAGGGGATATTCGCAGGGACCTGCATGATGGCAAGCCAGGTGCTTGGCGGGGCGGATATGCTGGATGTGTCGCTTGACTACCTGAGGGCGCTCAGGGTGGATGGCGGCAACATGCTCGTGCAGATAATGAAAACATCAATAGAGAAAAAGTTTGACGCGGTGGACTTCTTCGGATACCATGCCCCTTTTCTCGGAGGGGAGAACTTTTGGTACAGCGCCTACAACAATGCATACTCCCGCCACCTTGAAATACTCTTTGACATTGTGATGGCAGGGTACATAAGCGCAGGGGTGCAGTACCAGGCGATGCTTGCGCTGGACAAGATAGCGCTTGGGCTTATGGTGCCTGCGGGCCTGGTGCTCCGCTCTATCCCTAAGGCAAGGGAGGCGGGCAACATAGTCCTTGCGCTTGCGCTTGCCGCCTACGTGGTGCTTCCTTTTGCCTATGCCGTGAATTCAACAATAAGGGTGGCGGAGGTGCCGTGGTTCACCGGAGAAACAGACGACACGGGGATCTCTTTTGAGGCGGCTGCGATGTATATCCTGCAAACGGTGTTCCTTCCGAACCTCTCGCTTGTGGTTTTTGCCACTTCGGTTGGAGGGCTCATAAAGGTCGCAAAGGTGATCCCATGAGAAAGAATGCGCTCATTCTGCTCCTGCTCATTGCGGGCGCCGCAGCTGCGCATGCGGCCGCAGCGGAAATTCTCGCAGGCGCGCAGGAGCGCCCCTCCCTCCTCGGCGGGATTGCAAAGGATTGGCAGCTTTACACCGTGCTTGCGATGCTGCTGATGGTTGGGCTGGTGGCGCTTGCTTATGCGATAGCGAATGCTTTCTCGCTTCCCGACCTGAGGGCATGGGCGGATGTTGAGCTTGGGGAGATATTTGCAAGCGCGCTCCTGCTCATTTTCATAATGGGGATTGTGTTCTTCATAGATGAGGCGGTGAGGGGGCTGGTGGCCCCAAGCTTCCCAACAGCATGCCCGGCCGGAGCAGGCGGGTTCTGCCCCGCAAACATCGCAGAGGATTACCTAAACAGCTACATGGAATCCGCAGGCAAGGTGTACCGGGACATAATGGTAAAGAACATAGACAAGGCAAAGGAAGCGACCGCTGGCGGGATGACCGGCGCACAGGACATGATGTATGGGTATATTTCATTCCGCTTCAGGGAAAAGCCTGAGGAAATGGTCATAGTTGAGATGTACGACCAGCTCCTCCAGGACATGGGGACTGTGCTGGGCTCGCTTTCCGCGCAGGGCTTTGTACTTAGATTCATGACAATGCGGCTCGCACCGGTCGCGATATTCCTCGGGATAATACTGCGCTCCTTCTTCCTGACAAGGAAGCTCGGGGGGCTCCTTCTTGCGTTCGGCCTCGGGTTCCTGATTGTTTTCCCGCTCACATATGCGCTTGCATGGTTCACGCTGGATGCAACGGTTTATGGCGGGCAGAGGGCGCCCACTGGCCAGCTTACTCCGTGCCCCGAGGTGTGCAAGCCGCTGTCCAGGATTGTTGAATACTCAGGCCTGGCGCCGGCCTCGGAAGTTGGCATGGAGGAGGTGCGCACTGCAGCGTATGAGGATTGCATGGATTCCCTGGGCGAGCTTGATGAGGGCGGGAGGAGCGTGGAGTGCGTAAGGGATGCGGAAAGAAGGCGGAATTTATGCATTGAGGGGTGCAAGGAAAGAGGGCAGGAGGAATGCCTGCGCGGCTGCACCGGGCTGTGCAGGGAAGGCGGGCTGGAGACCACAGAAGAATGCAGGGGGGGATGCAGGGAGTATTGCTTAAGCAGCGGGATTCACGAGCCGCCGGAGATGGCGACAGCTGAGGAAACTGCGGCATGGGATAGGTGCATGCTCCCGTGCGAGGCGGAAAGGGGGTGTGCAGGGAAGGATGCTGAGTGGAATGCGTGCTTTGAAGGATGCGCGGGGGATATGGGGTGCGGGCCGGACAATCCGGAACTGGATGCAAGGTGCGGGGAAGAGTGCCCTCTGGAGGAGTGCGGGGTGGTGAGCGATGACCCGGAGGGATATTGCACCGCGGAGGCAGAAAAGAAGATTTCCATGATGGGCGGGGAGAGAATTGTGGTTGGCGGGAGGGTTTTCGGATACTGCCCGCTTGAGCCGTGCGGGTTCCCCATTCCTTACCACAAGAGCGTAGATGCTGAGCCATGCTACACGCCTTCGTGGTCTTCCGGAGAATACGCAGTGGCCCCAAACATATGCAACGCAAGATGGTTTGAGCCGGACGACCCTGCTTATGCGGAATTTGATGAAAGCGAACTGTACGGATGCCCAGAAGAGTGCAGGGTGCTTGCGCCGCTCAAGCCGATACTTACAATGGAGGCAGGAAGGGACGGCTATCCGCCGAGCCCGGGGCAGACTGATTTAGGGTGCTACAACCGGAGATGCAAGGAGAGATATGAAGATGAAGAGGAGTACTGCAGGGACAAGTTAGGGTGCACTGAAGAAAATATGTACTCATGTTGCATAAGATACAATTGGCCTGCGGACTGGGCATGCAAGAGATACGGGACGGACTGCCCGTCCCAGTGCATGTGGATAACAACGAGCGGGAAAACGGATGAGACCTGCCCGGAGGAATGCAAAAAATACATGCCAAACTATGAAGGGCTGGGCAGCCCGCAGGACCCGCTCTATTTGTGGGAGAACAACCTTTCCGAAAAAACGTGCGTGTATATAATACCGGATGTTGTTTTTGAGGAGCCTGAGAAATGCGCGGAATGCGCATTCGTGGCAGAAAAGGGGCTCACATTTAAGCCGCAGATGGTATTTGACTGCGCAACGCTCTGCGGCGCAGAGAGCAGCGTGGTGATGGCCGAAGACCCGGCGACAATGACGAACAAGGTGGGCGGGCTGATAGGGCCGGATGAGGTAAAGTCGGTGAGCAAGCTTATGATACCCGCGTACGTGCTTCCCCTCTTCAACCTTGCGGTTACGCTGATGTTCGTGATGACGCTCTCACCGATGCTTGGCGGGGACATAGACATACCCGGGATAATGAGGATGATATCATGATGAGGACCGCCCTGCTTGCCCTGGCGCTGGTTTCCCTTTCCTTTGCGGATGGGGGGCCCCCGGACTGGGTGCCCATCTCATTGCTTGCGGTGCTGGCAGGGCTCGGGGTGCTTGTGATATTCTACCTCATTAGTTACCTCGTGGAAGCGGAGCAGATGAGGGCGATGGCCACAAGCGAGATGTGGCAGGTGTTCGTGACCGGGGTGATGATAGCGGGATTTGTAGGCGCACAGGCGCTTTCCACCGAAGTGTTTGCGCAGGCATTTGGGGGAGCATTCGGGGCTGAAGCCGGCGTTACGCACATTGATTATGCGGAAGAGGTGGCAGCGAGCATGGCGGATGCCCAGTGGAACCAGCTAAGTGAATTCATGAATGGGATAGTTATTCCGATGGGGAACCTTGCGTCCATAGGAGGCACCTGCACATTCTTCGGCGCAGCATTTTCCTATGCGGGGTGCGCCAGCATAAACATACCGTTCTCATCCGCCTCGTTTGCCGCGAGGGTGATGTCAACTGCGCTTATGGCGGTGAATTCCCAGCTCGTGCTCCTGAGGCTTGCATCTTCTTTCTTCTTCCCTGTGCTCATGCCCTTCGGGCTCTTCCTGCGCACCTTCCACGTGACAAGGGGGGTGGGTGGCTTCCTGATTGCTTTTGGGGTTGCATTTTATTTTGTCTATCCCATCTCCATCCTCGTAACAAAGGGGATGTTTGACAAGGTGAGTAAGCCTGTCCCCGGCTCCCCGGGCATAGATGCGGTAAGCGTGGATGAGACCTTCAACTACGAGCAGCTTTACACATTTGATGTGCCGGCGGATTCCTGCGACCCTTTCGCGCTTGATTATGGCTACACGGAAACCCAGATCCAGAATCTCATGGACAGGGAAAGGATGGATGCCCTCCTTTACCTCTTTTTCATAGGCGGGCTTTTCACCACCGCGCTCAACCTGCTGGTTGCGCTCTCGGTGGTGCGCGCTCTCTCAAGAGTGTTCGGTGCGGAGGTGGATGTCTCCGCCCTTGCGAGGATTGGATAAGATGGTTTGCGCAGACCTGAGCTGGGTTTATTCCCTTTCCGTCCTCTCACTGGGGATAACCCTCATTGTGATTGGGGTTGCCTATGCGCTGGGGCAGCTTCTCAGCAACCCCCAGTTCAATGTATGGGCGAAAACCGAGATTTTCCAGGTGTTTGTTTCGTTCTTTTTTGTTATTTTGGTGATATACCTTAATGGCTCTTTCTGCACATTCAAATATTCCTCAATCGCTTCTCTTTCCCCGCATGCAGAAGAATATTCGCACCCGCAAATCCTGGGAGATGACAATGTGATGGATGCGGCGGGCAAATACCTGGCGAACGTGGCATATTTCATAAAGACGGATATGAGGGCGGCCCGGGCGGTGTATGGGGTTATGGAAGAGGCTTCAAGGTATACGCGGATACCGTGCATGCCGGCAATCACATTCTGCTTCTACGGGATGAACGGCTATAATGTGAGGCCATACTCCGGGTTCTCCGGGTGGATACAGATGCTTGGCTTCTCGCTCTACACGGACACGGCCTCCTACCTCACCGTGCTGGTGCAGATGGGCCTGCTCGCATTCATCTCAGGAGGGGGGATAATGGCATACCTCCCGTTTGCGATAATCTTCCGCTCCCTCCCATTCATGAGGCAGCTTGGGGGAGGGCTCCTTGCGATATGCATATCGCTGTTCCTCATCTACCCAGGCCTGCTGGTTGTGGAGTCGCTCTTCTGGAACCCATACAGCATGCTCGGGGATGCGGACTGGAGGAGTCTGGAGAACGCCGCTGAGGGAATAAGCGGTGGATTTACCCACGGCAGTTATGAAGGGATTGTTGGGGCGATGGCCAGCGCCGGAGCGGTTGCCTGGGGGCCAGTGGGCGCTGCGATCGGGGCGGCGGTTGGGGCCCTGATTGTAGTAATCATAGAGGTGGCAACCCATTATGCGGGCGTATGGGAGCAGGCAGGCCTTGAAGGCGCCATGCAGGCAATCCTGCGCGCAGGGCCTATCTCCTTCCTGAGTGCAACATTCCTTTTTGCATTCAACATGATAGCGATAGGGGCATCGGCGAGGGAGCTGGGCAGGCTCCTTGGGCAGGAGGTGGACCTGAGCAGGCTGATGCAGGTGGTGTGAGTGCCTGAAGATGAGATTTTCCACATGATATTCCGCGGGTGGGGAGGGGAAGGGTTCTGGTTTGTGAATTCCCTCCTTGCAATACTGATAACCGGAATCATAATGGGGACATTGTATGCAATCGCCTATGCATTCAACCTGATGGGGCTGAAGAGGTACGCGGCGTCCGAATTCATGCAGCTTGCGGCAACCGCTGTGATGGTGGTATTCCTTGTGCAGCTCATAATCCTGGGGCAGGGCTTTTTCGCAAGCACAGTGGGGGAAAGGTTTGTAGTGTGCAAAGGGGAGCACCTGAACGATACGATAGATGCGGCAAAATGCAGGACTGAAGAGCGGCTGGAATACTTCAACAACATGTTCTGGGAAGTGAAGAACGGGCTGAACGCGCTGCCTGAATCCATGGAAAGCAGGTACTATTTCTCAATGTCGGTTTTTGGGGTGACGATATACCAGGGGAGCTGGGACCCTGATGTGCACAGGTTTGTGGAGACAGGGCATTCAATCGCATACAAGCTGGTTTCGCTGATGGTTTCGCTGAACAGCCAGCTTTTTGTGCTGAAATACATCCAGGAGACGATGCTCTCGGTGTTCCTGCCCCTGGGGATTGTGCTGAGAACATTCCATTTCACGCGGGGGATGGGGGGCTTCTTCATCGCGCTTGCAATCAGCCTTTATTTCATATACCCAAATGTGCTCTTTATGATGGAATCCGCATACGGCCCTTCCCCGCCCGCTCCGCCCCCGCCCGTGATGAACAGGGAGCAGCTTTGCAACATCCCGGTGTTCTCAGGGTTTTCGCTCGGCTCGGTAGCGATGGAGGAAGGCGGTGTCAGGAGCGCCGCGGCGCTCTCCGTAAGCAGCAGCGACCTTGCTGCATTTGTATCGGAAGCCTTTGTGCGGCTGTTCTACAACAACATGGTTGCATTTGCAATTGCGGTTACTGCGATGAGGTACGGGACGATGCTGCTTGGCGGGGAGAGCGGCGTATTCCTGCAGATGATGGCAAGGTGGGTGTGATGAAGGGTATTCTGCCTTTGTTTGCGGTTTTTGGGCTCCTGCTTGTTGCAGGATGCACGGCTAACCAGCCAGAGTTCAGGAACTGCTGCAGGTATGATAATGCGACAAACGGCCTGTGCGTGGCTGCGAACGGGACCATTTACAGCGGTACGCGGTTTTGCAGCATGGAGGAGCTTTTTTGCAACGTAACGGAGGACGGGAAGGAAATCCAGCTTCCGGTATGCCCAAAATCAGAGCTGCTGAGGTGCAACAGCAGCTGCGTTGGGATGTTCTGCGGCTCGTTTGAGTTTGACCCGAAGCCTCCGATAGGGTTGGATGTGAACGAGCTTGGCGCATCCAGGGACAAGGACCCGAGGGATGCTGATTCGTCCCAGTATGGGGGGATGGAGGGGGAAGCCAGGCTTGGCCTTTACAAAGGAGAATGCAGGCTGCTGAATATGAGCCCTGCGACCATACGCGCATCCACAAATACGAATGGAGGGTTCGCGCTCAATGCGTTCAGGTTTGGGGTCGGGAACTCTTTTGCGGATTTTGACGAAGCAAATATGTACTATCCGCTTACGGACCTCGCATGCGGGGTAAACCAGCTCGGGAGCGTTGACAGGTATGTGAATTATGCGATACCGAATATCAGGGGGAGCGGGGGCGGAGAGCTGTGCGAAAAATATGTGCCGGGGGAGCTTGAGATTCCGCAATACAGGTGCGCGTTTGGCGGGGGCATAACTTCCTATTCTTACCAGGACTGCGCAATAAGGTGCATGCTTGCGCATTATGGGGATGTGGGTGCGGTTGAACCTTACAATGCGTACCTTACGGAGAGGAACGGGAAGGTTACAGGCAGCCCCTTTGCGTACGGCGGACCTGGCCTGGGATACTATGAAAAAGAAAGGTCCGCAATCCGCTATAACTGGGACAAATACTACAAGAACCTGGGCTATTCCTACACATCCCTGGCTGATGATTATCCTGTGGGATTCACATATTACGGGGCAAGTTTTGAGACAAAGGAGAGCCTGAGCAACAAGAATGGCGGCATAGACGCAGTGATGATAGAGCAGGGGCCGCCTGAGGAGAGCGGAAAAGAGATAATGGATTACTATGAGGGGGCGGAGAGCTCCATAAGAACGCTGGAATGGCCCGAGGTCGTGGAAAACTTCATAACTGTGGAGAAGGATCCCCACCTTTTGTATGCGTACATGCTTTCCCACCACTCTGTTTATTCAAGGCAGTTCTCAGAAGGGCATTATACCACTGCAGGGGTGTGGAAGCCGGGAGCGGAGTTTGAGTGCACCCTTGAAGGAAACGAATGCCTCTCAGGATACTGCAATGTGCTGGACTATAAAAGGGGCGTGTGCTTCAGGCCCTTCAGCCGGGAAATCGGCGTGCTGAAGGAGGCGCCCTGCGACTGTTACTATGATTATGCGGAAGCTGATACTATCTGCCCGGGAAGGAAGCCGGTGGAAGTAAAGGCCTTTGACAACCGCGAAAAAAGGATAACCGCTGCTGCAACGCTGGGGGCGATAGTTGAGGACAGCTCCTCTGGCGGGGATTATGTCAGCCTGCCCTCAAAAGGGAAAGTAATAAGTTTTGACCCATATGAAGCGGCCGGGCTTGAAAGCAGAGGGAAGAAAGTCAATGCGCTTGTGATATTCCTTGGGGGAGAGCAATACCCGACCTTTAATGAATTTAATTATAAGGAGGAATTGGACGACTTAAATGAAACCCTTACCATCCCGCAGGTGCTCTCCACGAAGCAGTGGGCCGGATGCAGCAAATATGAGGATTGCGGAAAATTCTACACCACATTTGTGGACGCTTGCATGCCGGAGATAAACAAGAACAACTACTTCAATATTCACGTGTGTTACCGCACCAGCATCGGAGGAATGAACGGATGGAACCTCTGGCCGGCAGGCGGGGCATTTGACGCCCGGCCCGGGGATGATAATAGCAATCCAGTATGCTGGGAACTACAGGAGGCAGATGACTGGGAAACAAGCACAAGTTCGGGCGGGGTGGACAAAAATCCCGATACGGATGCGGATGTGTATTGCTATGCGAGGAGGGAGGATGGCAGGTGCGTGGGGTGGGCCAAGTCCGCCCTAGTTATAATCGGGCAGGAGATTACGTACACAAACGAAGAAGGGCAAGAAGTGACTGCCACCGCATTCGGGGACTGCATACTGGACGGGGACACGCTGCGCACAAAGACCTATGGGTATTGCGAGCAGTGCAGCTACCTCACCATGGCGAAGGATGAGATTGTGCAGCTTCCGGAAAACGAGGGGGACCCAGGATATGAGGGAACATATGGCAGGGAGGGGAACAACTACTGCCCGTCGCTTATGATGAGGACCATAATCCCGCCGAAAGAGGGAGGGCTTGTATTTTCATATGGAGGGATTTTCGGGGAATGGAAATCCGGAGGGGTGCAGGATGAGCACTGCTACCTGCCCGATGGCACCCAGCTTGGGTTCCAGGGCGGGTGGCCGGACTATCTGCCGAATGCATATTATCTCAAAAAGAAAATAGAAAGCTACCTCAAAAGGAACGTGATGCCGGTCATATTTGCAGAATACCCGGACATTGCAGGCAGCAATGAGGGGCTTTATTCCGGCGGCTTCCATCCGGATGTCAATTTCTACATCGCAAAGGATAAGAGCTATTGGTCCCAGCAGCTGATGAAAGACCTGCTGGAAAAGCGCGAATATTCGTTTGAAAAAAATGCCGATTCAACTGAATCGTACCTCTACAGCGGAGGGGCGTTCCTCGCGGATTCAGTGCTTGACCAGGGGGCGGCGATAATAGTCATAAAGAGGCTTAATTCAAGCGACTGGAGGCGCGGGGAGGTGAGGAACTCTGTGCTGCTTCCTTCCGGCTCCTTGCTGGAAATAGGCAACGATGTGAACCTGATGGTTTACAATGCAGGGAGGAGGGTGAATGCGCTCTGCCCAAACTGCATGGTTGCGGTGGGGATAGGGTATGGGGATGAGGGCTCTGGTTATGAGACGAGGATGGGCGAGGCCTCGCACCTCTTTGAATACAGGAATGCTACGAGCGGGGAACAGCTCTGGGATTATGAGGATTATCCGCTGAACAGCTCCTGCCTTGAGGAAGGGATTGAATGCAACAGCATGAACCTGGAAAGAATAGACCTGCTTGCGGCCAGGTGGGAGCTCGGGGGCAGGAATTCCCACTGCGAGATTGAGGACGAGCAGGAGAGGTTCGCGGCGATACTTGCGGATGAGGCGGAATTCGGGGCGAAAATGCTGAAGAGGTTCGGGAAGCCCGTAGTGATAACTGATTTTTCAATAAGGAGGAATTATGCGGGCTTTGGGGATTGCTGGAATGATGAGAGCGCAAAGAGGTTTATGGAATACCTTGGGGAGCATGCCGAGGACCTGGTGAAGAGCGGGCACATCGGGCTCATATACAGCGATTGGACTTACGGGCATTCCGGCTCGGCGGGGACAACTGCGATAAGGACAAAGGAGGGAAATGTGGAGGGATACAGGGGGCCGTTCTTTGAAGGGACGTTCCTTGCTGCGAGGGAATTCTCAGGGTTCCAGAGAACAACTTCTGTTGAAGAAGTTGCGGTAAAGGAAAGATGCGCATGCGTCCCCTGCACCGCGGCAGACCCTGCGGAGATATGCAACGGGAAATTTGCAGGGGCCGGGCCAGAGTGCGAATGGCCTGGAAGAAAAGTGATGGTGAAATGGCCGGAGAACTGCATCACCCAAGAGGCATGCATAGGCGAGGAAAATCTTCAGGCATATGACATTGTTTGCGACATTGAGATTGGGGGGGAGCAGAAAAGGCTTGTTACCCCCATGGCAGAGGTCGCCTCCAACCCTGGGCTTTACAAGGAGATGATAGCGGCACTGGAAGAGCAGAAGCTCCCGTGCATACAAAACAAAACATACAGGGAGGTTGAGACCACGACATTCCTCTCCCATCCGGTATTATTCAGAAAAGACGGGAATATGAGCTACAGGTGCACTCCTTTGGGAATAGGAGAGGGGCAGTTCTGCAGCCCGCTTCCGCAGGTTGAGATTGAAAAAATGGACTGCTGGCTCCAGATGCACAGCGGGGAGCTGATAATAAGTTAGAAATTTAAGGTGAGAACATCAAAAACGGGGATATGAAAGGGGCAACTTTTATTGTGTTTATCGCACTTTTGGCAGCAGCCGGCATAGGCTGGGGAATAGAAGCGCCTGATGTAGCTGAAAACAGGGTTGCAACCGGCGCATGGTGGGCAAATGCGCAGGAGGCATGCCCTTCCTGCAGCGTATTCACAACAAGGCCTTTCATGTCGCCTTCGCTGGACGAGGAAACAAAAACCGTTTCAGTCAGCATGGGCGTGATGAACGCAAGCGGCGTGAGCCCGGTTGTGGGGGCAACGATATTTGTGTCTGTTTATGATTCGGGCATGAGCGAGATTGAATCATGCAGGGCATTTACTGATGAGAGGGGAAATGCAAACTTCAGCTATGCCGGGCTTGCCTGTGAAGGCGGATGCACGGTAAGGATGATTTTCTGCTGTTCAAACCCAGGGGAGATGGCCTGCGTCCTTTCCCCGTGCCTCGGGAAGCCGTGGGTGAGGGGCTATTCGGATGTTAGGGCATGCGAAGGGTATGGGGGGGCATGGCCCGGGGAGGCAACCGTAAATGGGGAAAGCGTGCAGCTTTACCCCACTGCTGATGAGGTGGTTGTGCCTCCCCAGCCCGCAGCCGGCTTTTCATTCACATTTACATTCTGCTTCCCGCTTCTTGTGATATTCGGATTCCTTCTTGCCGCGATGTATGCATCAGGCAGGGACCCGTTCGCGATGTTCTCTTTCTATGCCCCAAGATATACGAGAGGGGCAGAAAGGCCTATGGGCGGAAAGGGGGCATCCGTAAGCGCAGGAAGCATGGCAATGGCGCTCCAGTCACTTGTAGGCCTTGGGAGTGACATCAATGCCATGAGAAAAGGGGAAAAGCTTACAGGCCCTATCTCCCAGATAATCAAAGAAAAGAAGCAATATGGGGAGTTGTGGGAAAGAAAAATGGCTGTAAGGGAGAGGGCAACGGGAAGGCAGGAAACAAGGGGGCAGGCAATCAGCGCAGCAGAGCGGGCTAAGGAAAGGGCAATTGCTGGGCCGAGCGGCGGAATTGCATCTGTTGTCGGGCAGGTCCTTTTGGGCGCGCCGGTTGAGATGCCCTCTGCAGAGGGGACGGGCATGGGTTTTGGGGCTACCATGATGAGTGTGCTTGGGCTGATTTTGAGGTATTCTGCTGCGCCATGGCTCACCGCGCCACTTGCAGAAGCGGCTGAAGGGCTTGCGAGGGAATGGATAAGGGAGCGGCAGGCGGAGTTCGGGGAGAAGGTGGTCCCTGCGTTGCTGAACGGGATGAGTGTGGAAAGGGATGCAGAGGGGAACGCCACAAGGATTGAGGTGGATTACGTGGACCCGCGCACCGGAGAGAGGGTGCAAAGAACAGTAGAGAGCAGGGAGGCGTGTGCGGAATTCATAGAAAAAAACATAACCGAGCCCCTTAGCATCTACATGCAGAATAATGCTGAAAGGGGCGTACAAACCGCCAGGCGGGCAAACGAGATTATCGCAGGGCAGAACCCCGTGAGCGGGGCGAGGGACATCCTGCGTGCGGAAGGGAGCAGGGAAGGGGGGCCTACTGGTGAGGTGCTTGCCGCGCTGCAGGTTCTCTCGGACGCGAATTCTTCTGATAGCGCAAGGCGCTCTGCATTCAAAACAATTGCCTCATCCAACCTGGACAATGATGTGAAGATAAATGCGCTTATTGCGGCAACTGAAGGGATGGATTATAGGGACCTTGCGCAGTTTGCGCGCACAGCCCCTGCCGCAAGCGTAATTGAACTGATAAAGAACATTGATGGCAACACACTTTTAAGCAGCAACTACGGCGGCAACCTGCTTGCCGCCATCTCCGTTGCGGCAGCAAGGCTGGACGCGATAAATGGGATGCGTGCTGAAGGGCAGGCGGACACCCTGGGGCTCGGGGAAATAGTTGCAAATGCGAGGGCCGCCATTTCTGAATGCGGAGGGAAAACCTTTGAATATCGGGAAGGGGCCAAGGATGCGGCCGAAAAGATGGTGGCCATGGGGCTCTCTGCCGCCGCTTTGGGGCTGGCTGCAAGCGTTGAGAGGGTCAATTTAGACCTGCTAAGCCCTGAAACAAAGGAAGAAATTGTGGGGCTGCAGGCAGAAAGCGGGGCTGAAAACGTAAATGTGGCGAAACTGAGCGCAAGGGCGAGGGAGGAGATAAGCCAATACCTGCAAAGCGAGGCAATGTCCGCGCTTTTTGATGCCTATGGCTCCAGACCAACAGAACAGCAAAGAGAAGAGTTCTATAATGGCACATCACCGGAGGCCGTGGCATACAGGGAATTTGTAGCGGTTATTGGCAGGTATGAAGACTCTACCGCCACTTCTGTTGGCATCATGGAAAGGGCTGCCAGGCCGGGGATTGAAGCCTCAGACCACATCATGAGCCAAACAACTCCAATCATAGGGCAGAATGGTGAATTACTGGCCATTGCCATGCCCCGCCAGTGGGTAGGGGGAGGCGCGATTGCTGCGCTTGAGCAACATGGGGTTGACCCGGATTTGGCTGGTGCCATCTCAGGATTAAGGGCGAATGAAGCGGAGAGAAGGGCGGCAGAAGCGATGGTTGAACTCGCAGACCGCCTTACCGCAGACCCTGTGGCATATGCGGAAAAAAATCAGCATAACACAATAATGAATTATAGATATAAAGCAGCAACTGCCCTGATTTCAGACCCAAGTGAGGCAAATGCAGCAGAATACGCGCGTTCCATAAATGATGATAGCATTGTTCCAGGCCTGGCCGAGCGCAGGGAAAGTGCACACGCGGCTGTGGAGGCGCTAAGCACTTCAGCCGACCCTGCAGCAAGGGCAGAAGCGGAACGAACATTAAGGAACCTTGGTGTCCGGGAAGGAACCATAGATGCGGTGCTCTCTCCCGCTGCCCATGGGATTCGGCCGGAGACAAGCATTAGCAATCTCAACGCTGAGGTTGACAGGGTGCTTGATGAAAAGCGGGGCATGGAAGTGGATGTTGATGTTGCAAGGAGGAATGCCTTGAACTATATTGTTTATGCTCCGGAAAATCCCTTCTCCATGGAAAACCCGCAAGGCCTGGCGGAAGCGCGTGAAAACATGCAAAAAATGTTGCAGCAAGCTGCTGAGGAAAGGCAACGTAACGTTAATTTCCAGGTTGCAGTGCAGCAGGGGGATGAGGGCCTGCGCAGGTTCTACGAAAATCTTGGGCAGCACAGAAGGCTTGCCGAAGAGGCCGAAAGAATTGCCAGGGAGAGCACAACGCAGACAGAACTTGGAATGCCGGTGTGGAGAGGGCCAAGCACAGGCGGGACATCCGAGCAGCCGCCACGATGAGGTTTTCCCATGCAGGAAACCCGCCCGATCAGGAGATTAAGGAGGCATCTTACAATTGAGAATCTCTGGCTGTATATATTATCACTAATCAGGAAGGAGGAGTGCTATGCATATACCCTCCCTGAGCAGATTGAGAAGAATTTCTATTTCAGGCCCAGCAGGGTTATGGTGTATATTGTGCTGCACATGCTGGAGGGGGAAGGGCTCATAAAAAGCGAGCAGAAGGAGAGGAGAAAATATTATGCGCTTACGGAAAAGGGAAAAGAAACCCTCTCGGAAGCGAAGAAATATTTCAAACTGCTCTCCGACACCTTATGAGGAATGCTTCGCTTCTGGGAACTGGAAACCCGGAACGGGAAACTACGAAATGCGGAAGCGGAGAAGGGCCGCAATTCCGCCGAACCCCTTGAGCTTGTGCGCGGAATCCCCCCTGGAGGAAAAGAAAACGATATTTGCCTTTTTGGATTCCGCCTCCTCGGTCATCCTTTCCATCTCCTTGTCCTTGCGCAGGGCTTCGTCCAGGACGAGGAGTGTTTCCACCGCCCCGAGTTCCACTGCCTGCGCCACCTCCTTTTTCCCGTATGCTGCCAGCCCAGTGCCCTTGTGCACCCGGACCATGAATTCATCAAATAATTTCTCCTCCTGCTCCATCTGCGCCTCTCCTGCAATCTTTTCAACGACGCCCTTTTTCATGAGCTCGGATATGCCGCTCCTTTCGGCATAGGAGCAGCTTTCAAAAGTGATGCGGGAGAGGAGTTCCGGGCATTTTTTGGAAATGAAGGATTTCAGCCCCTCCTTCGCAAAGCCGGGGCCGGCGACAATGAAGCGTTCGCCAGAGCCGGAAATATGGGACGCGACCTCCCCGTAATACTGCCTCACTTTATCCTCATAATTATCTTCTCTCTTGCTTCCGCCGAACCATATGGTAGGGCCGTATTCAAGGCCATACCCGCGGAGGACTGCGGTGAGGGCCTTCTCTTCGTCCATAACTATTATGCGGAGGGTGGGGCGGGAGGTTTCCTTCACCGCCTTCTCAAGGCGGGAGATTTCAAAGTTCTTCCATTCCTTTATCACTTTTACGGTATCCCCGGGCTCAAGGTCTATTGTGTGGTGCCTCCCCTTCTGCACGAATTCCTCCGGGTTTCCCGCTATTATCACCCCGGAGATGCGGAGGCGGTTCGCGGTCTCGGCGAATTCTACGTTTTCTACGCGCAAAGTTATGAAAACCGGCTTCTTCTCCTCCTTGCCTTCCCCAAACTTTACGCTCCTGTAAGTCCTGGCCTCCACCAGGTCGCCCTCCTTGAGGACCCTCTCCAGGTGCCAGAGGTCCTCCAGGCGCTGGAGCATGAGCTTGATTTCGCCAGCCTTAATGTCTTTGTGGATTATTCGCATATGGGAAGAGATGGGCAAGAAAGTATATAATCATGAGCAGGGTGGCGGGGGGGAGAATCAGAAAATCAAGGAAAAATGAAGAGTGGGATTTGGAACAAGCAGAGGCTCACTTCCAAAAGTTCTTCACGACCCTTTTAAGCTCCTGCCAAAGCATTTGCAGATACCGGAGCCCCTGCATGGCCTTTTGTGAAAGAATGACGAATTCCCGGAGGCGGGAGCGCCTCGCCTTTATGGGAAGCAACTTCCCGTTTTCCAGCTCCACAAAAGCGTCGTAGGAGACCTTAGCCGGAATATCGTATCCGTTGCGGGAGAAAGAGCCCTTGCGGAGCACCTGCACAAACTCGGAAGAGATGAAGTCCTTCTTCGCGAAAGCCTCCCGCGCCCGCTCCTTGTTCCTCTCGTCAAAGTGTATCACAAGGCGGCCGTAGGAGAGCGGGCTGGCCATCCTCCAGTACCAAGGGACGCCCGTATAGGCGTGCGTGTCGTGGTCGAAGTAGGGCCTTTTCCCAAAAGCATGCTTGCAATAAAGCGAGAAAGCGTATGATATGTTGTTCTGCGTCATCTGCGCATTGCTGCCTATGTAATCCGAAACGATGTGCCTGAAGAAATCCCAGGAAATGAGCCTGCCCGGGAATGAGACGGGATTGTTGGAAAATGTAGGGTTGTATATTGCGACTATGTCCGCATAACTCTCCACGAAACCCAGGACCCACTGTAGCGGCTCTCCCGCATCCAGCTCATTTATGAGGCCCATCCTCAGCATACCAGCGCCCAGGTTGGTCTCACCGTAGGGATGGGCGACTCCGAGCGCGAGCTCATCCCTTGCGCGCATTACCGAGATTTTGCGGAGAAGCGCCTCCCTTTCCATCACCGGGGCCATGCCAGGGAATTCGCGGACAAGGCGGTCAGCCATCATCTGGTAAAAGGATTCCGCCACGCCCAAATCCTTGAAATAGATGTTCAGGTGGGGGCCGTTTGAGCTGGCCGGGTTCCTGCGCGGGAGGGTCAGCTCTATGGACGGGACCTTGAGTATGCCGCATGCCATCTCCAGCTCGGCAATCTGGCGGATGTGCTCCGGCATCACGTGGTTGTGGTAGCCGGTTGCGTCTATGTCGTAGTGCCAGAGGAGCATCTCGCGGATTATGTCCCTCCTCCTGGAAACTCCGTCGTCCTTGCCCTCGTTCTCGCCCCAGTGGCCATGCGCAACGGCAAAACGGGTGTTCGGGTCCTTCGCCTGCTGGGTGCGGATTATTTCGTTCTTTACGTTCTCAACCCACGAATCATCTGCGCGGAAAGATGAAAAGCGGCGCATTAGTTCTCGCTTGGAGAGGGCCTTTCCGCCTTCCCCCTTGGATGGGTCGGTGAAGAATACCTTGGTCCTTCCGAAAACAGTGGTTCTTATGAAGACACAGAAATTGGAGTCCGGGGAATTGAGGCCGCGGTTGAGGATTATCTCTCCTCTGTTGCATATGCGGGGGTCGTCTATTACGCTGAAGCCGAGGCGCTGGAGCTCATTTACGAGCTTCTGCCTCCTCTCTATCCCCCTCTGTTGGAGGGAGCGGATTGCCAAGTTCCCACCTCCAACGTATATTTATGTGGGGTAAGGTATATAAACAAGAGTGGGCATCAGTGTCATGAAGAGATTTTCTTCCAGAGCTCCTTCTTTGATTTCTCCGGGATACTTTTGTCCTCCTTGAAGAAGCGGAGGAAGAACTCACGGAACAGTTCCTTCGCCCGCTCAGGGTTCTTTTTGTGCGCCTTTTTCATGTATTTGGCAGCCTCGGGGCTGTCAAGGAAGAGAAGGCATACTGCAATGAGGAAGAGGGAATCGGCATCTTCGGATATCTCCAGGGCATGGTTGAGGTCTTCAATTGCCTCCTCAAACTCAAACAATTCCATGTGCACCGAGGCCTTTGCGCGGTAGTATTTAGGGTCAAGCTTTATGTGGAGGGCGCGCTCAAAGCACTCAAGCGCGTGCTCCAGCCTTCCATCGTGCTGGGAGACCATGCCCATCCTGAACCAGGACTCTGGGTCCCACCTGGTCTTTTTGAGGATGTCCTTCGCGCGCTTCCTAACCTCCTCCTTCTTCCCGGCGCGGATTAGGGACAGGGTTTCCTCCATGCATGCATATCTACATCAGGCATTTAAAACCGTTGTTGCGGCTATATATACGCCAGCCCCGTCGTCTAGCGGCCAAGGATAGCGGGCTTTGGACCCGTTGACACCGGTTCAAATCCGGTCGGGGCTAAGTATAGGTTTATAAAGCATTTCCGAGTAATATATGTGTGAGAAAATGGTTTTGAGGGAAAAGTACGTTCCAGAGCAACTCGACATCGTCCCTTCCAAGGCAGAAAGGGAGGCAGTTGTCCCCATAGCCACAAGGCAGATTGACCATTCCGCTTATACGATAGAAAAGCTCAGGGAGAGCGTCATCGCGATGGAGCTCGACCACTACAACTTCCCGGACCCTTATTCCGCGGCGGAACACGCATACAACGCAAAGAGGTGGGAGAAGCTCCCCATAAACCAAAACCACAGCTCAAAGCACGACCCGATTGGGAAGCTTTTTGAGAATTTTAAGGCGGCTGTTTCTGGCCTCTAGTTATTCCATCTCTATTGTGGAGGGCGGCTTGTTGGTGATATCATAAACGACACGGCCAACGCCCCTTATCTCGTTTGTTATTCTCGTGGAAATCGCAGATAATACCTCATGGGGGATTTGGGAAAAGTTTGCTGTCATTCCATCTAAACTGCGGACTGCGCGCACGACCACAGTGTATTTGTAGATTCTTTCGTCCCCCGCAACTCCGACAGTCTTTGAGGGAAGCACCGCGGCGAAATACTGCCAGGGCCGCTCCATCTTCCCTGCC
>Ga0068707_1000838_pt1 | contig 20985 bp, 16 predicted proteins | sample YNPNPMetaG_FD_66600 | JGI IMG/M metagenome (GOLD analysis project Ga0068707, IMG submission 66600) | Anoxygenic and chlorotrophic microbial mat microbial communities from Yellowstone National Park, USA - YNP NP MetaG | ecosystem: Environmental > Aquatic > Thermal springs > Hot (42-90C) >...
CTCCCGACACCCCTGCTGCCCCTCCCCCTCCCGCCGCCCCCGAAGGAGTGACGTTCCGCAGGAGCCCGCGCGTTCCTGCCGAACCCTCCGGTCAGGCCGGCCGGATCCGGACCGCCCCCGGGGGACAGACGGCCTGGCAGGCCCCGCACCCGACGCACCGGCCGGCGTCCACCTCCGGATGGACGTCGAACGTCCCTCCGGCCATCCGGATCGCCCCGAAGGGGCATGCGGCGACGCACCGGTCGCATTCCCTGCCGGCCGTCACCAGGCAGTCCTCCGAACGGATCTCCGCCCGGCCCAGGACGATTCGCCCCTTCTGCGCGGCCTCGAACCTCCGGATGGCCCCCGTGGGACACGACCGCCCGCAGGCGTCGCAGTCGGGGAGGCAGTATCCCTTCGTGAACTCCAGGCGCGGCGCCAGCAGCCCGGCGGGATCCGAGAGGTCGTCCGAGGGTCGGACGATCCCCGTGGGGCAGACCCGCACGCAGGTCCCGCAACGGCAGCAGGTCGCCTTGAACCGCCCCTCGGGAAGGGCGGCGGGAGGGCGCACGACCGTCCGGCCTCCCTTCTCCAGGGACCTCCGAAGGATCAGACCGGCGGCCAGGCCGGACGCCGATGCCAGGAGGTTCCTCCGTCCCGCGAGCGCCCCGTCCGGCACGGGAGGGGCCCGCCGGAGAAGCCGCCGGAGGTCGCCCAGAAGGGCCTGAAACCCGCCCAGCGGACAAAGCCGGGCGCACCAGAGGCGGGGAAAAGGGACGTTCGACCCGACCACCGCCGCCAACCCCGCCAGGGCCAGGACGGCGGCCCCCGCCGGCCCCGGGCGGAGGAACCCCCAGGCGCCGGCGAAGAGGGCGACGGGGTCCATCCAGGCCAGAAGGGGCGTTCCTCCCGCGGCCGCCCCGATCCCCGCCAGCGCCAGCGCCCGGTGAAGATGGGGAACCCGCTCCCCGACGGACGCCCCCCCTTTCCGCACGGCCGCCGCGAGGTCGCACAGCGCCCCGGTGGGACACAGGTGCCGACAGAACCAGCGCTCCTGCCGGAGGGCCAGCAGGAGCACGCCGGCCGCCACGGCCTGGAAGGGCGCGAGGGGGGCCCCGGAGAGGACCGCCTGGAGAACCAGGTTCGGGCTCAGCCAGAGATGGAAATGGGCGAAGATCCCCACCGGAAGCGGGAGCGCCAGCGCGACGGCCGCAGCCAGCGAGAACCAGCGGACCGGGCGCGCCATGCGGTCAGCCCAGGAACGCCCTCTGCTCCAGGAGGGTCTTCCGGATCGCCGCCACGTCGGCCTCCTGAACGGAGCCTCCCGAGCGCGCGACGACTGCGGCGGCCGCCCCCGCCCCGTGGCCGGTCACGAGGCACGTGCCGATCACGCGGGCATCCTCCACCAGCGCCCGCTCGAAGCTGAAGCAGCGCCCGGCCACCAGGAGGTTGCGCGTCCGCTTCGGCACCAGGGATCGGTAGGGGATCTGCCACGAGGGACGCTCCTTCTCGGAGATCGTCTTCCCGCCGTGCGCCAGCGACGTCCACGCCCCGCTCACGCCGATGGAGTCCGGGAAGGCCTTGTGGCCCAGGGAATCCTCCAGCGTCAGCCGGTACTGGCCGTCTAGGATCCGGGACATCCGCACCCCCAGCTGCGAGGCGGTGTCGAGGAGGAACACCTCCTCGTATCCCGGCGTGGATCGGATCTTCTCCACGTGGTTCCAGATCTCGATCCGGTATTTCTGCTGGAGCCGGGAGAGGTTGAAGAGATCCAGCCCGTCCTGGTCCTTCTCCCCGTGCATGTTGACCCAGTTCACGCTCCGCAGCGGGGTGGCCCCCCCCAGCGGGATCTTCTTGAACCCCGGCTTCGACGGGTCCACGCGGTCCACGTTCCCCAGGCGGTGGACCAGGCCGATGTGGTAGCGCATCATGTCGAAGCTTTCGCCGGCCCAGTAGAAGACGTCCCCGTCTCCGGTGCAGTCGACGACGACCTTGGGGACCACCGCCACGCGTCCCGACTTGGACTCCAGGAGCACCGCCCGGACGGTCCCGTTCTCCATGAGGACGCCGGCCGCCCAGCAGTGGTAGAGCACCCGGACGCCCGCCTCCTGGACCATGAGCTCCAGGACGACCTTAGCCGCCTCGGGGTCCACCACAGGATCGATCTCGTGGATGGCCATCTTCATCGCCGCGAGGCGCCGGGCCATCTCCCCGCCGATCCCCGCGATGACCTGGCGGCGCCGGCCGTCGCGATCCGTGCCGTGGGTGGCCAGCAGGGGCAGGACCAGCCCCCCGGTCCAGAGCCCCCCCAGGTGGTTGTAGCGTTCGATCAGGATCGTCGAGGCGCCGGCGCGGGCGGCCGCCACCGCCGCGGCGACGCCCGCGGGGCCGCCGCCGACCACGACGACGTCGGCCTCGGCGACGATGGGAATCTCGCGGGCCGGTTCCACCACCTTCCCGCGCGGAGGCCGTTGCCCCGCGCCCCCAGGCCGTCCCCCCTGCCCGGCGGCGGATCCCCGGGATCCCGCCAGCCAGCCGCCCGCGGCGGCGGTGAGGCGCGTCAGGAAGTCCCTGCGGTCCATGGATCCTCCTTGTCTGAAGAAGTCGGGAACACCCGGCGTGACCGGATAATGTACATGCCCCGGCCGCGATGGAGATCGGGCAAAGCGGCAGGGTCGCCCGGCGTCTGCCGGGGGGATCCCCGCCGGCCGGGGGCCGGAACCCGGGAAGGCCCTAACCGGGGCCGTGGAAGAGCTCCCGCCACGGATCCCGCTCCAGGATCCAGTAGTAGGCCAGGGCCCAGTCCGGCGCGTGGGCCAGGCCGAAGAGCGGGGAGGCGACCGCCGCGACGGCCCACCGCCGCAGGCCCATCTCCTCCAGGTTGGCCGCCACCAGGGCCTGAAGCTGGAACTGCTGGAGAAACGCCCAGAAGGGATAGAGGCAAAAGATCCAGACCGAGGTCGGCGGAAGCAGCCTCCAGCCTGCCACCAGCCGGTATCCCGTCACCAGAAGGGCCATCGCGAAGAAGACGGGAAGGCAGCGGAGCGCCGCGGGAGCCAGGTTGTCCCGGCGGATCCCCCAGGCCTTCAGAACCCCAGGCTCCCGGAAGGCCCGCCGCAGGACATAACCGCCCCACAGAAGGATACAAAGGATCAGGAACGGCATCTTCGCACCCAGGACGTTCTCGAAGAGGAGGAACAACCCGACCGTGGTCAGGACGGCCGCGAATTCTCCTGCCGCGCGTCGCTTCATGACGCTTGGTCAATTATACTCCCTCTCCCGGAGGCGCGTCTTCTCCTGAAGAGATCCGGCCGGCGGCGGAACGCGGGCCCGCGCCGGCGCCAAGGGCCCATCGGACGGTTCAGGCCATCGGTGACGCGGCCCACGGACCGGGTGCGGGTTTTCCCCACGCGGAAAGTCCGCGCCCCGGCTCGGCAACCGCCTTCCGCCGGGGAGTCCATGCGCGCCCGGGGGCCGGGAAGGGGATCCCCCTACCTACGGGTGGGGAGGGGGCGGAGACGGGGGATTCTCCGGGGCGCCGGGGTCGACCACAGGGCGGGCCGGCTCGCCGGGCAGGAACAGCCCGCTGCCGTCCTGTCCCAGGAGCCCTTCCTTGCGCAGTCTCTTCCGCTCGGCCTTGATCTCCTTCCGACGGCGCTTGCGGGCCTCGCGGATCCGTTTTGCGGCGCTGTCCGGCATAAGACCTCCTTGCCCCGGCATCCCCGGGGCCCTGCTCCCATATTATCGGCACCGCCCCGTCCGGGCTGAACAAGACCCCCGACCCGGTCCTACTTCGGGGTCGTTGCGCCCTCGAGGGCCGCGACCTGCCCCTGCCGGGCGAAGTCGATCGCCTCGGCCAGGAGGCGCGCCGCCTCCTGGGCAGCATGGAATCCCATCGAATTCTCCGCCGCCACGAAATCCAGCCTCCACTGGGCCTTCCGGTGGAACCGGCGGGCCGCCTCGAGCCGGTCCCCGCCGAGGCCCGCGCCGGCCGCCTTCGTAATCGTTCCGATGAGTCCCACGACGGCCTCCTCGGCGCGCCCCATCAGGACCTTCGTCCGGTCCTGGATCCCCTCCGCGCGGGCGCGGAGCTCCGCCTCGGGATAGGAGTGGCAGGTCTGGCAGGCCCGGGAGACGTTCAGCAGGGGGCTGCGGACGTGGTGATCGCTGATCTTGACGGCCCCCTCGCGGAGGTAGGGCATGTGGCAGTCGGCGCAGGCCACGCCGCTGCGGGCATGAAGGCCCCGGCTCCAGAGTTCGAATTCGGGGTGCTGGGCCTTGAGGAGGGGCGCCCCGCTGCGGGGATGGGTCCAGTCGGTATGACCGGCCCGGTCGTAAGCGGCCTCGATCGATTCCGCCGGGAGTCCTTCGGACCAGGGATAGACCAGGAGTTTCCCCGGTCCCTGGAAATAGTATTCCACGTGGCATTGGGCGCACACCAAGGCGCGCATCTCCTGCCGGCCGGCCAGGAGATTCGGATCGTAGTCCCCTTTCCGGGCCGCCCGCCACCGGGCCACGCTGGGCAGCGCCGGCAGGTCGGCGCCGGAGCGGGCCAGTTCCTGGATCGCGGTCCGGAAGGCCGGGCGCGTGACGCGGAGTTGCATCGTCCCCGGTTGGTGGCAGTCGCCGCAGGTGACGGGATGGGCCACCCGGGGGCGGGCCTCGGCGTACGGCAGGGCGCAGACGATCTCGAAGCCCTTCCGGATCTGTTCCTCCCGCGAGGCCGCCCCGGCCCTTTTCCCCGTCTCCACGTAGGCCGGAAGCACGGCGGAATGGCAGTGCAGACAGGCGCCGGGCTGGGGAAACTTCTTCACCCGTTCGGTCCGGTCCTGATCGGAGAGCATGTAGGCGTGGCCGCGCTCCTCCCGATAATCGACGCCGAAGGGGTATCCCTCGAAGAGGACGCGCCAGCGGGGGTCTTCGTCGAGCTTCTGAAAGGCCTCGCTGCCCCCGTGTCGGGTCCGTTCCACGTCGACGGTGCGCCGGTAGCCGTCGAACTGGCGGGGGAAGTTCCTTCCCCAGAGGGCGGGATCCACCGTATCCTCCGTGATCTCCACCACCGGGAAGAGGCGCGAGCGGCCCTCCCGCTTCCGCTCCCGGATGTTCCCCCAGAGGAGCAGGACCGCCACGGTGGCGGCGCACGCCCCCGCGGCCGCGAGGAGGGAGAAGACGGCACCGGGCCGTCCCGCCGGCGACGGAGCGGGTTCCGATCCCTCAGCCAGGGCCATGGCTTTTCCCCTGCTGGACTAGCGCCTCGCCCCGTGTCCCGCATCCCGGTGGCACCGGGCGCAGTCGAGGGGCTCCTCCTCCCCTCCAGAGGGGATCCCCTCCACCAGATCGCGATGGCACTCCCGGCAATTGGCGTTGAGGATCTCCCGGTTTCGGGGCCGGATCCGGAGAGGTTCGAGGTAGTCCTGGAACGTGAAGGCGCGCGAATGGCGGTAGCCGTTTTCGGCCTTCGCGGCGATCCGAGGGAGCCACGCGCGGGGCAGATGGCAGTCGTTGCAGGTGGCCCGCCCGTGGTGGGCGGATTTCTGCCATCCGTCCCAAGCTTCTCCCATGACGTGGCAGTTCGCGCAGGCCTTCGGGTCGTCGCTGAAGTAGGAAAGTCCCTCGCCGGCGGCGAAGGTGACGGCCCCGGCCCCCGCCAGGATTCCGAAGGAGGCCCCCAGCACCAGGCGGGGCCCGCCCGCGCCTCCCGGGCCTTTCATGAGGGTTGGATTCTATCCGGGAGGTCGGGAGGGTACAAGGAGAGCCTCTCCCTCGAGGGTCTCGCATCGAGTCGCGACGGGGAAAGAGGGAGTCCTGCGAGGAGGCGGCCGCTCAGACGGAGAAGAACGTCCGGGGAAGGAGGTTCTTCCAAGCCGTCCCCGACGCGGCGAAGGCGGCCTTCAGGACGGCGCTCAAGCCCCCCATCCCCTCGCCGGGCCGCCGGGTGTCCTTCCACACGTCGCGCATCTCGGGGATCAGCCTCGTCCAGGCGCGGAGTTGCCGGACCAGCTCCCGCCCCTGGCGCCAGGCATGCGCCATCCGGCCCTCCCGGGGGAAGGAGGCCCTCCGCTCCCGCCGGTCCCGAAGCCGGAGAAAGCCGGACATCATGGGGTGCTCCCCCAGCTCCATCGCGTTGCGGTACCAGACGTAGCTGTGGAAGAGGTTCCCGTAGGCCGCCCCCCGGAACCGCCTCAGGCAGCGCTTCATGTGGGACGGCGTGTAGAAGTCCCTCCAGGCCTGCCGGTAGGCCCGCGCCAGGTCCTCCCCGGACATCCGCGGGTGCGGAGCGACGGGATGGAAGCTGTCGTACCGGTTCAGGTCGCCGTCCAGCCGGAGGCCGTCCTCCACGGCCCGGGCGTGGTCCCGGGAGCCCGGCAACGGCGTCAGGATGAAGAAGGAGGCGAGGGCCGGCCCGATCTCCTCGCGCAGCCGGCGGACGTCTTCGGCGAGGGAGGCGGGGGTATCCGCGGGAAACCCCAGGATGTATCCGCAATTCGTGACGATCCCGCGGGCGTGCCAGGCCGCGATCATCTCCCGGAAGTCCGCCGCCTGGTTCTGTCGCTTCCCCCCCGCGGCCAGGTTCTCCGGATTGAGGGATTCCAGTCCGATGAAGACCTGAAGGCACCCCGCGGCCGCCGCCTTGTCCGCGAACCGGGGGATTCGGGCCGCGAGCGTGTCCACCTGCATCACGAACGTCAGGTCCAGCCCCTCCCGCCGGAGCCCGGCCAGGCCGTCGAAAATCTCCTCCCACTCCCGGTGGCGTGCGAAATTGTCGTCGGTGAAGAAATAGAACCGCGTTCCCTGGAGGTACTGCCGCCGCAGGGCGGCCAGGAGGTCCACGGGGGCGCGGCAGCGCATGGCGCGGCCCTGGACCTGCACGACGGTGCAGAAGGAACAGTCGAACGGGCATCCGCGCCCGGCGTCCAAGGTCCCCGTGTCCGGCAGCGCGAACCTCCGGAGGTAGGCGGGCTCCGCCACGGGGATCGGACGGCCGCGGAGGTCCGGCCGGGAATCCATCCGGTCGATCATCGGCGGGAGCGTCCCTTCGGCCGCCCCGCGCAGGATCTCCTCCCAGCAGGCGTCCGCCTCGCCGCGGAAGAGGTGCACCCCCAGGTCCATCAGCTCCCGCAGCTCGGGGGCCACCCCGCCCAGGACCGCGTTGGCGCCCGAGACGTGGAAGCCGCCGATCAGCACCTCCAGGCCTCGCTCCCGGAAGCGGCGGGCCAGGTCCCACGCCCGGGGGACCTGGTTGGTCTGCACGCCGCAGAGGGCGACGACCACGCGCGTCTCCGGCCGGCGCGCGTCCCGCCCGAGGCGCCGCCAGGGGATGCTCTGGACCGTGTCGTCCACGAGGACCGTCTCCACCTCGAGACCGCCCAGCCGGCCGGAGCGGACCGCCTCCAGGGTCAGCGCCTGAAGGGTGGCCAGCGTGTTGCTCGGGATCACGCCCCGGAGGTGGCGGACGGGATATCCCTCGTCGTCGTAACGGGAGGGTCGGATCAGGTAGAGAACCAGCCGCCGGACGGAAGGGACGCCGGACCCGGGCCCGGAGCCGCCGTCCCCGCGCCTCGGGTTCCCGACGACCCCGGTGGACGTGAAGATTCGAACCTCGCTTTCATCTCCATTGTAACGGAGGAGGGGGACGGGCGCGAGGCATTTCGGCGGAGGGGCGGGGGACTCAGCCCTCCCCCCGCCGCCGGCGCGAGGCCTCCTCCAGGATCCGCCGCTCCCGAGGCGTCAGGGAGGCGATCCCCTCGCGCCCCACCTTCTCCAGGATCGCGTCCACGGCGCGATCCAGCTCCTCGGCCCGACGGGCCTCCCGCTCGGCCCGTCGGCGGGCCCGCCGCGCCCGCCAGCGGGCGAGGAAGCCCGGCCGGGGTTCTTCCGGCATCGGCGCATATTCCGGGCCGACGGCCCCGAACGCGGGATGCGCCTCCATCTCCCCCATCCGCACCAGCCGCAGGACCTGGAACGCCTCGACGAGGACCCAAAGACCGATCAGGAGCAGGGTGAAGTCCCCCTGGGCCCACCCCCAGACGGCCATGACGGCCCCGATGACGAGAGCGATCCGTGCCGTGACCATCGCCGCCCCGGCCCGGTCCATGCGCAGGGTCAGCCAGGAATACAGGATCCGGCCCCCGTCCAGCGGATAGGCCGGCACGCACAGGTTGAACAGCCCCAGGATCAGGTTGATGCGTACCGCGTGGAGGAGAAAGAGCTGGGCCCGGGAGAGCAGGGGGAGATCCCACCATGGGGCGAACGGGTTGAGATATTCCCAGCTCCAGGGGGCGCCCGTGAGGATCAGGGCGCCCAGGACGAGCCCCCCCAGAAGGAAGTTCGACAGGGGCCCGGCGGCCGCCACGCGGATCTCGTCCCGGGCCGATCCCGTCCGGCCCACGTAGGCCAGTCCCCCCAGGGGCCAGAGGAGGATCTCCTCGGCCGCCGCGCCCGCCTTCCGCGCCGCCCCGCAATGGGCCAGCTCGTGAATCAGGATCGAGGCGAAGAGGATCACCTCGGTGACGGCCTGCCAGCCCGCGCCCCGGAGGCCGCCGCGCGCCCCCGCCTGCAGGAGCAGGGCCGCCAGCAGGAGGATCAGGAAGAGATGGATCCTCACCCGGATCCCGAAGATCCGGAACAGGGGTACCGACCAGACCGTCAGGTTGATCGTCCACCTCCGCCGCGAAGGGGCCGGGAAAAGTCTAGCCGGATCCGGGGGGCGCCTCAACAAAAGAATCCGGTCCGCGACGGGAGGCGTTATAATCCCCTCGCCGCCGGCCCCGGCCGGCGGACGCAAGGGGCACCGGATGAACCTGATCCCCCTGCTGGTCGCCGCCTCCCTCGGCCTTCCCGGGGCAGGGCAGGAGCGCTACGAGCCCGCCTGGGAGTCGCTCGAACGACGTCCCGCCCCGGCCTGGTTCCTGGATGCCAAGTTCGGCATCTTCATCCACTGGGGGATCTACGCCGTCCCCGCCTGGGCCCCCGTGGGCGAGTACGCCGAGTGGTACTGGAACCGCGTGGGGAACAAGACCCCCGGGCAACGCACGGAGAAGGACGAGAAAAATCCGTGGTGGGTTCACCATCGGCAGGCGTGGGGGAGGGACTTTCTCTACGAGCAGTTCGCCCCGATGTTCAGGGCGGAGAAGTTCGATCCCTCGGAGTGGGCGCGGCTCTTCGCCGAGGCGGGCGCCCGCTACGTGGTCCCCACCAGCAAGCACCACGACGGCTTCTGCCTGTGGCCCAGCCGGGAGTCCTCGGCCGCCTGGGGACGGCCCTGGAATGCCGCGGAGACGGGACCGAGAAGGGACCTTCTGGGGGACCTGGCCGCCGCCTGCCGGAAGCAGGGCCTCAAGTTCGGCTTCTATTACTACGAGTGGTTCAACCCGCTGTGGCTCCGGGACCGGAGGGCCTTCGTGGAACGGCACATGATCCCCCAGTTCAAGGACGCGGTCGCCCGCGCCCGCCCCTCCCTCATCTTTCTCGACGGCGAGTGGGACCTTCCCCCCGAGGACTGGAAGAGCCAGGAATTGCTCGCCTGGCTCTACAACGAATCCCCCTGCCGGGAGGAGGTCATCGTCAACGACCGCCTGGGCAAGAACTGCCGGCATCGGCACGGCGGATACTACACGACGGAGTACGGGGCGGGGCTCCCGGACGCGACCCACCCCTGGGAGGAGAACCGTGGGATGGGGTACTCCTACGGCTTCAACCAGGCCGAGCAGGAGAAGGATTACAAGACGGGGAAGGAGCTTACGATCATGCTGGCGGATCTCGTCAGCCGGGGCGGGAACCTCCTGCTCAACATCGGTCCGAAGGCGGACGGGACGATCCCCGAGGTCATGAAGAGCCGCCTCCTCGAGGTCGGCCGCTGGCTCAAGGCCAACGGCGAGGCGATTTACGGCTCCCGGCCCTTCCGCCGCCTCTGCCAGTGGTCCGACGGCGAGCGCCGGGATCAGAAGTTCGGCGAGTACAAGGTGAAGTACGACCTCATGGGCATGATCGGTCCGGAGCCGAAGGACGGCAAGGCCGTCAAGCAGTGCTTCTTCACGGCCAAGGGGGAGACCGTCTACGCCATCTTCCCCTACTGGCCGGGGAGGCGGGCCGTGCTCCGGGAATTCTCGGCCTCCCCCTCCGCGAAGGTCACCCTGCTGGGGCAGGACCGTCCCCTGCCGTTCCGGACCGAGGGCGGGAATCTCGTGGTGGACCTCGAGGGGATCGATCCGGCGAAGCTTCCCTTCGAGCACGCGTACACGATCAAGATGGCCGGCGTGCGGTGAACGGCCGGCCCGTCGGAGAAGGGAGGAGCCCGTGGCGCGTCCCCCCGATCTGTACAAGCTGAGCCCCTCCGATTTCGCCTTCCTCTGGGAGCAGTGCAAGCGGTGCTTCTATCTCAAGGTCACCCGCGGGATCCGCCAGCCCTCGATGCCCATGGCCGGGATCTTCAAACGGATCGAGGGACTCCAGATGGAGTTCTACGACGGGAAGCCCACCCGCGAGGTCTGCCCCGATCTCCCTGCGGGAATCATCCGCTGCGGGGAGCGGTGGGTCGAGTCGGAGCCGATCCGACCCCCGGGGCGGCGCGCCGCCGCCTACGTCGTCGGGAAGCTCGACTCCCTCATCGAGTTCGAGGACGCCAGCTGGGGCGTGATCGACTTCAAGACCACCGAGACGAAGGGCGAACACCTGGATCTCTACGGGCGGCAGCTCAACGCGTACGCCTACGCGCTCCAGAATCCCTCCGGGATGCCGCGGGCCCTGCGAGGGGCGCCCCTCAGGCTCTCGCCGATCTCCCGGTTGGGCCTGCTGTGCATGGAGCCCACGGAGCTCCGCCAGCCCGAGCCGGGGCGCCACTGCTACGAAGGGAAGGTCCGCTGGATCGAGATCGCCCAGGATGCCCGGGCGTTCCAGAATTTCGTGGGGGAGATCCTGGCCCTCCTGGAGGGGCCGCTCCCCGATCCCGATCCGGAGTGCGACTGGTGCCAGTACGTCCGGACCCTGGCGGACAATCCGCCGGCCGCGCCATCCGCTCCCCCTGCCCGCCCGCCCGCCGGGGCCGACTCCTGCCCGAGCTGCGGGGCCCCCATGGTCCAGAAATCGGGCCGCTACGGTCCGTTCCTTTCCTGCACCCGCTATCCGGACTGCCGGGGGACCCGGGACCTCGGCCGGGGCCGGAAGCCCTCCTCCGCCCCCTGAGCCCTCCGCCCGCGCCTCGGGCGGGGGCCCGGCCGGGGCCCGGCGGGCCGGGCGCCTCTCTGGCGGCCGCGCCCGGGGATCCGGGCGCGACGTCGGGAAGGAAGGCGCGAACCCTCGCGCGGGGCACGGCGTAACCCGCTCCCGGAACGGTTCGGGGAGCGCACGCCTTTCGGGAAGCTTCGGGACCCCGGGCGTGTACTGTAGCCGGGGTTCATGATGATCCGGTGCGGACTTGCACTCGGGTTCCTCGCGGCCGCCCTCGGCCTGCCGGCGGCCGGGCCTCCCCGTTCCCCTCCCCCGCAGGCGGAGCGGCCCAACATCCTCTGGCTCACCGCCGAGGACATCTCGCCGAACCTGGGGTGCTTCGGGGACCCCTGCGCCCGCCCCCCCCACCTGGACCGCTTCGCGCGGGAAGGGGTGCGCTTCCTCCAGGCCTTCGGGATCTGCGGGGTGTGCGCCCCCAACCGGTCCTGCCTGATCACCGGCGTCTATCCCTGCCGCCTGGGCAGTCAGGGGATGCGCTCCGAAACCGTCCTGCCGGCGGCCGTCCGCTGCTTCAGCGAAATCCTCCGGGAGGCCGGCTACTACTGCACCAACAACGCCAAGACCGACTACAACTTCCCCGTCCCCCAAGGGGCCTGGGACGAGTGCGGCCCCCGGGCGCACTGGAGGAACCGTCCCGCCGGACGGCCCTTCTTCGCCGTCTTCAACCACGAGGTCACCCACGAGAGCCAGATCCGCGCCCCCGAGGAGCGGTACCGGAAGAACACGGCCCGGCTGGGCCCCGGGGACCGGCACGACCCCGCGACGGTCTCCCTGCCCCCCTTCCATCCCGACACGCCCGAGGTGCGCCGCGACTGGGCCCGGTACCACGACAACATCACGTGGAGGAGCTCTACGACAACGAGGCGGATCCCCACCACGTCCGGAACCTCGCCGGGGATCCCGCCCACCGGGGGATCCTGGAGCGGATGCGCGCCGAGGTCGAGGCGTGGATGAGACGGACGGGGGACCTGGGCCTGCTCCCCGAGCGCGAGATGCTCCGCCGCGCCGAGGGTTCGACCCCCTACGAGATCGCCCCCGATCCGGGGAAGAACCCGGTGGGGGCCCTCCTGGAGGCGGCCCGGCGGGCCAACGCCCGGGACCCCGCCGGCGCGGCCGCGCTGGCCGGTCTCCTGGAGGAGAGCGACCCGGCCCTCCGGTGGTGGGGGGCGGTGGGGCTCGCCGCCCTGGGGCGGGGGGCGGCTCCCGCCGCCGGGGCCCTGCGACGGGCGATTCGGGAGGACGAATCCTGGGACGTCCGCCTGGCGGCCGCGGAGGCGGGAACATGAGAAATCTCCTCCTGCTGGCGTCCTGCCTCTTGTCCCCGGGGGGGGAGCCGGGCGGCGTGGTGAAGATCTACCCCGCGCCGGCCGGCGAGGAGCTCTCGAAGGACTTCGCCGTGAAGGTCGAGGGGAAGGACGTTCCCGTCTACGTCGCCAAGGTGGCCCCCCGCGAGCCCGCCCGGCGCTGGAAGGCGATGGACGACAAGAAGAACTCCGCCGACTATTTCGAGACGGCCTCCTTCGCCTATTTCGACATGCAGGGGGCCGTCCGGGTGGCCGTGACCTGTCCCGAGGAAATCCGGGAGGCCCGGATCCTTCCCTCCTCCGCCCGGATCGCCCCCTCCATCCAGGGAAAGACCCTCTCCTTCACGATTCCCGAGCCGAGGAACCTGGTGGTCGAGGTCAACGGCGAGTGGGTCCGCTCGCTCCAGATCTTCGCCAACCCCCCGGAGGTGGGGGCCCCCGCCCCGGGGGATCCCCACGTGATCTACTACGGGCCCGGCGTGCACGAGGTGACCCGGGTGGTCGTGGGCGACGGGAAGACCGTCTACGTCGCCGGCGGCGCGGTGGTGCGGGCGGTCCTCGGGCCGGACGAGAAGTTCTCGATCAGCGGGTACAGCGGCCTGAGGACCTACGCCCCGACCTTCGAGCTGCGGGGGAAGAACATCGCGTTCCGCGGGCGGGGCATCGTGGACCAAGGCCGCTGCACCACCCACGCCCGCCACCCCGTCCTCGTCCAGGGCCAGGATGTCCTCCTGGAGGGGGTGATCCTCCGCGATTCCAGCGTCTGGACGATCCCCATCCGCCGGTCCGACCGGGTGACGGTGCGCAACGTGAAACTCCTCGGCTACCGGGCGAACTCGGACGGGATCGACATCTGCAACAGCCGGGACGTGACGGTGGAGGGATGCTTCATCCGCACCCTCGACGACCTCGTCGTGGTGAAGTCGGACCGGGGGCAGGGGGAGGTCCGACGCGTGGTCGCGAAGGGCTGCGTCCTCTGGAACGAGGTGGCCCACGCCCTCAGCGTGGGGGCCGAGCTGCGCGATCCCGTGGAGGACGTCCTCTTCAAGGATTGCGACGTGATCCGGGACAAGGGGCGGGAATGGTCCCTCCGGGTCTACCACTGCGACTCGGCCCCCGTGCGGAACGTTCGGTTCGAGGACCTCCGCATCGAGGAGTCGCAGCGGCTGATCTCGCTGTGGATCGGGAAGGCCGTCTGGACCCGCGACGAGGAGCGCGGCCGCATCCAGGGGGTGGTCTTCCGGAACATCCGGGCCGCGGCGGAGAAACCCCTCGTCGAGCTCAAGGGCTTCGACGAGACCCATGCCGTCGAGGACGTCCTGTTCGAGAACGTCGTCGTCAACGGGAAGCCGCTGGCAGCCGGGGACGTGAAGGCGAACGCCTTCGTGCGGAAGGTGTCCGTGCGGCCTTGAGGGGGATCAGTTCTCCCGCTGGGGTTCCGTGGCGCCGAAGTCGTTTCCCGCGGCGGACCGGAAGTCCCGTTTCGCCGCGTCGGCGAACCGCGGGTCCGCCACGATCGAATGCGCGTCCTTTCCCGTCCTCGCCCGGTAGTCTTCGAACCGGTCCGCGCCGAAGGCCTCCTTGAGCCACGCGGTCATCGTGCCGGAGGGCGGCCACCAGAGGTTGCGGTCCATCTCCAGGCCGGCGCTCCAGTCCGGCGGTTCCAGCCGCAGGAGGCTTTCCGTCGCGTCGCAGAAGATGTTGTGCCGGATCCGGACCCCCTCCGTTCGCGCCGTGTTGGAATAGAACATCAGGTGTCGGCCGTTGGGATCGGGCCGCTGGGCGTGGCCCCACCCCCGCCCCGCCCCCACGCAGGTGTTGCGCTCGAAGACCACGTTCTCGGTCCGGCTGGCGCCGTCCCGGTTCCAGTACTCGAACGAGTATTCGCAGTTCCAGAGGACGTTCTGGCGGTAGACGATGTTGGCCTGGAGGTTCCCCGGGCGGTTCCCTTGGTTGGTGAGCCCCGCGTCGTAGACCTCCCAGATCCGGCAGCGCTCGACGAGGTTGTCCCGGGCGTCGTCCCAGAACTCGATGCCGTTGCCGAACCGGACGGGGACCCCGTCCGGCCGGGTGAGCTGGTGGCCGCCCCCGATCCAGGACACGTCGCAGTCGCGGACAACGATGTGGTGCGTGGAGCCCCCTCCGATGCCGTGGGCGGCGCCGTACCGGAGCGCGAGGTTGGCGTACGTCACGTGGCTCCGGCCTCCCTGGTTGACGATGTGGCGGTTGAGGGCCAGCTCGATGCTCCGGTGCCGCCGGGCAGGATGAACCTCCAGGTAGAGACGGACCTGCCGGCTGGCGGGGTCGCAGAAGTAGTCGTAGGGGCGCCGGAGGTCCGAGGCCCGCCACCTTTTCACGCCCACGGCGGCGCCGTGGTCGAAGATGAGATTGCCCACGTCCGCGTCGACGATCCCCTCCGGGCTGCCGCGGAGCTCCGAAAGCCTCCCGGGGGCGAACTCCAGCGCCGCCCCGTCGGGGAACCCGCCCCCGAGGAAGAGGGTGATCCGGGCGTCGTCGGCCGTCGCGGTGCAACGGAAGCGGACCACGTAATCGCGCCATTCCGGCCCCACGGGGATCGATCCCGGAAGGGCGGCGCCGTAGGAGGTCCAGGGCGGTCCGGCCTTCATGAGGGAGACGGCGGGGATGGAGAATTCCTTCGTGGAGCGGGCGCGGAAGGCCAGCCCGTAGAAGCGGCCCTCCCGCACGGAGAACCCCGCGGTGGAGAACTGGATGTGGTGGGGCTGGGTCCCCCCGGAGGCGGCCCGGATCCGGTGGACGTCCCCGGACCGGCCGGCCTCCGCCCGCGCGCCGCCCTCGTGGTGCAGGAACCAGCGGGCCGCCCCGAGGTCGACGGTCGCCCCCGCCTCCTCGAAGCGGGGCTCGACGGTGGCCCAGACGCTGCCGCCCTCCGACCGCCAGTCCTCGAGGGCGCTCCGCGAGACCGAGCCCATCAGGACGGGCTTGTCCCCCGTCCCGTAAGCCCCGTAGACGATCGGCGCCCCCTCGCGGCCGCTCCGGGGGACGAGCTGGCCGCGCCACGCCTGACCCCGCCGGAAGAGGACCGCGTCCCCCGGCTCCAGCGGGGCGGCGTTCACCTTCCCGAGGCTCTTCCAGGCGCTCCCGGGGGAGAGCCCGTCGCGGGCGTCGTCTCCGGCCAGGGCGTCGACATAGTAGCGGCGTCCCTGGGGAGGGGCCGCCCAGAGGAGGACCGCCAGGACCGCGGGACCGCCGGCGCCGATCATCGTGATCCCGTCGAAGGGCTGTCTACGGTACGCCGGCGGGAGCCGCCCGTTCAGGGAAGCGGGACCGGTTCGCCCGACTTCCGGTCCCGGGGCATCTGCGCCTTCACGGCCGCGAGGTGGTCCCGAAGGAGCCGGGCCAGGCGGTCCCGCACCTCGGGCCGCTCCTCGGCGAGGTTCCTCGTCTCCCCCAGGTCCTCCCGGAGGTTGAAAAGTTCCATCGACCGGTCGGCGTGGTAGTAGATCAGCTTCCAGTCGCCCTGCCGGACGGTGCTGGACGGGCCGATGCCCGGGCCCTTCGGACCCCAGTGGTTGGGGAAGTGCCAGAAGAGGGGCCGGTCCCCCGCGGGCGCGCCGGGATCCCTCAGGAAGGTGGTGAAGCTCCTCCCGTCGATGGGCCCCGTCTTCGCCGTCCCGCCCTCGACTCCCGCGATCTCCAGGATCGTGGGGAAGAAATCCTCGATGAGGACGGGGGCGGCGCAGGAGACCCCGGCGGGGGTCGCGCCCGGCCACCGGGCGATCATCGGGACGCGGATGCCGCCCTCGCGGGCCGAGCCCTTGCCGCTGCAGAGGGGCCGGTTGTGGGTGTGGGGCTCGCCTCCCCGCTCGTGGGCGCTCAGGCCGCCGTTGTCCGACATGAAGAAGACCGCCGTCCGGCCGGCGAGGCCCCGCCGGTCGAGGAGATCCAGGATGTCCCCCAGGCTCTTGTCCAGACCCTCCACGAGCGCGGCGTACATCGCCTCTTTGGGGTGAAGCCCCATCTCCCGATAGCGGCCGATGAACCGCCGGTCCTCCGCGAAGGGGACGTGTACGGCGTAGTGGGCCAGGTACAGGAAGAAGGGCACGCCGTCGTCGATCGCCCGCTCCACTTCCCGGATCGCCTCGAGGGTGAGCGCCTCGGTCAGGAAGATGTCCTGCCCGTGGTACTTTTCGAGGCCCGGGACGTCCCAGATGCGGTCGGCGCGGCGCCAGGCCCCGCTGAAGTTCTGCGTCCCGAGGTAGCTGCCGGGGCCCCCGGCGGCGTGGCCCGCGACGTTGACGTCGAATCCCAGAGCGCGGGGGTCCTCCCCCGGCGTCCCGACCGCGCCGAAGTGGGCCTTGCCGATGTGAATCGTGCGGTACCCCGCCTCCCGAAGGAGGGCGGGGAGGGGCTTCGCGTGGACCGTCCGGGGGATCCCGGGGACCGGACTCAGGCCGTTCACGTTCCAGTCGGGCATCGTCAGGAAAGGATGGGGCGCATCGGTGGCCGTGTCCTTTCTCAGGGTCCAGTTGGTCACGCGATGCCGGGCGGCGTTGAGCCCCGTCATGAGGCTGATGCGGCTGGGGGAGCAGACGGTGCAGGCGTAGGCCTGCGTGAATTTCACACCGGTCTTCGCCAGCCGTTCCATCGCCGGGGTCCGGTAGAGCCGGTTGAACGGGGTCGGCTCGACATGGAAGGGAACGGAGGTATCTTGCCAGCCGAGGTCGTCGGCCAGGAAAAGCACGAGGTTCGGCCGGGGCGCCGAGGGAGGGAGGGCCGCCCGGGTCCCGCCCGAGCAGGCGGCGAGCGCGGCCAGCAGGAAGGCCGTACGCGGACAGTCCATGGCGAGCTCCGGAGAAATACTATTTCGCGTCCGGCGAAAAGAGGACGTCCTCGTCGAGGAACTGGAGGTCCCCCCGCGGCCCCTTCCACTTCAGGCGCGCCCCCGCCTGGCCGGCCACGGCGTGCATCTCGAAGACGAACGGGTAGCGGCGCCCGGCCTCCAGCTGCACCGGCGGGCTCCAGGTCCATTCCGGCTTCCCGTTCCAGGCGTCGTGGAGGACCTTTCCGTCGAGCAGGATCCGGCAGCCGCTGACGGCGCCCGCGTGGAAGCGGTACTCGCCGCTCTCGGTGGGGCGCAGGTATCCGGTCCAGCGGGCCGAGAAGGCCCCCGGCGTGACGCCGGGGGCGGGGCTGCCGTCTCCCCACCAGAAGTCGATCCGCCGGTCCCGGCGGGCGAAGACCGGCTTGCCGGCGAAGGACTCCTTGTCGTTCCAGAACTCCGCGTGGAGGCCGTCTCCCCGGGCCCAGGCGGTCAGGGAGACCGAGGGATTGGCGAGGGCGTGGCCCGCCGAGCTGCGGTCCTTGAGCCCGCGGCAGGAGAGCGTGTAGGTCTTCCCGTCCTCCAGCGGAGCGGCGGTCGTGAGGAGCACGCGGCGCCCGTCCCCGCTTGGGTCGGCGCGGGTCACGGGCACGGCGGGGGTGAGGGCATAGGAGGCCGGGGTCCCGGCGGACGCCGGATCCATCGGCTCGTCGAATTCGAGGATCACGCGGGAAAGGTCCTCCGGGTGGGCCTCGGCCCGCGCCAGGCGCGGGGGGACCGTGTCCGCGGGGGTGACGACCCGGACGCGCGCGGGTTCGGAGACGCCCCCGCGGAGGTTCACGGCGCGGATCTCGTAGAGGTACGCCCTCTTCTCGGAGAGGCCCGCGTCGGCGAAGGAGGGCGTCTCAGCGGGGGCGGATCCGACGGGCGTCCCGTCCCGCTCGATCCGGTAATGGCTCAGGCCGAGGCGGTCTTCCACCGCGGGGGGTTTCCAGGAGAGCTCGACGCGGTCGGAGGAAGGGGCCTTCCCCACCGCCTCCGCCGGGGGGCGGGGCCGCGAGGCCGCCGGATCGAAGGGGCGGCCGGTGAGGACCAGGCAGAACTCGCGCTGCCAAGTGTCCGCCGGGCGGGATTCGCCTTCCCACGTCTCCCGCACCTTGGTCCGGTGGCCCTTCTGTCCCCCCTCCCGGAAGGAGACGGCCATCCAGCCCTCGCGGTTTTCCACGAAGGGGGCCGTGCCGTTTTGGTTCGTTATGGCGTAGAGGGCATAGCATTCGGTCACGCCGCCGATGTTGAGGATGGCCCCGACGTGTCCCTCGACCTTCATCCCCAGGATCCAGGCGGTCCCCCCCCGGTTCGTGAAGTTCGGGACCCGGCCGAATTCCGAGTTGAGCTGCCGGGCCCAGAGGCGCTGGGGAAAGAGGATCGCCGGGTGGTCGAACATGCCGTCCTCGAGGAAGGCGTCGCCGGTCCCGCGCGGCGTGTTGCGATAACTGAGGTCGCAGTGGCGCAGCACCAGCGTGCCGGCCCCGTTGTGCTCGACGACGTTGCTGCGGTCGGCGCCGCGGAGATGCTCCAGGATCACGGAGGTACCGGCGGGCCCGTCGAAGCGGAAGAGGGGGTCCACGGAGGTCACCCCCTTGGCCGGGGCCAGGAACGCCTCGCCTCCGAGGATCTTCCGGACCGCGCCGCGGAGCACGATGGTTTCCGAGACAGGGTAATGGCCGTTCGGGAGGAACACGATCTCGGCGCCGCTGTCGATGGCCTCCTGGATTCCGGAGGTGCGGCTCCCGCGGGCGGAGGCGGCGGGGAGGGCCCAGCGGCGGAAGTCGCCGTGGTGGAAGGTGGGGGTCTCCTTCACGGGAAGGTCGGGGACCTGTTCCGGGCCGGGGGAGAGGCGGAAGGGGGGGCGGGAGGTGAAGAAGGCCACCCGGCCCTTCCCGCCGGGGAGCTTCAGCTCCGCGGGCGGAGGGGCGCCCTTGGCGGGGGGCGCGGTCGGGGCCAGGACGGTCGGGTACCCCTCCACGGTGACGTTCTTCAGGAGGATGTGGCCCTCCCCGGCGATGGCGGGAGGGACCTCGGCTCCCGGGGCGCCGGTGAAGGTGAACAGGCTGTCCAGGATGTTGAGGACGGCGTTGGGGCCCTGCACCCGGAAGACGGGGACCGCGTTGCGGCTCCGGACCCCGCGCAGGCTCATGAAGGGCTGGGCCACCGCGTCGACGGCGCACACCCGCTGGCCGGACAGGGTGACGTGTTCGTAGGTCATGCTGCAGTCCATGCTCTTCTGGCGGATCCCGACGTCGAAGCCCTCCACGGCGACGTTCTTGACCAGGGCCGGACCCGGCCAGGGACGGGACATGTCCACCCCGCAGAATCCGGTCCCGGCGGGGTCGCCGCTGCGGATCGTGACCTCCTCCAGGGCGCCCCGGTTGCTGGCCAGGAAATCCACCCCGACGGCCCCGGGATTCCCCCGGCCGACGTCCACGGTGAAGTTGAACAGGGTGTTCCGGAAGGCCTCGTTGCCCCAGCCTCCGATGCGGCGGTCATGGCCGGTCCCGTGGCCGGTGGAGCCGGTGATCAGGACGGCGCGCGGCTTCTCGGGGTCTCCGAATCCGGGGCAGCGGTCCTTGAGCTTCAGGATCGTGCGCGCCCGGCTCTGGCCGATCAGGGCCAGCCCGGGGCGCCACCCGTCGGACCATCCTCCCTGCCCGTCCGGCTTGTCCGTGATGCGCGCCTTGAGGGAGTCGCTGAGGAGATAGGTGCCTTCGGGGAGATAGATGAAGCGGGGATTCCGGAACCCGTCGCCCGAGAGGGCCGCGACGATGGCGGCCTGGAGGGCCCGGGTGTCGTCCGCCGTCCCGTCCCCGCGGGCCCCGAAGTCGCGCTTCACGTCCAGGACGCCGGCCCCGGGGGGAAACCGGTACTCCAGATCCGCCGAAGCGGCCGCCCCCTGGAGGAGCAGGGAGATCCCCGCGACGAGCATCATGAACCGTGTCTCCCGAAGTGACTAACGTTTCTTCTCGATCCCGAGATTGTACAACAGCGACTGGGCCATCCGTTTCCAGTTGAAACAGGCATTGTAGACCGAAAGCATCTCGGCGACCCCGTCCTTGATGGCGGCCAGTTCCCGCGCGTACTTCTTCTGGAGGTCCTCCGGCATCGGCACGAAGTGGTCGTGGCGCTCGTGGCCGATCCCGTTGGGGACCTCGATCTGGTTCGACTCGGCCAGGACCTTCTTCCAGATCCCGCGGGCCCGGCGGCAGCGGGCCATGGCCTCGCTGGCCTCCAGGGCCGCCGCCTCCGCGGCCAGCCTCTGGCCGATCGCCGTCCCCTTGAACTGCTCGGCCAGCGGCTTGAGATCCTCCAGGGCGATGTCGGGCTCCTGGCGGGCGAGTTCCTGGACCTCCTTGAGGCGCGTCTCGGCGTGCCGGAGGAGGCATTCCAGGACCCACCGGGCCTCTTCCGCCCGCCGGGGATCGCTTTCCCGGCGCACGCGGTCCGCCCAGATCATGGCTTCCCCGAGCCTTCCTCTCTCGAGGAACGCGGCCGCCTCCGGAAAGGCCCGGAGGTTCCGGAAGTCCAGCCCCCCGACGTTGCCGAAGGGGTGGTATTGAAATCCCTTGGCGATGACCGTCATTTCCGTGCGGACCTTGACGGGAAACACGGAGGACGGGC
>Ga0068707_1000839_pt1 | contig 20976 bp, 10 predicted proteins | sample YNPNPMetaG_FD_66600 | JGI IMG/M metagenome (GOLD analysis project Ga0068707, IMG submission 66600) | Anoxygenic and chlorotrophic microbial mat microbial communities from Yellowstone National Park, USA - YNP NP MetaG | ecosystem: Environmental > Aquatic > Thermal springs > Hot (42-90C) >...
GTGAATATCGTATCGGGGGCCGGGGTCGAAAGAGTCGTTCGGACACGTCGCGTCGGGCGACGGTCCCGGAGGTGGGCATGCTGAACGGAAAGTTCCGCACGGTCCCGCTGTTGGTGGCCTGTGGGCTGCTGGGGCACGCGATTCCGGCGGTGGCCGACGGTGCGGAGGCGGAGGCGAGGGTTCGGGAGGCGAACGACCGGCTGCGCGAGCTGCTGCGCGATTCGCCCGACTCCCCCGAGATCGGCCAGCTCGTGGACGGACTGCTCGACTACGAAGGGCTGGCGCAACGGGCGCTGGTCAACCACTGGGATCGTCTGACGCAGGCGCAGAGGGACGAGTTCCTCTCGTTGTTCCGGGCGCTGGTTGCCAAGAGCTACCGGGAAAACCTCAAGGAGACCCTGGACAACATCGCCATTGATTTCCTCGGCTGGGAGCAGACCTCGGCCGGTTCGGTGGTGGTCAAGACCCGGGTGCGCAAGCTGCGGACCCGGCGCAATCGACGGGCGGAGATTGACATCCATTACGAGTTGCACCTGGTGTCGGGCCACTGGAGGATGATCGACGTCACCACCAACGGTGTCAGTCTGGTCCAGTCCTATCGCGACCAGTTCAACAACATCATTGGCCAGGCGCAGACGTTCGAGGCCGGCTGGAGCGACCTGATCGGCCGGATGCGGCGCAAGCTGGAGAGCGAGTAGCGGGGCGGGTCCGTCGTCTTCGCCCGCGGAGCGAGGTCGGCGGCGGGCGATCGCGGTGTCGGGATGCGACGCGGGCTCCGCCGGCCGGCGTGTTCGAGGCGGAGCGGCGCCCGGGGGTCGCGGGGCGCGGGGTGTTTCGCTGTCAGGGTGCGCCGATCTGGCGGGCCAGTTCTTCGGCTGCCGGGTGGCCGGGGAAGCGCTGGCGGACGAACTCGATCTGCCGGGCGGCCTCGGCGGTCTTGCCGGCGAGGAACAGGATGCGTGCCAGTTCGAGACGTGTTTCGGCGTGTCCGGGCACGAGGGCGACGGCCTGGAGCTGGAGTGTCTCGGCGCGGGCGAGGTCGCCGGCGGTGCGGGCCAGTCGGGCCTGGCCTTCGAGTCCGTCGGGGGCCTGGGGGTCGATCGTCGCCGCCTGGCGGTAGTACTGTTCGGCGGTGGCCGGATCGCCGCGCGCCTCGGCCACGCGGCCCAGTCCGGCGCGCGCCTCGGCGAACGACGGGTCGGCCTCGACCGCTGCCTGGAAGTGGGCGGCGGCCTGGTCGAGGTCGCCGGCGGCGAGGTCGATGCGGCCGAGGGCGGCGAGGGCGTCGGCCCAGCCCGGCCGGCGGCGCAGTGCCTCTTCGGCCGCGGCGCGGGCGGCGGCGAGGTCGCCGGCGGCGAGGCAGGCGGCGGCGAGCTGGAGATGGGCGTTGGCCCAGGCCGGGTCGAGCTCGGCGGCGCGGTGCAATGCCGCGACCGCCTCGTCCGCGCGGCCCCATTCGAGCTGGAGCATTCCGATCTGCAGCGGCGGTTCGGCGGCGGACGGTTCGAGTCGCGCGGCCTGGTCGAACAGCGCCAGCGCGTCGCTCGGCGCGCCGTGCCAGCGGGCGACGACGCCGAGTCGTAGCGGGGGGAGGTACCAGGTCGGGTCGGCGGTGGCGGCGAGCTCGTAGGCGTTGCGGGCGGCGTCGACCTCGCCGAGGGTGAAGAGGGTTTCGCCGAGGGCGAGGCGGGCGCAGGCCCAGTCCGGGCGGGCGTCGGCGGCGCGTTGCGCCGGGGTGCGAGCCTCGGCGGCGCGTCCGTCGCCGAGGGCGGCCATGGCGAGGGCGAGGTCGGCCTCGGCGGTTGCGTCGGCGGGGAGGGTTCCGTCGGCCGCGGCGCGGCGGAAGGCGTCGGCGGCGCGCCGCCATCTCTCGGGGGGGACGCGTTCGGCGCGGCAGGCGGCGACGGTGGCGCGGGCTTCGGCGAGGGTGGGGTCTTGGCCGGCGGGTTCGGTGGGTTCGGGGCGCGGGCCGCAGGCCGCGAGGCACGCCGCGACCAGGGGGGGGAGGTGGGCGAAACGCATCGTCTCTCCTTTCCTTCCGGGGCCGGGGTGTAGCGTATTTGCGCGGGTGCGCGCAACGTCGAATTCGGCCCTTGATCCCCCTTGCGGGGGATGGGGTGGTTCCGTATCATCGGCCCCTGCCGAGGGTGCGGGCCGCGGAAACCGACCGTTTTTCGAGGGATCGCACCGTGCGTGTCGCCGAAGGAGGTTCGCGATGGCTACCCAACTTTCCGAGCTGCTGTCCTCTCTGCTGCAGGCGCCGGGCGATGAATCGGTGTTGGCGGCGTTGCGCGAGCGGGTGGCGGCGGGGCCGGGGGCCGAGGAGGTGGCGGAGGCGCTCGGGCGGATCGACGCGGCGGTGGCGGATCTGGGCAAGGCGGGGCGGTGGAGCGAGGCGGTGGGGCTGATCGAGGCGCTGTTGCCGCTGGCGGATGGGTCGCGGCGGGTCGATCTGCTGGTGGCGCAGGGTCGGATCGAGGAGGAGTCGCTCTACGACGTGAAGAAGGCGCTGGCGACCTACCGCAAGGCGCTGGAGCTGCAGCCCGACCATGCCGGGGCGTCGGAGGGGGTGCAGCGGCTGGAGCGGCTGGCGGCGGAGTGGAAGCGGATCGTGGAGCGGTTCGAGGAGGAGGCGGTTGCGGAGACGGAGCCGGCGCTCAAGAGTCAGCTTTATCTGCGGGTGGCGGGGTTGGTCGAGTCGTTCGGGGGGAAGGCGAAGGAGCGGACGCCGGCGGTGCTCGGGCATCTGCAGAACGCGTTGCGGGCGAATCCGTCGAACCACGCGGCGGTGCAGATGCTGATCCGGGTGATGGGGCGGGCGAAGCGGCTGGATGATTTGGCGCCGCAGCTCGTGCAGTTGGCGGGCGAGGCGAAGGCGCGGGAAGAGAAGGTCGCGCTGTTGACCGAGGCGGCCAAGACGTACGGGCGGCTCGGGCAGCCGGACAAGGCGGCCAAGCTGTACCAGGAGGTGTTGTCGCTTGCGCCGGCCCACAGCGGAGCGTTGTCGTTCCTGGTCGACTACTACAACACGGTGGGCGACGCCGACCGTCTCGTGGCGTTGTACGAGGAGATGCTCAAGGCGCGGCCGAAGGGGGAGTCGGAGATCGAGCTGCTGTTTCAGATCGGGATGGTGCACTGGCGGATGCGCAACGATCCGCAGACGGCGGAGGAGTACTTCCGGCGCATCCGCAAGACGCGGCCGGCGCATCCCGCGGCGTTGAACTTCTACCGTGCGTTCTGTCGGGAGGCGGGGGACGACAACCGTCTGTTGCAGATCCTGCTCGAGGCGCAGCGGGCGGCGGAGAGCGACGACGATCGGGTGAAGTACCTGCTGGAGATTGCGGAGCTGGCGGAGCAACGGTTGCAGAACGACGAGCGGGCGATCGAGGCGTACAAGGGGGTGCTGAAGCTGCGGCCCGCCGATCGCGCCGCCGCCGAGCAGCTCAAGCGGTTGTACGCCAAGACGCAGAAGTGGAACGCGCTGGTCGACCTGTACAAGGCCGAGCTGGCCGCGATGGAGGCGGGGGACGTCGCGGGGCGCACGGCGGTGCTGGAGCAGATGGTGGCGATCTACCGGGACCGGCTGCGTTCCGAGATGATGGTGATCAAGACCTGGCTCCAGGTACTGGAACTCGACCCGACCCACGCCGAGGCGTTTCAGGCGTTGCGGCAGATCTTCACGCAGGCCGGCCGCTGGAACGATCTGATCGCGCTGCTCATGCGGCGCGCCGAGGCGACGGAGGACCGGGGCGAGAAGATTGCGCTGTACCGGGAGAGCGCGGCGATCTGGATGCAGCGGCTGAACAACCTCAACAACGCGGTCAAGCCGCTGGAAATGATCCGGCGGCTCGACCCGCGCGACGCCGAGGCGAACGGTCTGCTCAAGGAGATTTACGGCAAGCGGCGCGCCTTTGCCGAGCTGTACGCCCTGCTGGTCGCCGAGCTGCCCGACGTGCCTGTCGAGCGGCGGGTCGAGCACCTGACGCAGATGGCGCAGCTTGCCGGCGAGCGGCTCGACAAGCGGGAGGAGGCGATCCGGCTCTGGTGGGAGGTTCTGGAGCTCGACCCGGGGCGCCGGGAGGTCTTCGACACGATCGAGCGGCTTGCGGAGCGTGCGAGGGACTTCGAGCAAGTGGCGCGGGTGGTCCGCAAGCGGATCGAGAGCGAGGCGACGGATGCGGGTCGGGTGCAGTTGCTGGGCAAGCTGGCTGCCCTGTACCAGGAGCGCCTGCGCGACCCGCAGCGGGCCGCGGCGGCGTACCAGGAGATTCTGGCGTTGCAGCCCGGACATCCGAAGGCGATCCGGATGCTCAAGGAGTTGTTCCTGGCCGCCGGCGACTTCGGGGCCCTGGAGCGGCTGTACGAGTCGCAGAACGACTGGGAGGGGCTGGTCGAGAGTCTGGGGGTGGCGGCGGATCGGACGAACGATCGGGCGTTGCGGATCGAGTTGTCGTTCAAGGCCGCGCGGATTTACGAGGAGCGGATCGGGCAGCCCGAGCGGGCGTTCCGGGCCTACGAGCGGGTGTTGGAGGTCGAGCCGGAGAATCGGGTGGCGGCCGAGGCGTTGGCGCGGATCTACGAGGGGCAGGGGGACTGGAAGGCGCTGGCGCGCGTGCTCACGGTGCTGGCCGGCCTGGCGCGGGACGCCGAGGAGAAGCGGTCCCTGGCCCGTCGGTTGCGGGAGTTGTACGCCGAGCGGTTGCACGAGCCGGCGCGGGCCTTCGAGTGGGCGCGGCAGTGCTACGAGCTGGCGCCGACCGACCCGGACGTCCTCGCGGCGCTCGAGCGGCACGCCGAGGATCTGCAGGCGTTCGAGGACCTCTTGCGGCTGTTCGAGAAGCGGTTGGCCGAGGCGCGGGGGGAGGAGCGGATCGACCTGCTCCGTCGCATCGCCGCCCTCCAGGCCTCGCGGATCGGCGACGTCGATGCGGCCATCGAGGCTTACCGCGAGGTGTTGCGCGAGCGGCCCGGCGCGGTCGAGGCCGTGCAGTCGCTGGAGCGCCTGCTCCAGTCGTCGGGGAGGCTCGAGCTTCTGGCGTCGTTTTATCGCGAGCGGCTGGAGGAGACGCGAGACGCGACGGCCCGTCTGGCCTGGCGGGTGAAGCTTGCCGGGCTGCTGGACGAGGGGTTGGACCGGACCGAGGAGGCGGTCCAGACCTGGCGTCAGGTGCTGGAGGTCGAGCCCGACCACGATGCGGCGCTCGACGCGCTGGAGCGGATCTACCAGACGACGAACCGGCCGGCCGATCTGGCGGCGGTTCTGGAGCGGAAGCGGGCGAAGGTGGGCGGTGGTCCGGCGCGGACGGCGCTCACCTTCCGTCTCGGCCAGCTCTTCGCCGGTCCGCTCCAACAGGAGGCGCAGGCGGTCCAGGCGTTCCGGGAGGTGCTGGAGGCGGAGCCCGGTCACACCGAGGCGCTGGCGGCGCTGGAGAAGTACCTGGGGAAGCCCGAGTACCGGGTCGAGGTCGCGCGTTTCCTCGAGCCGTATTATCTCGGGTCGAACAACTTTCCGAAGCTGGCCTGGGTGCTGCAGATTCTGATCGAGGGGACGGCGGCCGGGCCGGAGCGCCTGGAGCGGATGCGGCGTCTGGCGCGCGTGTACGAGGAGGCGTTGGGCGACGCGGAGGCGGCGTTCCTGGCTGTTTCCGAGGCGGTGCGGGAGAACCCGGCCGAGGAGGCGCTGTGGGACGATCTGGATCGTCTGGCGGCGGCGGTCCAGGACCGGGTGACGCAGGTCCAGCGGCTCGAGGAGGTCTATGATTCCGGCCGGCTCGGCGAGGACGCCCGGCTTCGCCTGGCCCGCCGGTTGGCGGTGTTGTGCGACGAGGTGCTGGGGGAGCGGAAGCGGGCGGAGCGGTACCACCGGTGGATCCTGGAGCGCGACGCGGACGACGCGGCGTCCTTCGCGGCCCTCGATGCGCTGCTCAAGGCCGAGGAGCGGTACGAGGACCTGGCGCAGGTGCTGCGGTCCCGGGCGGACCGGGTGACGCAGGTGGCGGTGCGGGTCGAGATGCTCCAGCAGCTTGCGTTTCTGCTGGAGGACATGCTGGAGCGGCCGGACGAGGCGACGGCGACGTACCGGGAGATCCGGGAGATTCAGCCCGAGAACGAGGTCGCGATCCGGGCGCTCGAGCGGTTGTACGAGCGGCAGGGGCAGTGGGAGCGGCTGGTCGAGCTGCTCGAGGGGACGCTGTCGGTCGTGCGGTTCGAGGACGAGCTGGACCGGCGGTTGCGGATCGCGGAGCTGCGCGAGCAGCGGCTGGGCCAGGCCGCCGCCGCGCTCGATGACTACCGCTGGATTCTGTCGCGGCGGCCCGACGACGCCCGCGTCCTGCAGGCGCTGGAACGGCTGCTGGCGGATCGGGCGTTGCGGCAGGAGGCGGCCGACCTGCTCGCGCCGGTCCACGAACGCGCGGGGCGCTATGCCGACCTGGTGCGTGTGCTGTTGGTGAAGCTCGAGGCGGCTGCGACCCCCTCGGACAAGGTGCTGGTCTGGACGCGCGTCGCGCAGATCCGGGAGGACGCGCTGGCCGATCTCGACGGGGCCTTCGAGGCGTATTCGCAGGCGGCGGAGGCGGACCCGGCCGACCCGGGGCCGCGGGCGCAGCTCGCGCGGATCGCCGATGCGCAGGGGCTGCACGGGTTGTACGCCGACGTCCTCGAGGGGCTGCTCGGCAAGCTGGGCGACGACCGCGCGCTGCGCGCCGAGCTGCTCGGCCGGCTGGCGGGCCTGTACGACCACGCGCTCCAGGATGCGGACAAGGCGGAGCAGGCCTATCGCCGCTGGCTGGACGTCGACCGCGACGACCCCGCGATCGCCGTGCCGGCGGCCCAGGCGCTCGAGCGGCTGCTGGCGGCGCGCGAGCGCTACGCGGACCTGGTGGAGGTGCTGCGGATCCAGGCGCGGTTCGCGGAGACGGCGGAGCAGCGGGTGGAGCGGCTGCGGCGCGTGGCGGAGATCCAGGAGTCGTTCCTCCAGGACGCCGCGGCCGCGCTGGCCACGGTGGAGGAGATCGACGAGGTCGCGCCGCAGGATCCTGAGAACCTGCGGGCGCTGGAGCGGCTGTACCAGCAGGCCGGGCAATGGTCGAAGTTGGTCGAGGTGCTTCGCCGCCGATCGGCGCTCGCCGCCGACCCGCAGGAACGGCGGAGCATCGCCTACCGCATCGCCGAGCTGCTGGAGGAGCGGCTGTCCGACCGCGACGAGGCGATCGGGACGTACCAGGGGATCTTGGCCGAGGCGCCTGGCGAGGTGCCCGCGATGCGGGCGCTGATCCGGCTGTTCCAGGCGGCCGGGCAGTGGTCCGACCTGCTGGACACCCAGCGGCGGATGCTGGAGCGGACGACGGACCCGGCGGAGCAGGTTTCGCTGCTGTGCGCGATGGGTGACGTGCAGCGCGAGCGGACGAAGGATTTGCCGGAGGCGGTCGAGTCGTACCGTCGGGCGCTGGAGCTGGACGGGCAGAGCGCGACTGCCCGGGCCGCGCTGGAGCAACTCACCGCGGAGCCGGACGTCCGGCTGGCCGCGGCGCGGATTCTGACCGGGGTTTACGAACGGGAGGCGAACTTCGGGCGCCTGCTCGAGATGCTGGACATCGAGACGGCGGAGGCGGAGGACGACCGCCGGCGGATTGCGGCGCTCCGGCGTGCGGCCGAGGTGGCCGAGGTCGGGTTGGGCGACCTGCGGCGCGCCTTCGGCTACGCCGGGCAGGCATTCCGCTGGATGGCCGGCACGCCGGAGGCGGGGACGGCGGTGGCCGAGCTGGAGCGGCTGGCGGCGGCCACGGGCGACACCGCGGGGTTGGCCGCGCTGTACCGGGAAATCGCGCCCGACCTGCTCGACCTCGGCCTGCAGACCTCCGTCTATCTCCGCGTGGCCGATCTGGCGCGGCAGGCGGCGCAGTACGAGACGGCGGTCGAGTACTACACGAAGGTGCTGGACAACGACCCGGCCAACGCCCGCGCGCTCGACGCCTTGGAGCAGGTCTACACGGCCACCGAGCGCTGGTCCGACCTGCTCGAAATCCTGCGGCGCAAGGGGGACCTGACCCCCGTGGCGGGCGAGAAGGTCGCGCGGCTGCTGCAGCAGGGGCGATTGTGCGAGGAGAAGCTCGGGGACCGGTCCACCGCCGTCGCCTGCTACGAGGCGGTGCTGGAGCTGGACGGGCGGAACGCCGAGGCGACGGCGGCGCTGGAGCGGCTGTACGCCGAGGCGGAGCGCTGGGCGGCGCTGGTCGCGCTGCTCGAGCGGCAGATCGACTGGCCGGGCGCGGACGGGCTGGCGCTCCGGCAGCGGGCCGCGGACACGGTGCTGGAGAAGCTCGGAGACGCGCCGCGCGCCTTCGAACATTACCGGGCCGCGCTGGAGGCGAACCCGAACTACGCCCCGACGATCGAGCGGCTCGAGGCGTTGCTGCGCGAGGGCGAGCACCGCGCCGAGGCGGCGAACGTGCTGGAGGAGGTTTACCGCCGCCGGATGGAGATGGAAAAGCTCGTGGAGGTGCTGCTGGTGCGCCACGAGCTGCAGGAGTCGCCGGAGGAGCGCAAGCAGACGCTGCGGCAGGTGGGGCAGATTTACGAGGAGCAGCTGGAGAACCTGGACCAGGCGCTGGAGATTTACGGCCGGCTGTTCCGCGAGGACATCGAGGACGCCGAGGCGCGGGAGTTGGTGGAGCGGTTGGCGGGGGTGCTCGGGGCCTGGCCGCGGCTGGCGGACCTGTACGAGTCGATTCTCCGGGAGACGGAGGTCGACACGCAGGCGACCGCGGTGCTGGCGTTCCGGTTGGGCGAGGTGGCGGAGGAGCGGTTGCGCGACTACGCGCGGGCCCGCGAGGCGTACCGGCGGGCGCACGCATTCGACCCGAGCAACGTGCAGGCGATGGGGGCGCTGGAGCGGGTGTTTGCGGCGACCGAGGACTGGGCCGCGCTGGTCGACCTGCTGCGCCAGGCCGCGGACGCGACCTACGAGCCGGCGGCGCGCAAGGCGCTGCTGTTCCGCATGGCGTCGATCCTGGAGGAGAAGCAGGAGAACCGCGGCCGGGCGATCGAGACCTACGTCGAGGTGCTGGACGTGGACCCGGCGGACGCGCAGGCGATCGCGGCGCTGGACCGACTGTACTACTACGAGAAGCGCTGGAACGATCTGGCCGACCTGCTGCTGCGCCGGATCGAGCAGACGGCGGACGTGCGGTCCGCCAATGCTCTGCGCTACCGTCTGGCGATGCTGTACCAGGAGCAGCTGGCGGACGTGGAGCGCGCGGTGTCGACGCTGGAGGAGATCCTGCGGCTCGATCCGACGTTCCGCGAGGCGATCTCGGCGATGGAGGGGCTGCTGGCGGACCCCGACCAGCGCTTCCGCGTCGCCCAGTCGCTCGTCCCCGTCTACCAGCAGCTCGACGACTGGGAGAGCCTGGTCCAGGTGTACCAGGTCGAGCTGGAGGCGTTGCAGGACCCGACGGAGCGGATCCTGCGCTGGCTGGAGATCGCGCGGTTGTACGAGGCGAAGGGGAACGACCCGCAGGGCGCCTTCCGGGCGTACGCCGCGGCGTTCGCCGAGGACCCGACGGACCCGGGCGTGCTGGAGCAGCTCCAGCGGTTGGCGACGGCGCTGGGGGCGTGGGGGGAGTTCGTCGCGGCTCTCGAGGCGGGGCTGCCGAAGCTCGACGACGGGGCGCGGAAGGTCGACCTCCTGCGGCAGATCGCGCGCACGCTGGACCGGCGGCTCGGCGACTTCCGCGGCGCGGTGGCGGCCTACGAGCGGCTGCTCCAGCTCGAGCCGGGCGACCTCGAGGCGGTCGACGGCCTGGACGCGCTGTTGACGCTGCTGGCCGAATGGAACCGGCTGGTCGAGGTACTGGACCTGCGCGCCGAGATGGTCGGCGACCCGGCGCAGCAGAAGGCGGTGCGCCAGCGGCAGGGCGAGATCTGCGAGGAGCAGCTCGGGCGGCTCGACGACGCGATCCGCTTCTACCGCCAGGCGCTCGACCTCGACGAGACCGACCTGCGGCTCTACGAGTCGCTGGCCGCGCTGCTGGAGCGCCGGGAGCGGTGGGGCGAGCTGGTCGAGCTGCTGGAGCGCAAGCTGACCGTGCTCCAGGACCCGGCGGGGCGCCGGGAGACGCTGGCGCGCATCGCCCGGACGCAGCGCGACCGGTTGCAGAACGGCGGCGCGGCGGTCCAGAGCTGGCGCGCGCTGCTGGAGGAGGCGCCCGACGACCGCGAGGCGCTCGACGCGCTGGACGTGCTGCTCGAGGCCGACGGGGCGTGGTATGACCTGGTCGAGATCCTCCGCCGCAAGCTCGAGGTGGCGGCGAGCGACGAGGAGCGGCTCGCGCTGCGGCTCCGCCTGGGGCGGATCGCGCGGGAACGGATCGAGGACATCCCCGCCGCGCTGGAGCACTACGAGCAGGCGCTGGCGCTGGCGCCGGACAACGCGGAGGCGACGGCGGCGTTGCGGGCGATCGCGGAGGACGAGGAGCATCGCTTCCGGGTGTTCGAGATCCTGGAGCCGGTGCTGCGGCACCGTGGCCGCTGGCAGGACCTGCTGGAGTTGCGCGAGCTGCGGCTGCGGGCGATCGGGGATCCCGCGGGGCGCGTCGAGGAGCTGGGGGCGATCGCCGACCTGCTCGAACGGGCCCTCGGGCGGCCGGCGGAGGCGTTCGAGGCGCACCTGCGGGCGGTGCGGGAGGAGGCGCCGTCGCCGGCGGCGATCGAGGCGGCCCAGCGTTTGGCCGAGGCGCTGGGGAAGTGGGGCGATCTCTACGAGGCGCTCGGCGTGAAGGCCAAGGCGACGTCCGACGCGGCGGCCGGCGCCGCGTTGTGGATGCTGGCCGGCGGAATCGCCGAGGCCCGGCTGGACGACATGCACCGCGCCGTCGCCGCCTACCGCGCCGCGCTCGACACCGGCGCCGCCGAGGCGGAGTCGCTCGAGGCGCTCGACCGGCTGTACACGCGGCTCGAGCGGTGGGACGACCTGGTCGAGGTGCTCGAACGGAAGCTGGCCGCGGCGTCCGACCCGGAGGAGCAGAGCCGGATCGAGCTGCGGCTCGGCCGGCTGCGCCTGGAGCGCTACCGGGACGTCGGGGCGGCGATCGCCGCGATGCGGTCGGTGCTGGAGCGGACGCCGCGGGATGTCGAGGCGACCCGGGTGCTCGAGTCGCTGTGGGACCGGACCGAGCATCTGCCCGTGCTGCTGGAGATCCTCGGGCCGGTCTACCGGGCGCGGGGGGAGTTCCGCAGCCTGCTGCAGTTGATGGAGCTGTGCGTCCGGGCGATGCCGGAGGCCGCGGAGCGCGTGGCCATGCTCCGGGAGATGGCGGGGCTGGCGGAGGAGGAGCTGCACGACCCGAGCCGGGCGTTCGACTGCCTGGCGCGGGCGTTCGAGGCGCAGCCCGACGAGCCCGGGCTGCTGGAGGAGGTGGAGCGGCTGGGCGAGGTGCTGGGTGCCTTCCCGCAGTTGATCGAGCTCGGGGCGCGGGCGGCCGAGCGGCTGGACGACCGGGCGGCCCGGGCGGGGCTGCTGCTGCGTTGCGCCCGCTGGGCCTCGCGCGCCGGCGACGACGCCCGGGCCGTCGAATTCCATCGAGCGCTGCTGGCGTTCGAGCCGGAGCACGAGGAATCGCTGCGCGAGCTGCAGGATCTGCTCGAGCGGCTTGGGCGCCACGCCGAGCTGGCGGACGTCATCGAGCGGCGGGCGGCGGCGGTTTACGACCTGGACGAGAAGAAGCGGCTGTATCGCGCGCTGGCCGGGATCGCCGAGGAACGGCTGCGGGATCTCCGGCGCGCCGCCGCCGCCTACGACCGGCTGCTCGAGCACGACGAGTCGGACCTGGAGGCGCTGGACGCGGCGATCGGCCTGCGGGAACGGCTCGAGGAGTGGCCGACGCTGGCCGAGTTGCTGGCGCGCCGGCTCCAGACGACCCCCGATCCGGGCCAGGCCAACGCGCTCCGCAAGCGCCTGGCGGCGCTGCTCCTCGGGCCGCTCGACCGCGCCGAAGAGGGTCTCGCGACGCTCAAGGAGGTCCTCGGCGACCAGCCGGAGGACCCGGACGCCATTGGGACGTTGGAGGAGTACTACGTCCGGCACGAGCGGTGGAACGACCTGCGGGACCTGCTGCGGGACCGTCTGGACCGCAGCCAGGAGCCCGCCGTGCGCCTGGGGCTGCTCGAGCGGCTTGCCGACCTGGCGGAGACCCGGCTCGGGGCGCCCGAGGAGGCGCTGGACTTCGCGCTGCAGATGCTTGACGTCGAGCGGGCGCACGGGCCGGCGCGGGCGCGGGTCGAGCGGCTGCTCGGGTCGCTCCGGCGCTGGGACGACCTGGTGCTGCAGTTCGAGACCTGGGTGCGGGAGGCCGAAGGCCGCGATCCGGCGGAGGAGCTGCGGCTGCTGGTGAAGATCGGCGAGGTCCGGGAGCGCGAGATGGACGACCCGGACGGCGCCGTGGAGTACTTCGAGAAGGTATTGGCGCGCGAGCCGAACCACACGCTGGCCCTTGCGGCGTTGGCGAGGATTCACGAGCGGAAGGGCGAGTGGGCGAGGTGCGTGGAGGTGCTCGAGCGGGCGGTTGCCGGCGGGGGCGCCCCGGCGGAGGTTTCCGAGGCGCTGATGCGGCTGGGCCGGGTGAAGGAGGAGCATCTGCAGGACGTTCCCGGCGCGCTGCTCCACTACCAGCAGGCGGTCCAGGCCAACCCGGAGAGTCAAGTTGCGGTCGAGGCGGTGCTGGCGCTGGCCAAGCGGGCGGGGGAGTGGCCGACGTGGGCGGCGTACGCCGAGTACGGGTTGCGTTTTGTCGCCGAGGAGAAGGCCCGGGTGGCCTCCTTGCGGGAGATCGCGGGGGTGTACGCCGAGAAGATCGGCGACCGGGCGAAGGCGCTGCAACTGGTGGAGGCGGCGCGGGCGATGGCGCCTGACGACCGCGGCGTGCTCGTCGCGCTCTGCGACCTGCTGACGAAGGAGGGACGGACCGACGAGGCGATCCCGATCCTCGAACAGCTCGTGGCGGGCGGCGAGGGGCCCGGCAAGCGGCGCGGGAAGGAGACGGCGGTGTACCTCGAGCGGCTGGCGGCGGCGCTGGAGGCCAAGGGGGATCGGGCCGGTGCGCGGGCCCGTCTCGAGGAGGCGGCGCGGATCGACGTGACGAACGTCACGGTCGCCTACCGCCTCGGCCTGCTCTATCAGCAGGACGGCGAGATCGACCGGGCGATGCAGAAGCTGCGTCCGCTGCTGCTGCAGAAGATCGAGCCGGCGAGCGGGGTGGACAGGGCGGATGTGTACTTCCATCTGGCCGAGATGCACCTGGCGAAGAACGAGAAGCCGAAGGCGCTGTCGATGATCGAGCGCGGCCTGCAGGCCAATCCGGATCACGCGGGCTGCAAGGCGCTCCGGGAGCAGTGGAAATAGGAGCCCTGCCGGCCGCGGTGGGAGGCCGCCGCGGCCGGGCCGGGGCTCCCGGGAAGATCGCGCGGGCCGGGCGACCCGGCGGGGCGCGAGCAGAAGGAGTCGGCGATGCAGGGAAGGGAAGTGTTCGTGGTGTCCGCGGTGCGGACGGCGGTCGGCAGTTTCCTCGGGGCGTTCAAGGACGTCCCGGCGGTGCGGCTCGGTGCCGCCGCGATCCGGGCAGCGGTGGAGCGCGCCGGGGTCGAGCCCCCGGCGGTGGAAGAGGTATACATGGGCTGCGTGCTGACGGGAGCGCTGGGCCAGGCACCGGCGCGCCAGGCGGCCATCTACGCCGGGCTGGGTCACGGGGTCCCCTGCACGACGGTGGGCAAGGTCTGCGGTTCCGGTCTGCAGGCCGTGATCCTCGGCGCCAAGGCGATCGCGCTGGGGGACTGCGAGGTGGTCGTGGCGGGGGGGATGGAGAGCATGACGCAGGCACCGTACGCGCTGCCCAAGGCGCGGCAGGGCTATCGCATGGGCAAGGACGTGCTGCTCGACACGATGGTGCACGACGGCCTGTGGGACGTCTACGGGGACAAGCACATGGGGATGTGTGCCGAGCTGTGCGCGCAGAAGTACAAGTTCACGCGCGAGATGCAGGACGACTTCGCCATCGAATCGTACCGGCGTTCGACGGCCGCCATTGCTGCCGGTGAGTTCGTCCGGGAGATCGTCCCGGTCGAGGTTCCCCAGAAGAAGGGGTCTCCGGTGCGGGTGGCGACCGACGAGGAGCCGGGGCGGGGCGATCCGGACAAGATGCGCACGCTCAAGCCGGCCTTCGACCCCAAGAACGGCACGATCACGGCGGGCAACGCCTCGAGCATCAACGATGGCGCCGCCGCCCTCGTGCTGGCCTCGGCCGAGGCGATCAAGAAGCACGGGCTGAAGCCGATCGCCCGCATCGTTTCGTACGGCGGAGCGGCGCAGGAGCCGGAGTGGTTCACCACGGCGCCGATCCCGGCGATGCAGAAGGCGCTCGCGCGCGCCAACTGGAAGACCACGGACGTGGACCTCTGGGAGATCAACGAGGCGTTTGCGGTGGTGACGATGGCCGCGTTGCGCGACCTGAAGCTCGATGCGGCCAAGGTCAATGTGCGGGGCGGCGCGGTCTCGATCGGCCATCCGATCGGCTGCAGTGGGGCGCGGATCCTGGTCACGCTGCTGCATCTGATGGAGGACAAGAAGGCCACGCGCGGCTGCGCGGCGCTGTGCATCGGCGGGGGAGAGGCGCTGGCGCTGACGGTGTCGCGCTAGCGACGGGCGAGGGAGAACGATGGAATTCCAGACGATCGGAGTGCTTGGAACGGGGCAGATGGGAGCGGGGATCGCGCAGGTGGCCGCCGAGGCTGGCCTGCGCGTCCGGATGGCCGATCTCAACCGCGAGATTGCCGAGAAGGGCAAGGCCGGCATCGCCCAGCGGCTCGCGAAGGCGGTCGAGAAGGGCAAGATCGACGCCGCGCGGCGCGACGCCGTCCTGGCCCGGCTGGAACCGCAGGATTCGATCGCGGGGTTTCGCGATGTCGATCTCGCGATCGAGGCGGCGACCGAGAACATCGAGCTGAAGCGGAAGCTGTTCCGCGAGCTGGACGAGGTTTGCCCGGCGCGCGCCGTGCTCGCCACCAACACCTCTTCCATCTCGATCACGCTGCTGGCGGCCGCCACGAAGCGGCCGGCGAAGGTGATCGGGATGCACTTCATGAACCCGGTGCCGGTGATGAAGCTCGTGGAGTTGATCCGTGCGCTGCAGACCGACGACGAGACCTACGACGCCGTGAAGGGGCTGGCCGAGCGGATGGGCAAGACGTGCGTGACGGCCCGGGACGCCCCCGGTTTCATCGTCAACCGGATCCTGCTGCCGATGCTCAACGAGGCCTGCTATGCCCTGATGGAGGGGCTCGGCACGCCGGAGGACATCGACAACGGCATCCGGCTCGGGCTGAACCACCCGATGGGGCCGCTGGCGCTGGCCGACCTGATCGGGCTCGACACGTGCCTGGCGATCGCCGAGGTGCTGCACCAGGGCTTGGGGGACGACAAGTACCGCCCGTGCCCGCTGCTGCGCAAGTACGTCGAGGCGGGGTGGTTGGGGCGGAAGACCGGGCGCGGGTTCTACCGCTACGAGGGGTGAGCGGGGGCGGGCGCGCCGCGCGACGGAGGTGGAGGATGCCCTACGAGACGGTGCGGCTGGAGCGGGACGGGAACGTCGTGGTGATCACGATCCACCGTCCCGAGAAGCTGAACGCGTTGAGCCCGCAGGTTTGCCGCGATCTGCTGGCGGCCCTGAACGAGGCGGCGTGCGACGACGCCGTCGGCGCGATCGTGCTCACGGGCGCGGGCGACAAGGCGTTCGTCGCCGGTGCCGACATCGCCGCCATGGCGAGGATGTCGCCGATGGAGGGCCGCGCCTTCGCCGATCTCGGTCACGCGATCGGCGACGCGATCGCCGGGTGCCCCAAGCCGGTGGTCGCCGCGGTCAACGGCTTCGCGCTGGGGGGCGGGACCGAGCTGGCGATCGCGTGCGACGTGATCTACGCCAGCGACCGGGCCAAGTTCGGCCAGCCCGAGGTCAAGCTGGGGATCATCCCGGGCTTCGGCGGCACCCAGCGCCTGGCCCGTCTAGTCGGCCTGCAGAAGGCCAAGGAGCTCGTGCTGAGCGGCGACACGATCGATGCCGCCGAGGCGCTGCGGATCGGCCTGGTGTGCGCGGTCTTCCCGCACGCCGAGCTGCTCGATCGGGCCAAGGACCTCGCGCGGCGGATGGCCGCCGCCGGGCCGCTGGCCGTCGGACAGGCCAAGCGAGCGATGAACCACGGCTACGACCTGCCGTTGCCGGCGGCGTTGGAGCTGGAGAAGCAGACCTTCGCGGCGCTGTTCGGGACGCACGACCAGCGGGAGGGGATGGAGGCCTTCCTGACCAAGCGCAAGCCGGCGTTCCAGGGGAAATGACGATGCGGCGCGATTTCGGCGGAGCGTCGCGTGCGGCGCTTCTTCGAGAGAGGGGGAACAGGTTCCTGGGGCTGTGGCTGGCGGCGGGTAGCCTGCTGGGTTGCCCCGAGCCGGCGCCGTCGCCGCCGCCCCCGCGGCCGCCGGCGCCGGTCGAGCCCGCCGACGACCCCAGCGTGCAGGTCGACACGATGGGGTCGCTTTCCGGCGACGAGGTACGGCGGACGTTCCAGAACGCCGCCCCCCGGCTGCTCGGCTGCTACGAGCAGGGGTTGCGGCGGCTGCGCTACCTGGCAGGGGACGTACGGTTCCACGTCGGCGTGGCCCGGGACGGTTCGGTCCGGTGGGCCTTCGTGGAAGCCTCGCGGCTCGGCGACCACGAGGTGCTCGATTGCATGCTCCAGGTGGTGCGGGGAACGACGTTCCCCCGGCCGCGCGGCGGGGACACCGAGGCGGTGTTTCCGATCGAGCTGGCGCCGCCGGACGAGGTCGCCCATCCGGCGACCTGGACGCCGGACCGGGTTCCGGAGGCGAACGGAAGGTACCGGCCGGCGATCGAGGCGTGCCTTGGTGGCACCTCGGGCTACACGCTGACGCTGTATGTGGCGCCGGGCGGGGTGGTGGAGGGGGCGGGTGCGACGCCGCCCGACGCCGAGCACCAGGCGCAGGCCGACTGTCTGGCGGCCGCGGCGCGCGGCTGGCGACTGGCGGACCCCGGGCCGGGCGGCGCCAAGGTCACGCTGACGTTTTGAGAGGGGGCCATGCACTTCGAGCCAACGCCCGAGCAGTTGCTGGTGCGGGACATGGCGCGCGACTTCGCGTGCCGCGAGGTCCTACCGGTCGCCGCGGCGCTGGACCGCGACGGCCGCTTCCCCGCCGAGATCCTTGCCCGACTCGCCGGCCTCGGCCTGATGGGCGTGAACATCCGCGAGGAGTACGGTGGCGCGCAGGCAGGCCCCGTCGCCTACGTGATGGCGCTTGCCGAGATTGCCTCCGCCTGCGCCTCGACCGCCGTCGTGATGAGCGTGACGAACATGGTGGCCGAGGTGATCCAGCAGTTCGGCACGGAGGAGCAGCGGCGGCGGTACATCCCGCGGATCACGAGCGGCGCGTACGCGGCGGCCGCCTTCGGCCTGTCCGAACCGGGCGCGGGCAGCGACCCCGGCTCGATGACGACCACCGCGCGCCGCGACGGCGACGGGTGGGTCCTCCACGGCCAGAAGGCCTGGATCACCTCCGGCGACCGCGCGGGGGTGCTCGTCGTCTGGGCTCGCACCGGCGGGCCCGGCACGGGCGGGCTGTCGGCGTTCCTGGTGGAGCCCGGGACGCCGGGGTTCGAGGTGGGGCGCCACGAGGACAAGATGGGTCTGCGCGCCTCGAGCACCGTCTCCCTGCACTTCGACAACTGCCGTCTGCCCGCCGAAGCGCTGCTGGGGGAGGAGAACCGCGGCTTTCCCATCGCGATGATGGCGCTCGACGGCGGCCGCCTCGGCATCTCCGCCCAGGCCCTCGGCATCGCCCGCGCCGCGATCGAGGAGGCGACGGCTTACGCGAAGGAGCGCCGGCAGTTCGGCCGTCCGATCGCTGACTTCCAGGCGATCCAGTGGATGCTGGCGGACTGCGTCGCCGAGTGGGACGCGGCGTGGCTGCTGCTGCTGCGCGCCGCCTGGCTCAAGGAGCAGGGCCGGCCGTTCTCCCGCGAGGCCTCGATGGCCAAGGTGTACGCCACCGAGCGAGCGAACGCGATTTGCGCGCGCTGCTTCCAGATCCACGGCGGCTACGGGTACGTCAAGGAGTATCCGATCGAGCGTCACCTGCGCGACGTGCGGGTCACGACGATCTACGAGGGCACCAGCGAGGTCCAGCGGATCGTGATTTCGCGGTCGGTCCTCAAGTAGCGCGAGTGTCCGCCTGAGGTTTGGAGTAGAGGCGAGGGGCCCGCCGTAGGCTAGGGCTTCAGGCTTCAGGCTTCAGGTCGCGCAAGCACGTCGAGCAAGCGCTGTGCTCATGACAAGTCCCTCCTGAAGTCCGTAGCCTGAAGCCTGAAGTCTACTCCGAGTCCGAGGGTCCGCGGGTGCGTTTGACACCCTTCGGGTCGGATGGTAGCTTGCCGCCGGCCGAAAAGGACGGCGAGGTGCAACATGAAACGGGCGTATCGTCGGGTCCTGGTCGCTCCGGTGGTCGGCCTGGTGTTCGCGATCGGGGTGCGGTGCGCCTCGACGGAGGAAGAGTGCACGGTGGCCGCTCCGGCGATCTGCGGCATGGACACGTGCGTCGATCTGGCGAGCGACCCGGAGAACTGCGGCGCGTGCGGCCGGAGCTGCAACGGCGGCGGCTGTTCTGGGGGCCTCTGCGTCTGCGGCGGGACGACCTGCGCCCCCGGGTCGGTCTGCTGCGGCGGCGCCTGTGCCAATCTCGATGCTGATCGCACCAACTGCGGCGCCTGCGGCATCGTTTGTCCGCCGGGTATCGGCTGTACGCTGGGCGTCTGCACCGGCGAGGCCTGTCCCGGCGGTTGCGGCAGCCTGACCTGTTGCGGCCTCGGCTGCGTCGATACGCGGACGGACCCCGCCAATTGCGGGAGCTGCGGGCACGCCTGCCCGGCCGGCCAGATCTGCGACAACGGCGTCTGCATCACCTCGGCCTGCCGGCCGCCGTGCGTCGCGCCCCAGCGCTGCTGCGACAACCGGTGTGTGGACGTCACGAGCGATGTGGACCACTGCGGCTTCTGCGGCAACCGGTGCCTCGACTCCGACCCGCCCCTGGCCAACCGCTGCGCGGAGATCGGCGGGCACGTCCAGTGCGCCTGCGGCGCGTCGGCCGAATGTCGTCCCGGGCAGATCTGCTGCAGCGACGGCTGCCGCAGTGTCAGCGCCGACCCGAACAACTGCGGCGCCTGCGGCAACGTCTGCCCGCCCGGTCACGTCTGCTCCTCGGGCGTCTGCGTTTGCGGCGCCACGGGCGGCCCGTGCGGCGAGGGGGAGTCGTGCTGCGGCGGCGTATGCATCGATACCCGGAACGACTTCGCCAACTGCGGCGGCTGCGGCAATGCCTGCAACCCGACCGTCGCCGATTCGTGCGTCGACGGCACCTGCCGCTGCGGAAGCTCGGCTGCCTGCCGCGTCGGCGCGGTGTGGGTGTGCGGGGTGCCGCCGGTCGGGGCGGCGCCCGAGCGGTGCTGCGGCGGGACGTGTCGCGCGATCGACGAGGCGGCCTGCGTCGACTGCGACACGCCGTGCGCCGAGGGGCAGACGTGCGAGGCGGAGCCACCGCCGCTTGCGCCGCCGTGCCGCTACGTCTGCCGGTAGGCCGGACGGAGGGAACCTGTGCTGGATCGATCGGCTCGTCTCTGCGGCACCCGAAGCCTCGCGCTCGCCTCGCTCGCCGCCCTGGCCGTTGCGCTCGAAACGCCGTTTGCCGCGGCCCAGACCGCCGCCGTCCTGCCCGTGCGTTCGGGCGACCCCGCGCTGGCGGCCAGCGTCGAGGGCGCGATCCGCGAGGCGATGATCGGAGCGGGCTATCTCCTCCAGTCCGGTCCCGCCGTCACCACCGCCCTCGGGCAGCTCGGGTTGACCGAGATCACCACCACCGAAGAGGGCCGGCGCCTGGGCGGGGTGCTCGGCGCCGAGCTGATCCTCTCGGCCTCCGTGGAGCCGAACTGGATCTCGATCGCGGTGATGCATCTGCCGAGCGAATCGATCGAGGTGCGCGAGGGCGAGCTGCCGGGCGAGGGGGTGAACGTGCCGCTGACCGTGGTCGCCAATCTCGCCGATGCGGTGCGGGTGATGCGCGAGGCGGGGGTGGAGATCCCGGAGGTCCCGCCGCCCGCCGCGCCGTCCTCCGCGGCCGGGCCGCCGGCCGCCGAGGCGCCGCCGGCCGAGGTTCCGCCGGCCGAGGCGCCACCGGCCGAGGTTCCGCCGGCGGAGGCGCCGCCAGCCGAGGTTCCGCCGGAGGAACCGCCGGCGTACCACGGCGAGGGTCCGCTTCACGTTCGGGTGTTCCCGGCCTTCGATGTGCTCCTGAACGAGCCGGCGCGGGCCGGGGGCGGTCGGGTGGGCGGCCGGGTCGGCGTCGGGCTCGCCTACGCCCCGCTGCCCGAGTTGGACGTCGGGCTCGAGCTGGACGTCAGTTTCGGGCCCGGAACGGCGATGGACCTCGGCGCCGCCGCCGTGTGGCGGTTCCCGATCTCGCACCAGTGGCAGCTCGCCCCCCACCTGGCGCTGGGCTACTACCAGTTGCTGACGGGAGCGCAGGATCCGTCGTTCTTCCTGCGGGCGAGCGGCGACATCGTCTGGACGATCGCGAGCGGGTACTCGCTGTACCTGTCGCCGGTCGGCTTCACCGTGGTGGCGGGTCGGGACGTGACGGCCGGCCTGTACGAGGTCGGGCTGGGGTTCCTCGGCGCGTTCTGACGGAACGCGCTGCGCCTCCCGCGCTAGCGGAAGAAGATCAAGGTGAGGACGATGAAGGTCGGGATCAGGATCCCGATCGAGTACACCATGTAGCCGAAGAAGCTGGGCATCTTCACCCCTTGCTGCTCGGCGATCGTCTTGACCATGAAGTTCGGGCCGTTGCCGATGTACGTGTTGGCGCCCATG
>Ga0068707_1000841_pt1 | contig 20957 bp, 18 predicted proteins | sample YNPNPMetaG_FD_66600 | JGI IMG/M metagenome (GOLD analysis project Ga0068707, IMG submission 66600) | Anoxygenic and chlorotrophic microbial mat microbial communities from Yellowstone National Park, USA - YNP NP MetaG | ecosystem: Environmental > Aquatic > Thermal springs > Hot (42-90C) >...
GTTAGACGTTCCAGCGGGAACGCTTCGAGGAGGCAAGGTGGTCGACATCCAGGACAATGAAGAACAGCAGCAACCTGCCGTCGAGGAGGGCGGGGACAAGGCGTACAGCAGGAACAACCTGCGGGCCATGGTGGAGGAATCGTTCCAACACCTGCGCGAAGGTGACGTGGTGCGGGGGACGGTGGTGGCCGTCACGGACAGCGCGGTGGTGGTGGACATCGGGTTCAAGTCGGAGGGGTTGATCCCGCGCACTGAATTTCTCGATCGCGCCGGTAACGTCACGGTCAAGAGCGGTGACGAGATTGACGTGCTCGTGGAACGTTTCGACCCGATGGTGGGCGAGATCAAGCTGTCGCGCGAGCGCGCCGCCAAGATCCGCGTCTGGGAGGTGCTGGAAGCGGCGTACCGCCAGGGCACGCCGGTGCCCGGCCGGGTCGTGGAACGGGTCAAGGGTGGATTGGCCGTGGATATCGGCGTGCGGGCGTTTCTCCCCGGTTCTCTCGTCGACCTGCGACCGTCGCGGCGCCTGGAGGATTACGTGGGCGAGGAGATCGAAGCCCGGATCATCAACTTCGATCGCCGCCGCGCCAACGTCGTCCTGTCGCGCAAGGCTCTGCTCGAGGAGGCCGTCGCCTCCCAGAAGGAGAGGACGCTGCAGCAGCTCGAGGAGGGCAGCGTCGTCACCGGCGTGGTGAAGAACATCACCGATTACGGGGTCTTCATCGACCTGGGGGGTATCGACGGGCTGCTGCACGTCACCGACATTTCCTGGGGGCGGGTCGGTCACCCCAGCGAGTACTTCAAGGTCAACGACGAGGTGAGGGTGGTGGTGCTCCACGTGGACCGGGAGAAGGAGCGGGTTTCGCTGGGGTACCGGCAGCGCTTCGAGGATCCCTGGACCCACGTGGAGGTGCGCTACCCCATCGGCAAGAAGGTGGTGGGCCGGGTGACCAACGTGGTGGACTACGGCGCCTTCGTTGCCCTGGAGGAGGGGGTGGAGGGGCTGATCCACGTCTCGGAGATGTCGTGGACGAAGAAGGTCAAGAACCCCAAGACGGTGCTCAAGGCAGGGCAGGAAGTGACCGTGGTGGTGACCGAGGTGGACGTGGAGCGGCGCCGGCTGTCCCTCTCCCTCCGCCAGGCCGAGCCGAACCCGTGGGAGGAGTTTGCCACCCGCTACCGGGTTGGCTCCCGGGTCAAGGGGGTGGTGCGCAACCTCACCGATTTTGGCGCCTTCGTGGAGCTGGAGCCGGGTGTGGATGGTCTGGTGCACGTGTCGGACATGGCCTGGACGCGGCGGATCTCCCACCCCTCGGAGGTGGTGCAGAAGGGGCAGGAGATCGAGGCGATCATCACCGCCATCGATCCCACCAACCAGCGTATCTCCCTTTCCATCAAGGAGCTGCAACCCAACGAGTGGGATCAGTTCGCCGCCACCCACGAGGTGGGGGACGAGGTGGACGGGTACGTCACCAACATCACCGACTTCGGGCTGTTCGTCGAGCTCGGGCCCGGCGTGGAGGGGTTGTGCCACGTTTCGGAGGTGGAACGACGCGGGGAACAGCCCTTGACTGTGCTGTTCACCCGTGGGCAGCGGATCCGTACGCGCCTGATTCGGGTGGATCGGAACGAGAAACGCATCGGCCTGTCGCTGCGAGGGGTGGAACAACCCGAGCCGGAGACCGAAGAGCAGGCCGCGCCCGAGCCGGAGGCTGAAGAGCTGACGCCGGAGCAGGAGCCGGAGCAGGGGAACGACAACGCCGTGGAGGAGCTGGAAGCCAGCGGCGACAGTGCAACGGAGCAGGGATCGAAGGATACGGAGGAAGCGAGGAGGACAGGGGACGATGACCAAGGCTGAAATCGTCAAGGTGCTGGCCGAGAAGGTGGGACTGAGTCGGCGCGAGGCGGTGCAGGTGCTGGGCGTGGTGCTCGACGGGGTGGTGGCCGCCATCCTCGCCGGGGAGAAGGTGGAGCTGCGTGGCTTTGGCTCCTTCCGCACCCGGGCCCGCCAGGCGCGGACGGGGAGGAACCCGCGCACCGGCGCGCGCGTCAGCGTGCCGTCCAAGATCGTGCCCTACTTCAAGCCGGGCAAACAGCTGCGAGAAGCCCTGGGAAGGAAGTGAGGAGCCGTTGGAGTACATCGAGGCTCCGTGGCGCTTCGATTACGTCTCTCGCGCCGAGAGCGCGGGGGAGTGCATTTTCTGCGCGGCGCTGGGTGGTGGGCGGGGAACGCTCACGCTGGTGGAGGGTGACCACGCCTTCGCCATGCTCAACAAGTACCCCTACACCTCGGGCCACACGATGGTGGCACCGAAGCAGCACACGGCTGACTTCGAGAACCTGCCAGCGGAGACCCTCGGGGAGATGCTGAGCATGTGTCAGGCGATCGTTCGGGCGTTGCGAACGCTCTACCGGCCCCACGCCTTCAACATTGGCTTCAACTTGGGCGAGTCGGCGGGGGCGGGGGTGGCCGACCACCTCCACCTCCACATCGTGCCGCGGTGGCGGGGTGACACGAGCTTCATGACGACCCTGGCGGCGACGCGAGTGTTGCCGGAATCGCTGGAAACTACCTGGGAACGGTTGAGCGAGGTGCTGCGTGGCCACGGTGCGTGAGGATGTGCGGATGGGGAGGGGTGCGGCGTCGCTGCCGGAGCACGTGCTGATGGTGGCCGCGTGGCTGGTGCCGGGCCTGGGCCACTTCCTCCTGAATCGGAAGCTGCGGGCGGCGGTATTTTCCGCCGTCATCACGGTGGAGTTCGTGCTCGGTCTGGCGTTGCACGGCGAGCTAATCCTCCCCCGGGCAGGGGAACCGCTCTCCTACCTGGCAGCAGTGGCCACAGTGGGGAACGGGATCCTGTTCCTTCTTGCGACCCTCCTGGGTGTGGGTGAGGGCGTGGTGACGGCAGCGTCGTACGAGTATGGCAACAGTTTCTTGCTCACCGCCGGGATGATGAACCTCCTGCTCGTGCTGGACGTCCACGATATCGTTGTGGGACGGAAGGAGTGAGCCGGATGGTGGACCACTTCCTGCTGCTGGTGGTGCAGGCTGCGCTCATTGCCGTTTTCTTTGCCTTCCTCTGGAAACGGGACGGCCGCGAACGGCTGCGCTACCTGCTCAAGGTGTTGGCGGCGCTGGTGCTCGGTGCCGTGGCCTTGGGTTGGCTGATGTACCCCTTCCCGCGGCCGTGAGGGGCGCGCTGACGGCGGCGGGGAGGGACCCGCGGCGCCGTGTCCGCCGGCTCCTCTCCCTGTGCCTCACGGGGGTGCTGTCCGTGGTCTACCTGTGGGTGGGCTTGAGCGCCCACCCCCCGGCCGTGTTGTCTCGCCTCCCCGATGCGGCGACCCACAGCGTGGGGTACGGGGTGCTGAGCTGGGCGGCCGTGGCGAGCACGCTGGCGTGGCGGATGCCGTTCCCCTGGGCGCTGGCGGGCGGCTACTCGCTGGGGCACGGGGCGCTCTTGGAGCTCCTCCAGAGCACCACTGCCTCGCGGTTGGCCGAGTGGCGCGACCTGATGTGGGACGGGGTGGGCACGGCCACAGCGTTGGGCGCAGCGGCAGCTTTGAGGAGGCGCCGGTGCGGCTCCTGATCGTGGCCGGCGAGGCCTCGGGCGATCTCCACGCCGCCAACCTGGTGGCAGCGCTGCGGCGTCAGGTGGGGACGCTGGAGGCCTTTGGCGTGGGTGGGGAGCGGATGCGGGAAGTTGGGGTGGAGTGCCTGGCCCGCGCGGAGGATCTCTCGGTGATGGGGCTCGTGGAGGTGGTGCGAGAGTTGCCGCGGCTTGTGGCCCTCTCGCGCCGGGTGCGGCGACAGGCCCTGGAGCGGCACCCCGACGTGGCGGTGCTCGTCGACTCCCCAGATTTCAACCTGCGGCTTGCGCAGCACTTGCGGCGGGCCGGGGTGCCGGTGGTGATCTACGTCTCGCCCCAACTGTGGGCGTGGCGCTCGGGGCGAGTCCGGACGATCCGCAGGAACGTGGCGCAGGTGCTGTGCATCCTGCCCTTCGAAGTGGCGTTCTACCAGCGCCACGGGGTGCGGGCCAGCTACGTGGGCCACCCGCTTTTGGACGAACTGCGGGAGACGGAGGGGGGGAAGCCCACGCCGCAGGCAGGCAGCGTGGCACTGCTGCCGGGGTCTCGCTGGCACGAGGTGGCTTCCCTGCTCCCCACCATGCTGGCCGCCTGCCGCCGTGTGCTGGGCGAAGGGGAAGCGCTGTCCGTGCGGCTCCTGGCGGCGCCGGGGCTGGAGGTGGTGAGACTGCGGGCCCTGGTGGCGGACGCTGGTTTTCCCGTCGAGATCGTGGAGAAGGGGCGGCGGCAGGTGCTGGCCACATGCGCGGCGGCGCTGGTGGCCTCGGGCACGGCCACGCTGGAGTGTGCCATCCTCGGCGTCCCCATGGCGGTGTGCTACCGCCTCCACCCGGCCAGTTACCTGCTGGCCCGGCTTCTGGTCAGGGTTCCCTTCGTTTCCCTCGTGAACCTGGTGGCGCAGGAAGCGGTGGTGCCCGAGTTCATCCAGAGCCGCGTGACGGCGGAGGGGCTCGCGGCAGCGTTGCGGGGATTGTTGGGCGAGGCAGGGGAGCAGCAGCGCCGCCTCCTCGCCGGGGTTCGGCAGCGCCTCGGGGAAGCGGGGGCGAGCGACCGTGCGGCGGCTGCTGTGCTTGAGGTGGCCCAACGTGGGTCACCCGCGGCGTGAGCTGCGAGTTTCACTTGGAATCGGCGAGAGCGAGCCAGTCCCCGGGGGTTCGGGGCGGTGCGGGGACAGGCCTGAAGCGGGCGGAGGAGAGCACGATCCCCAGCTCCCTGTGGTCCTGCGGGTTGCCGGTCTGGGCGGGGAGGAACGGGGTGGCGTGGATGACAATCTCCACGAAGTGGTTACTCACGGCCTCGGCGGGGATGGGGAACGCGAGGTCAGCCGGTTTCTTCCAGACCTTGAGGGGGCCCGCCACGCACCTGGTGCCCGCCAGCACCACCACGTCCGGCGGCTGAGGGCGGGGCGCCCACACCCGCAGCGAGAGCCAGCCGGCACTGGCCGGGAGCTGCAGACGTGCCGTGGGCCCCGTCCATGCTCCCCGGCCGTGCGCAAAGTTTTCCGGGCCGAACACCCCCTCGGCGCGGATGAGTAAGGCTTCGCGCTGGGGCGCTTCGGCGATGGGCCCCTCCCAGGGGAGGGTGGCGCAAACCCCACGTACGCCAAAGAGCCGCACGGCGAGCCGGCGGGGGTCTTCGGGGCCGGGCGGGTAGGCAGCTGCCCGCTGGAAGACAAGGGTGTTGCTGTGCTCCGAGGACAGCCACGCCGGTTCGATCCAGACCTTCTGGCGGATCCGCTGCCCGGGGATGCTTTGCACTTCGCGCCCGTTCACCACCAGCACCACTGGGGCCGGACCGGGCGCCGGGCAGAGGTCGAGGCACAGGAACGTGCCGGCCGGGTACGGGGGCAGGAGCAAGGAAGCACCCGCTTGTCCCCAAATCGACGCTTCACCGCTGGGCTCCACCTCCAGGGGCCACCACCCGCGCAAGGGGAGCGGCGCTCCCTCCACCACGGCAGCGTCGAGAAAGCGCCCCTGGGTGAGAGGGCGCAGGGCTTCCGAGACCCCCCGCCAGCGCCAGCTCCTCCCCAAGGGGGGTGGCAAGTACCGGCTGGGGAAGTCGGTGACCAGCAGGTAGGGGCCGGCGGGCACGGTGCTGGCGTTGGGGCTCGCCGGTGCCAGGTGAGAGCGGATGTTCAGGGTGTTTCCCCTGTGGCGTTGCACCTCCTCGAGATAGGAGTAGAAGGGGTAGAGGCCGGGCTCGATCACCAGCTCGAGCCCTCGCTGCGCGGCCTGGCGCGAGGCCGTGAGCAACGCCTCCCACCCGGGCATGTAGCGTTGGTGCTGCTCGCGCAGGCAGGGCAGGGAGAGACCGGCAGAGACGGCGGCAAACGCCCCCAGGGCAGCGCTCGCCAAAAGCGGCGGGGCGGCGGCCGAGGCACCGGCGGCCACCAGGGGGGCGAGCGCCAGCTGGAACGGCACTGCGTAGCGGGGGAAGGTGCGGTTCTGCAACCACACGGTTTCGGCGATACCCGTGGCGAGGATGAGCAGCCAGGCAGCGGCCGGCCGGCGACCCACCCGTCGCCCCCACACCGCCAGGCCGAGAACGGCGAGGAGGGTCAGGGCCGAGGCGGGCCAGATCCCGCCGAGCCCTTTCACGAACCCTAGCTGGGGGACCCCGCCGCGGCTCAGCACCAGGTTGCGCACGTGGGTCGTACCGTGGGTGAGGAAAGCCTGGGCAAACCGGTACCAGCTCCCCTGCGCGAGCACCATGCCCAGCACGGCAGCAGCCACGGCAGCGAGCGAAAGGAGGAGGCCGGGCACGAGCCGCCGCAGCGGGTGGATGCGGGCAACGCTGACGAGCCAGAGGAGGGCCAGGGGCGGGAGGAGGATGGGGCGCACGAGGAAGGCCGCGGTGACGAGCAGCGTGAAGGCGGTGAGCCGCCGGCCGGCGAGCCCACCCACGGCCAGGGCCGCAGCCCACAGCGCCAGGAACGCGGCAGGCGTGCTGGAGAACCCGCGCACCGCGTGCAGCCACACGCCGGGCGCAAACAGCAGCGCCGTGGCGGCGGCGGCCGCCACCGGGGCCGGGGCCACCCGCCGACCCAGGGCAGCGAGGGGCCACAGCGAGGCGCAGGACGCCAGGGCTGAGAGGAGCTGGAGGGCGCGCAGCGGCTCGCCCACGAGGGGGAGCACGATCCATCCCAGGAGGAGCCAGAGGGGGAAGCCGGGAGGGTGGGGGAAGTGGGCGTGCAGATCAAAGCGGAGGATGCCCCGGGCAAAGAGCGTCTCGTCCCACTCCCACGGTCCCGAGGGGAGGAAGAGCAGGCGGCTCGCCAGCAGCAGGAGCAGCGTGAGGGCGGTGGCCGCCAGGTCGAGGGGGTGGCGAGTGAGCCCCCACAGGGCGAAGGTCCAGATGCGCTGGGGCGGCATCGGCAGGGGGGCGGTGGGTGGAGTGGGGTGGACGGTTTCGCTTCCCGTGGTCATTGCAGGCGAACTATTATGCACCGACCGCGCCGCCACTGCCGCCAGGCAAGGACGGCACGGGTGGAGGCCGGATGGCGCTGCGGAGCATGACAGGTTTCGGCTTGGCCGAGGGCGAGCTCTCGTCGCGCCTGCGGGCCACGGTGCGGATCTCCTCGGTCAACTCCCGCTTCCTGGAGGTGGTGGTGCGCACCCACCCACGCCTGGACAGTGCCGAGTGGGAGCCGCTGCTGCGGGGCGTGGTGGCGGAGGCGGTGACGCGGGGACGGGTGGCGGTGACGATCGATCTCGAAGGCGAGAGTGGGAGCTGCGGGGTGGTCTCCATCAACTGGGGGGTGGCGGAAGCGCTGGTAGCAGCTCTCGAACAGCGCCCCCCCCGCATCGAGCTTGCCCCCCTGTCGCTGCGCGACCTCCTGGGCATTCCGGGTTTCCTCGAGGGGGTGGGGGAGCTGGTGCTGGAGGCGGACGAACGGCAACAGCTCGTAGAGCTGGTGCGGGCGGCGTGCCGCTCGCTGGTGGCTGCAAGGGGAGAGGAGGGGGAGGCGCTGCGGGCGCAGCTCGTGGAGGAGCTCGGCACCCTGAGTCGCTTCGTGGCGTGGCTCCACGAGCAGCAACCTCGCCTCACGCAACTGCTCCTGGGGCGGCTCAGGCAGCGCCTGGCCGAGCTCCTGGAAGGGGCGCCGGTGAGCGAAGAACGGCTCCTGCAGGAGGCGGCCATCCTGGCCGAGCGGGCCGACGTGGCCGAGGAGTTGGCGCGGCTGGAGGCCCATCTCGCCCATCTGCGCGCCCTCCTGGTGGGGGAGGGGCCGGTGGGCAAGCGCTTGGAATTCCTGCTGCAGGAGATCCTGCGCGAGGTCAACACGGCTGCCTCCAAGTTCCGCGAGGTGGGGATGGGGGAACAGGTGGTGGCCGCCAAGGCAGCTCTGGAACGACTGCGGGAACAGGCCGCCAATATCGAGTGAGATACTGAGCGGCCGACGCTTGGTGGCGAGGTAGCAAACCGCTACACTGCTGCGCCGCGTGGCGCGGGGAGGGTTCTTGCCGTGACCCTGCAACAGGTGCTCAAGCCAGATATCCAGGAACTGGTGGCGAACCGGGACCTCGCCTCCCTGCGCCTGGCCCTGGCCGATTGGACCCCGCAGGAGCTGGCCGACCTCATCGAGGCGCTGGAACCGCCCGAAGACGTGATCGTCTTCCGTCTGCTGCCCCGCGATCTGGCGGCGGATACCTTCGAGTACCTGGACACGGAAACCCAAAAGCGGCTCGTCAACGCCCTCATCCAGGAGAAGGAACGCCTGGTCAACCTCCTCAACGACCTCTCCCCCGACGACCGCACGTCGCTCTTCGAAGAGCTGCCGGGGCACGTCACGCAACGCCTCCTCAACATGTTGAGCCCGGAAGAGCGCCAGGTGGCGGTCATGCTCCTGGGCTACCCGGAGGATTCCATCGGCCGCCTGATGACCACCGACTACGTGGCGATCAGGCCCGAGTGGACAGTGCAGCAGGCCATCGAGCACATCCGCAAGCACGGCAAGGACTCCGAAACCTTCGACGTGGTGTACGTGGTGGATCGTTCCTGGCGGCTCTTGGACGACCTGCGGGTGCGCGAGCTGCTGCTGGCCGAACCCTCCACCCTCATTGCCGACCTGATGGACGAGCGCTTCGTGGCCCTCCGCGCTGCCGACGACCAGGAGGTGGCGGTGGCGGAGTTTCTGGAGCACGATCGCGTGGCGCTCCCCGTCACCGACTCGCGTGGCGTGCTGATCGGCATCGTCACCGTGGACGACGTGCTGGATGTGGCCCAGGAAGAGGCCACCGAGGACATCCACAAACTGGGCGGTACCGAAGCGCTGGACGCTCCCTACCTCGATACGCCGCTCCTCTCGCTCGTGAGCAAGCGGGCCCGCTGGCTCGTGGCTCTTTTCCTCGGCGAAATGCTGACGGCGTCGGCCATGGGGTACTTCGAGGACGAGATTGCACGCGCCGTCGTACTCGCCCTTTTCGTCCCGCTGATCATCTCTTCGGGGGGCAACTCCGGATCGCAGGCGGCCACCCTCATCATCCGCGCCATGGCGGTGGGCGAGATTTCGTTGCGCGACTGGTGGCACGTGATGCGGCGCGAGGTCTTCTCGGGTCTCTTGCTGGGGGGAATTCTGGGAGCCATTGGGTTCGTGCGCGTCAGTGTCTGGCATGCGATGTTCGGTTTCTACGGAACCCACTGGTTGCTCATTGGCTTAACCGTTGCCCTGTCCCTGGTTGGCGTGGTGATGTGGGGGACGCTTTCCGGATCCATGCTTCCCTTCGTCATGCGCAAGCTCGGTGCTGATCCTGCGACCTCCTCGACGCCCTTCGTGGCGACCCTCGTGGATGTGACCGGGCTCATCATCTACTTCTCGGTAGCAGCTGCCATCTTGAGTGGCAGCGTCCTGTAAAGGGGCGACGCAGCCGTCAAATGCGCTGGCTGCTGCAGGGGGATCGTCAGCGAGGTCCCTAATGAGCGCCCTCGCCCCATACCCCCACGACGCAAGCTCGCCGCGGCGCTTGGGCGTCGGACGAAAGTCCGCCCCCTCGTTGCGTGGGCAAGCCCAAAGCAGCGGGTCCAGAGGCTTGGTGGGATGGGGTAGAATCCCACCCTTCGAGGGGGCGGCGATGGTGGACGCTGAAATCCGCGAGCTGGCAGCCCACGTTGGCGAGGTGGTACGCATCCAGGGGTGGCTCTACAACAAGCGCTCCTCGGGGAAACTCCTCTTCCTCGTCCTCCGCGACGGTTCCGGCTACGTGCAGGCGGTGGTATTTCGCGCCGGCGTGGAGGAGCGGGTGTGGGCGGCAGCCGAGGCGCTGACGCAGGAATCCTCCCTGCGGGTCACCGGCACGGTCAAGGAGGACAGGCGGTCCCCGGGCGGGGTGGAGATCGAGGTCGCCGACATCGAGACGGTGGCGCTCTGCCCCGACTATCCCATCTCCCCCAAGGAGCACGGCGTCGATTTCCTCCTCAACAACCGCCACCTGTGGCTGCGCTCCAAGCGCCAGCACGCCATCATGCGCGTGCGCAACGAGCTCGTCTTCGGCATTCGCGAGTTCTTCTACACCCGCCACTACGTGAACATCGACTCGCCGATCCTCACGCCGGCTGCCTGCGAGGGGACCTCCACGCTGTTCGAGACCGACTACTTTGGCGAGAAGGCGTACCTCTCCCAGTCCGGCCAGCTCTACCTGGAGCCGGCTGCCGCGGCGCACGGCAAGGTGTACTGCTTCGGGCCCACCTTCCGGGCGGAAAAGTCCAAGACCCGCCGGCACCTCATGGAGTTTTGGATGGTGGAGCCAGAGGTGGCGTGGATGCGCTTCGACGCCCTCCTGGACCTGGCCGAGGAGTTCGTCTCGGAGCTGGTGGCGCGCATCCTCGACCGGTGCCAGCAAGAACTCGCCTGGCTGGAGCGGGACACCTCCAAGCTGGAACCGGCCACCTCGCGCCCCTACCCGCGGATTGACTACGGCGATGCGGTGTCCAGGCTGCAGCAGAAAGGGTTCCCCACTCAGTTCGGTGACGACTTTGGCGGCGACGAGGAGACGGCGCTGGCCGACGAGTCCGGCAAACCGGTCATGATCACGCGCTACCCGGCTGCCATCAAGGCGTTCTACATGGAGCCCGATCCGGTCGACCCGAGCCGCGCCCTCGCCGTGGACATGATCGCTCCCGAGGGGTACGGGGAGATCATTGGTGGCAGCGAGCGGATCGGTTCCTACGAGAAGCTGGAGGAGCGTATCCGCGAGCACGGCCTGCCGCGGCAGGCCTTCGAGTGGTACCTGGACATCCGCAAGTACGGGGGTTTCCCGCACTCGGGTTTTGGCATGGGCATCGAGCGTGTGGTCTCCTGGCTGTGCGGCCTCTCGCACCTGCGCGAGGCCATCCCCTACCCGCGCATGCTGAACCGCCTCTACCCGTAAACGCGAGCGAACGGGCTCAGCCGGCCGCACGAGGCGGCGCTTCAAGGATGGCGGGATCCTTCGGCCGCTGCGCGGCCTCAGGATGACTGAAGAAAGAGGGCAGGCTCAGGATGACTGAAGAAAGAGGGCAGGCTCAGGATGACTGCCCTTTTCTTCTCCGTCACCCTGAGCCGCCCATTTACCCCATCGTCACCCTGAGCCGCGTCAGCGGCGAAGGGTCCCGGCAATGCTGGTAGGCCCGCCGTGCGACCACGGCGCTTCAAGGATGGCGGGATCCTTCGGCCGCTGCGCGGCCTCAGGATGACTGAAGAAAGAGGGCAGGCTCAGGATGACTGCAGGAAGAGCGCAGGCTCAGGCTGACTGCAGCAGTGTCCGGCCCTTGCCTACGCGTGGCGCCGCGCGAATTCCTCCATGAACGCCACCAGGGTGCGGATCTGGTCCACGGTGACGGCGTTGTACATGGAGACGCGGATCCCCCCGATGTCGCGGTAGCCCTTCAACCCCACCATGCCGTTGGCCTTGGCCTCCTTGACGAAACGGTCGTTGAGCTCGTCGGTGGGGAGGAAGAAGTCCACGTTCATCACCGAGCGGTCGGCAGGGACGGTGACGAAGGGGCGGTAGAACTCCGGGTAGCGGTCGATGCAACCGTACAGCAGCTCGCCCTTGGTGCGGTTGTTGCGCTCGATGGCCTCGAGCCCCCCGATGGACTTGTTGTAGGCCAGGACATTGCGAAGGATGTAGATGCCAAAGGTGGGCGGGGTGTTGTAGAGGGAGTTCTTCTCCACGTGGATGCGGTAGCGCAGGTAACTGGGGAGCTCCTTGTCCAGGCACTGCTCCAACAGGTCGTCGCGGATGATCACCACGGTGACGCCCGAGGGGCCGAGGTTCTTCTGGGCGCCAGCGTAGATGAGGCCGAAGGGGGTCACGTCGAAGAAGCGCCACAGGAAGTCCGAGGACATGTCGCAGGCGAGGGGGATGCCGCCAGTTTCTGGGAACGACTTCCACTGCGTCCCCTCCACCGTGTTGTTGGAGGTGAAGTGGACGTACACCGCGTCGGGGTTGACGCGGATCTCCTCGGGCCGCGGCAGGCGCGAGTACTTTTCGGGCTTGGTGGTGGCAATGAGGCGAGCGTTCTCGCCAGCAACGATGACTGCCTCCTTGTAGGCCTTCTCGGCCCAGGAGCCGGTGGCAATGTAGTCGGCCTTGCGCCCCTTGTAGAGGAGGTTCATGGGCAGCATGCCAAACTGCAGGTGGCCCCCGCCTTGGATGAGGATGACCTTGTAGTTCTCGGGGAGGCGCAACAGCTCCCGGAGCAGGGCAATGGCTTCGTTGTGGACCGCCTCGTACTCCTTGGAGCGGTGCGAGATTTCCATCACCGACATGCCGGTGCCGTCAAAGTCCAGCAACTCCGCCTGCGCCCGCTCGAGGGCGGGGAGCGGCAACGCCGCCGGTCCAGCGTAGAAGTTGATGACGCGGTTTGCCATGAGACGCTCCTTTCTATCGCTTCCAGGAGGAGAGCAGGGCCACCACCTCGTCACCGATGCGGCCGAGGTTCTCCTTGGAACTGGCGCCAATGTGGGGGGTGAGGATGACGTTGGGGGCCTTGAGGATCGGCGAGTTGGGGTCGGGTGGATCGGAGTAAAACACGTCCGTGGCGTAGGCCCCGACCTTGCCGGAGGCCAGCGCCGCCGCCAGGTCTTCCTCGACCACGCACTTGCCCCGGCTGGTGTTGACGATGACCACGCCGTCCTTCATCTGGGCGATGGCTTCGGCGTTGATCATCCCCTTGGTCTCCTCGGTGAGGGGGGTGTGGAGGGAGAGGTAGTCACACTGCCGGTAAAGGTCCCGCAGGGTGGGTGTGAGGATGGCCACCTCGGAGGACTTCACGTAGGGATCGAAGGCCAGCACGCGCATGCCGAAGGCGACGGCGCGGCGGGCCAGCTCCGAACCGATGCGGCCAATGCCGATGAGCCCTAGGGTCTTCCCGTACAGCTCGGTGCGCTTGATCTCCTTCTTGAGGAACTTGCCCTCCAGCTTCAGGGCGTTGTGCGCCTCGATGAGTCGCGTGGGGACGGCGATCATGAGGGCGAAGGCCAGCTCGGCAACGGCAATGGCCGAGGCCTGGGGAGTGTTGCGGACCTCGATGTGGCGCTCCTTGGCGGCGGCCACGTCGATGTTGTCGATGCCCACCCCGCCGCGGATGATGAGCTTGAGCTTGGGAGCTGCGGCCATCCATTCGGCGGTGCACTTGGTCTTGGAGCGAACCAGGGCAACCTCGGCCTCCGCCAGGCGGCCCAGGTCGTCGGTTACCTCCCCGAACTGCTCGAGGCGCTTGGGGAGGGCTGCATCGAAGGCGTCGCAGATGAGGATCAGCATGCCGACCTTCCTTTCTCGGGAGATCCCGAACTCACCACACATCCAGGGTGCGAACCAGCAGGCCCGAGCGGAGCTTGGGCTCGAACCAGGTGGACTTGGGCGGCATGACCTGGCCGCTGTCGGCCACGCTCATGAGCTGGTCCAGGGAGGTGGGGAAGAGGGCAAACGCCACCGCCCACCCCTCCCGCACCCGCCGCTCCAGTTCGCCGAGCCCGCGGATCCCGCCGACAAAGTCGATGCGCTTGTCGGTGCGCGGGTCGCGGATGTTGAGCAACGGCGCGAGGACGTTCTCCTGGAGGATGGACACGTCGAGAGAGCGCACCGGATCGTTCTCCGGGTAGGTGCCGGGGTTGGCGGTGAGGCGGTACCATCGCCCGTCCAGGTACATGCCGAACTGCTTCGGGGCGGCCGGACGGGGGGTGTCGGTGGGTGCCACCGTGAACTTGTCGGCGAGGAGGGCGAGGAACCGGTTGGGTGTGAGGCCCGCCAGGTCCTTGACCACCCGGTTGTAATCCATGATCTGCAGCTGGTCGTGGGGGAAGAGAACGGCCATGAAGTAGTTGTACGGCTCGTCCCCGCGGTGGTGTGGGTTGGCGGCGCGGCGCTCCAGACCCACCCGGGCCGCCGAAGCGGTGCGGTGGTGGCCGTCGGCCACGTACAGGGCCGGGACCTGGGCGAACGCGGCCGTGACGGCGTCCGTGAGGTGCGGGGGGACGATCCAAACGGTGTGGCCGATGCCGTCTTCAGTAACGATGTCGTAAATGGGCTGGGTGGACCGGACCTGCTCCACCAACGCGTCGATTTCCTGCCGCTGGCGGTAGGTGAAGAAGACCGGCTCGGCGTTGGCGTTCTGCTCGTCCACGTGGCGGGTCCGATCGTCTTCCTTGTCCTTGCGGGTGAATTCGTGGCGTTTGATGAGCCCCTGTTCGTACTCGGCGCAGGAGGCGGCGCCCACCACACCGGCCTGCACGTGGTTCCCCATGCGCTGCTGGTACACGTAGTACGAGGGGGTGTCCTCGCGGATCAGCACGCCTTCGGCGATGAGCCGGCGCAGGTTCGACACCCCCTTGGCGTACACCCGATCGTCGTAAAGGTCCACCTCGGGGGGGAGGTCGATCTCGGGCTTGGTGATGTGGAGGAACGAGAGTTCGTTGCCTGCGGCGAGTTGGCGCGCCTCCTCGGAGGAGATCACGTCGTAGGGGGGTGCCGCAACCTGGCGGGCCAGTTCGGGTCGCGGCCGCAGCGCGCGAAAGGGTCGAATCTCGGACATACAAATCCTCCAGCAGGTGACGACCGCACCGCTGTGAAATCTATCACGAGATGGGAGGCAAGGCTACCCCGGCCGGGAATTGGCCGAGCCAACCTGCAGCTGCGGGCCGGGCCGGAGGACCTGGGACCTCCGCAGGCGCGCTCGGAGTGTGGTACAAGGGCGCTGTGACTGGCCTGGACCGAGTGCGTGCCCTCCTGCGACTGCAGTGGTTCGTGGTGGGCTCGTGGCTGGTGGTAGCGAGCGGGCTCTACGCGGTCTTGACACCCTTCCCCAAACGGTGGAAGCGCACCGCCCCCTACATTGCCCGGTGGGCGCGGTTGGGCGGGCGGTGTCTGGGGGTTCGGGCCACGGAGGTGGGGGAGCGGCCGCGCTCGGGTAGCCTGGTGGTGGCCAACCACCAGGGCTACGTGGACATCGTTACCATTGGCGGGCTTTTCCCCTGCATCTTTGCCGCTCGCCACGACATGCGGCGCTGGCCAGTGCTGGGGTCGCTGGCCGCGTCCGGGGCAACCATTTTCATCAACCGCGACAACCGGCGCGCGGGGTACCGCGGGGTGGGGCAGGTCACCGCGGCGTTGCAGGCGGGCGCGACGGTGATTGCGTTTCCGGAAGGCACCTCCACGGACGGGACCGGCATCCTGCCCTTCCGCACCGGAATCTTCCAGGCGGCGATGGAGGCGGCAGTTCCCGTGGTACCAGCGGCGATCCGCTACGACGCACTGGACGGGGAACCCATCACCACCAGCTCGCGGGAGGTGGTGGGCTGGTACGACAACCAGCCGTTCCTCTCGCACCTGCTGGCCCTGGGGGCGCACCACACGGTGGACGCCACGGTGATGTACGCGCCACCACTGCTCCCGCCCCACACCGACCGACGCACCCTCGCCAGCGAGGCGGAAGCTGCGGTGCGCGCCTTGCTGGGAATGGAGGGCGGGGTGCTGCCGCAACGGGTAGGGCGGGGTGGGGTGCGGACCTTGGAGGAGGCGAGGCAACGGTGAGCGGCGAGACGGTGGGGCTCGTCCTGGTCGCGCTGGTGGTGCTGGCCATTCCGGTGGTGCTGCTGGTGCGCGCTGCGCGGCAGGAGAGCCGGATGCGCGAGGAGCTGGGCCGCCTGGCCCTCACCGTGGCGCAGGGGCAGCGCGACGCGCTGGCGGAGTTTGCCGCCACGGTGGAGCGGTTCCACGCGCGGCTGGGTGAGTTTGGCGAGCACGTGCAGGTGGGGCAGCGGCAAACTGGCGAAGTTCTGCGCGGCGAGCTGGAAGAGGCGCGGCGCACGCTCCAGGCGCAGCTGGAGGGGCTGGTCAAGGCGGTGAATACGCAGCTCGGCGAGTCGCAGCGCAACCTGGGGCAGCAGTTCGAAGGTGCCACCAAGGTTTTCGGTGAAATCAAAGGTCAGCTGGGGCAGGTGGCGGAGATGGCGGCGCGGATGGAAGCCCTGGGGCGGGAGATCGATGAGTTGCAGGGCATCCTCAAGGCGCCGAAACTGCGCGGGGGGCTGGGCGAGGCGCAGCTCGAGGAATGCCTGCGCCAGGTGCTGGCCGCGCCCTACTTCTCGACCCAGTACGCCTTCCAGGGGGGGCAGAAGGTGGATGCGGTGATCCGCCTGGGCGACCGCCTGGTGCCCGTGGACGCCAAGTTCCCCCTGGAGTCGTTCCAGCGCCTGGCGATGGCCGAGGACGACGCGGCGCGGCGAACGGCGCGGCGGGAGTTCGAGCGGGCGGTGCGGGCGCGCATCGACGAGATCGCCGAGAAGTACATCCGGCCCGGCGAGGGAACGTACGACTTTGGCCTCATGTTCATCCCCGCGGAAAACGTGTACTACGAGGTGATCATCCGCGACGACACCCTGGGCGCAGAGGGTTCGTTGCTGGCCTACGCCACTTCTCGCCGGGTCGTGCCGGTATCGCCCAACTCCCTGTACGCCTACCTGATGACCATCGTTGCCGGCCTGAAGGGGATGCAGGTAGAGGCGCGGGCGCGGGAAATTCTCGGGGAGCTGGGCCGACTGCAGCGGGAGTACGAGCGGTTCGCCGAGGCGTTCCGGCTCCTGGGGAAACACCTGGACGCCGCCAGGGGGAAGTTCGAGGAGGCGGAGCGCCTGGCTGGGCGGCTGGGCCAACGCCTGGAATCCGTGGCGGGCCAAACCACGCTGCCGGGCGAGGAGGTTCCCCCCGGGCTCACCGGCGGCACGCCAGGGTGAGCTCGGGCTGCGCGCCGCCAGCTCGGACTATCATGGGGAGAGCATGCTGGAACCCGGCCAGCGTATCGACCGCTTCGAACTCGTCTCGTTCCTCGGCAAGGGCGGCATGGGCGAGGTGTGGCGCGCCCGCGACCCCCGGCTGGGGCGGGAGGTGGCGCTCAAGGTGCTGCCGGAGCACGTGGCGCGGGATGCGGAGCGGGTCAGCCGCTTCGAGCGGGAGGCGCGGGCGCTGGCAGCGCTCAACCACCCCCACGTGGCGCAGATTTACGAGGTGGGGGAGTGGGTCCCTGCCACCCCCGGCGAGGTGGCGGGCAGGGGTGCCGAGCCGATCCGCTACCTGGTGATGGAGCTGGTGGACGGGGGTTCCCTGGCCGGTCGGCTGGCCAGCGGGCCGCTGTCGGTGCGGGAAGCGTTGCGCGTGATGTCGCAGGTGGGCAGTGCCCTCGGGGCGGCCCACGCGCGCGGCGTCATCCACCGCGATCTCAAGCCCGCCAATATCCTCCTCACCGAGCAGGGCGAGGCCAAGGTGGTGGACTTTGGGCTGGCGCGCTTCTTCCGCCGTCGGGAGGAGGTGGGGGACAGTGACATCACCCAGGCCGTGTCCAGTTCCGGAATGGTGGTGGGCACCGCCTCCTACATGGCTCCCGAGCAGGTGCGGGGGGAAGAGTGCGACGAGAAGTGCGACGTGTGGGCCTTTGCCTGCTGCCTTGGCGAGGTGCTCCTGGGGAGGCGGGTGTTCGAGGGCGCTTCGGTCCCGGAAATCGTGGGCAAGGTGCTGAGCGGCGCCGCCGATCTGGAGGGGCTGCCGCGGCAGACGCCGCGGACGGTACGACGGCTGCTGCGCCGGTGCTTGAGCCGTGGCCGGGAGGAACGGCCAAGCATGGCCGAGGTGCTCCGGACGCTGGAGGCGGCCACCCAGGTGGGGAGGAGAAGGGTTCTGGCCGCGACCGTGGCGGCGACTGGTGCAGCGGTGCTGGTGGCCTTGGCGGCGCTGCTGTGGCGGGGACACGGCGAGATTCGTCGGACGGCGCCGCTGGAGGGAGACCTGCGGGTGGCAGTGGCTTCGGGTGGATGGCGCGCCGGTGCCGGCTCGAGGGAGTTTGCGGAGCGGCTGCGGGAGCGCTTGCTCTTTGTCGTGGCCCAGACCAAGGGGGTCCAGGCGGTGCTGGAGGGGCAGGAGGACGTGACCGTGTACATCCGCGCTGCCGGTACGGGGGTGGGCGAGCGGCTCCACGTCACGGTGGAGGATCCCAAGCGTGGCGCCATCGTGGCGGTGATCGACGAGCCGGTGGGGCCGGCGGGCGCGTTCATCGCAGGCGATGCAGTGGCCAAGCGGCTGGCGGCGGCCCTCCAGCTGGAGACGATCCGGCGCCAGATGGAGGCGGACGATGCCCTGCACGGCTTCTTGGTGCGCCGGACCGCCTCGCTGGAGGCAGCCCGGGCTTTTCGGGACGGCCTCCAGGCCTACACCCGCACGCGCCTGGCGCCGGCGGAGGAGCTGTTCCTGCGGGCTCGCCAGGAGGACCCCAGTTTCTGGCCCGCCTACGTGTACCTCGCCCAGATTGCCGGATCGAGCAGTCGTTTCCGAGAGGGCCGGGAGATTCTGCAACAGTGCCGGTCGATCCTCACCGAGCCCGATGGGGCGGAGGTGGCAATCCTGGAGGTGGCCGAGGCCCTCCTGGCGGAAGACCTGCAACGCCTCCTGGAAGCTTTGGAGCGAGCGCGGCGGTGGTTTCCCGACTCGGGGGAGCTGCTCTACCGGACAGCCTGGACCTACCGCAGCATCGGCCGGCCGGAGCGGGCCATCCCCTTATTGGAGGAGCTCATCCGCAGCGGTTGGCAGAAGGATTGGAGCCCCACCTTCGAGCAGCTCGCCATGAACCGGCTGCTGAAAGGGGACTGGGAAGGCGCACTGGCCACGGCCCAGGAGGGCGAGGCGCGCTTCCCGGAGCGTTTCACCTACCCCTTCGTGGCCGCCTGCGCCCTGCAGTGGGCCGGCCAGAGCGCCGCGGCGCGCGAGGCGCTTGCGCGTGCCATCCGCAAGCGGCTGGACTTTGGTACCTCCGACCTCCTGGTCACCCACGAGACGGCCCAGTGGTGGGCGTCGCTTCTGCGCTGGCCGGAGGAGGTGGAGCGGCAGTGGACAGCAATGCTGGAGGAGGCGGACAGGCGCCTGGCGAGCTCTCCCCGTCAGCCCGACCTGCTGCTGGCCAAGGGCACCGCCCTGAACGGCCTGGGGCGCGCTGCCGAGGCGTTGCCGATCCTCGAATCGTTTCGCGGCGACAGCAGCAGCGAGCCGTACCGTCTCCTCGCCCTGGCACGGAGTCGGCTGGCCACAGGGGATCGCCGGGGAGGTGTGGAAGCGCTCCAAGCGGTGGCCGAGATCTGGCGGAACCGGAAGGCCCCGGCCCTGGGGCGGCTCGCCTACAACCTGGGGTGTGCCTGGTGCGTGGCCGGGGACGCCGAGGAGGCGCTGGCCTGGTTCTTGCGCGCCCGCGATCAGTACGGCCTGGATCGCCTGGACCTGGAGCTGGACCCGGAGCTGGATCTGCTGCGGACCAAGGGGCTCTTGGTGCAGCTTTCTCGACGGTAGACAAAAGCGGCGGCCCGAGCAGCAGCGCCAACGAGCGCTGCCGTGGCGGCGTCAGGGCAGGCAGCGGCGTGCGCCTGGCGGGAGGACGACGTAAACTGCAAGGGTTGGAGGACGGCATGCTGGTCGAGGTGACCTACTGCGTGGTGTGAAACTACGAACCGAGGGCCGCCAGTTTGGCGGCCGAGCTGCGCTCTGCTCTTGGGATCGAGGCGCGGTTGGTGAAGGGTTCTGGAGGAGTGTTCGACGTGCGAGTGGACGGCAAGTTGGTATTTTCGAAACACGCCCTGGGACGGTTTCCCGAACCGGGGGAAGTGGTGGGGCTCATCCGGGCGGCCTTGCAGCAGCACGATGCCTCACCCTCTTCGGACCGACCGTGATGGCACGTGAGGGCGGGCGGCGGCCGCTGCCACCGAAGCGGGTTGGCCTGGCGGTGAAGCTGGCCAGTGGCGAAGCCGTGGCGCTGGGGCGCCGCCTGGTGGGAGAGCTCGCCCGGCGTGGGGCGGTGGCGGTGGTGGAGCGGGAAGCGGCCCAGGCGCTGGGGTGCGCGCCGGGACCGCCGCGCTCCGAGCTGGGGCGGGAGGTGGATCTGGTGCTGGTGCTGGGGGGGGACGGCACCTTCCTGGCGGCGGCCCGGGGCTGCCCCGCACGCACGCCGGTGTGTGGCATCAACCTGGGCAGTCTCGGGTTCCTCACGGAGCACGCGCCGCAGGGGGCGCTGGAGTTGCTCGAACGGGTGTTCGCCGGGACCCTGGTCGTGGAGCAGCGCGACCGGCTGGAGGTACGGGTGGGTGGGGATGGGGCGGGGCAGCGCTACCTGGTGCTCAACGACGTGGCGATCAACAAGGCGGCGCTGGCGCGCATCGTTTCCATCTCGGTGGAGGTGGACGGCGAATTCTTGTCCCGCTACCGTGCCGACGGCCTGATCCTCGCAACCCCCACAGGCTCCACGGCCTACAACCTCTCGGCCTGGGGGCCGATCCTCCACCCGGCGCTGGGGGCCCTGCTCATCACGCCGATTTGCTCCCACGACTTGGCGAATCGGCCCCTGGCGGTCCCCATGGACTGCACGGTCTCGGCCTGGGTGCAGGCGGGCGCCGAGGAGGTGTACGTCACCCTGGACGGGCAGGTGGGCTTCCCGCTGGCGCCGGGGGTGCGGGTCAGCGTGACACGCTCGGGGGAGCCGTTGTCCTTGGTACGCGAGCCCACGAGCAGCTTCTTCTCCATCCTGCACCAGAAGTTGAAGTGGGGCGATCGGGAGGAGTGAGGTGGGGCGGCGACGGCCTCACCTCTCCCGGACCACCGTCGGCGTGCTCCTGGCGCTGACGGTGTGGCTGGTGCTGCTCGGTCAGTTCGTGGAGTTTCTCCGTTATCCCGGGGTACGGCGATGGCTGGCCCACGTGGCCGCCGAGCGGTTGGGAGCGGCAATTGGCACTCCCGTGGCGGTGGGAGACGTCCGGATCGCCCTCTACCCGCCGCGGATCGTGCTCCTCGATGTGCGGGTTGGGGAGAGCGGCAGGGAAGTGTTCACGGCGCGAGTGGCGGAAACGACGCTCAGCCGAC
>Ga0068707_1000842_pt1 | contig 20940 bp, 16 predicted proteins | sample YNPNPMetaG_FD_66600 | JGI IMG/M metagenome (GOLD analysis project Ga0068707, IMG submission 66600) | Anoxygenic and chlorotrophic microbial mat microbial communities from Yellowstone National Park, USA - YNP NP MetaG | ecosystem: Environmental > Aquatic > Thermal springs > Hot (42-90C) >...
GTTCGTCACGGAGGTGCTCCGGCGGCTGATCGAGGCGGGAGAGAGGATCGACCGCGTTCTGGCCATCGGGCCGCCCGTCATGATGCGCGCCGCGGCCGAGGTCACCCGCCCGGCCGGCATCCGGACGATCGTGAGCCTCAACACCATCATGGTGGACGGCACGGGGATGTGCGGCGGCTGCCGCGTGGAGGTGGGCGGCAAGACCCGCTTCACCTGCGTGGACGGCCCCGAGTTCGACGGCCACCAGGTGGATTTCGGCCTGCTGATGTCGCGCCTGGCGACCTACGCGGAGGCCGAGCAGCGGATGGCCCGGCTCTACGAGGAGGGGAAGAAGGCGCGCCCGGCCCCCGTGAAGGCGAAGGAGCGGGTGAGAATGCCGGAGCAGCCCGTGGAGGTCCGCCGGAGGAACTTCGACGAGGTGGCGCTGGGGTACAGCGAGGAGCAGGCCCGCTCGGAGGCCCTCCGCTGCGTCCAATGCAAGAAGCCCTCCTGCATCGCGGGGTGCCCGGTGGGGATCGACATCCCGGCGTTCATCCGGCTGATCCAGGAGGGACGGCATCTGGCGGCGGCCCGGAAGATCAAGGAGCAGAACAACCTGCCGGCGGTCTGCGGGCGGGTGTGCCCCCAGGAGACCCAGTGCGAGCGGATGTGCGTCCTGGCCAAGAAGGGGATGCCCGTGGCGATCGGTCGGCTGGAGCGGTTCGCGGCCGACTGGGAGGCGGCGCACGAGAAGCCGCGGATCCCCCCGATCGCGCCCCCCAGCGGGCGGAGCGTGGCGGTGATCGGGGCGGGCCCGGCGGGGCTCACGGCCGCGGCGGACCTGGCGATCCTGGGGCACCGGGTGGTGGTGTTCGAGGCGCTGCACGCGCCGGGGGGGGTGCTGCTGTACGGCATCCCCCAGTTCCGCCTCCCCAAGGAGATCGTGCGGCGGGAGTGCGAGTACCTGGAGGCGCTGGGGGTGGAATTCCGGGTGAACACGCCCATCGGGCCCGGCCTCACGGGGGCGGGGCTGCTGCGGGGCGGGTTCGACGCCGTCTTCATCGGGACCGGGGCGGGCCTGCCGATGTTCTTGGGGATCCCCGGGGAGAACCTCAAGGGGGTGTATTCCTCGAACGAGTTTCTCACGCGGGTCAACCTCATGCGGGCCTACCGGTTTCCGGAATACGGGACGCCGGTCCTGACGGGGAGGCGCGTGGCGGTAATCGGGGGCGGCAACGTCGCGATGGACGCGGCGCGGAGCGCGCTGCGGCTGGGGGCGGAGCAGGTGCTCCTGGTGTACCGGCGGACGCGGAAGGAGATGCCCGCGCGGGCGGAGGAGGCGGAGCATGCGCTCGAGGAGGGGGTGGAGTTCCGGGAGCTGACGGCGCCGGTGCGGATGCTCGGGGACGAGCGGGGCTGGGTGAAGGAAATGGAGTGCGTGCGGATGGAGCTGGGGGAGCCGGACGAGTCGGGGCGGCGACGGCCGGTGCCGGTGAAGGGGAGCGAGCACCGGGTGCCGGTGGACCAGGTGGTGGTGGCGATCGGGAACCTGCCGAACCCGCTGCTGACACGGAACTGGCCGGAGCTGAAGCTGGACGCGCGGGGGAACATCCCCGTGGACGGGAACCGGATGACGAATCTTCCCGGGGTGTTCGCCGGGGGGGACATCGTTACGGGAGCGGCCACGGTGATCGAGGCGATGGGGGCGGGCAAGAGGGCCGCACAGGGGATCCACGCGTATCTGAAGACCCTTCCTCCGCGGCCGGCGTGACGCGGGGGGAGGCAATGGTCCGCGGGATCCGGCCTGGGCGGTCCTTCCGCGGAGTTCCGCCTCCCAGGGGGCCGTGGCGGGCCGCCGGTCCGGCGGCGGGCCGGGCGGTAGGGGCGGTCCCATCCCGCGGCTTCCTCGTGTGATACCGTAAGAGCGGCGGTTTTTGGGAAGAGGACTCCGGCCCCCGGGTCCGCGGGGCCGATACCGGACATGGGCACGATCCGCGGCGACGTCGACGTCCTGGGGATTGCGAATCTCCTTCAGGTGCTTTCGGGAAACGGGTGCGAGGGCTATCTCACCGTTGCGCAGGGGGGGCAGAGGAAGGTCATCGAGTTCACGTCCCGGGGCATCCGCCTGGTGAGCGGTTCGCGGCGGACGAATCCCCTGGGGGAGATCCTCCTGAGGACCGGGAAGATCACGCGCGAGCAGCTGGAGGATCTCCTGGGCCGGCAGCGGCGGTCCGGCCGTCCCTTCGGGGAATTCGTGGCGGAGGAGGGGATCCTGCCGAGGGCGGTCGTGGAGGGCGCGCTCCGCGAGCAGGTGGCCGAGGAGATCTACGATCTCTTCACATGGCAGGCGGCCTCCTTCGAGTTCACCACTCTGGGGAGCGGGCCTCCCCCCCTGGACGAGGGCCCCCTGGCGGCGGTGGTGCTGGACCAGAACGTGATGTCCATCATGCTGGAGGCGGCCCGCCGGGTGGACGAGCTGTCGCGGATCCAGGAGGTGATCCCCGACGTGCGCCTGATTCCGGAACGGTTGGAGCTGCCGGCGTCGCTGGACGATCCGGGGCTCGACCGGGACGCGATCGAGGAGATCCTCCCGCTGGTGGACGGCGAGAAATCCGTGGGGGAGATCATCGACGCCTCCCTCTATCCCAAGTTCACGGTGCTGCGGACCCTGTACGGGCTGGCCCAGCGGGGCGTGGTCAAGATCCGGGCCCGCGCGGATGCCGCCTCCTCGCCGCAGACGATCGTCCTGCGTCGGGTCACGCCCGCCTCGGAGCGGGGGAAGCCCGGGGGGCGCACGGTGCTCCTGTTGAGCGATCTGCCCACCTTCCGGAGCCTGCTGGGGATGTTCCTCCGGGGTGCGGGCTACGACGTGGTGGAGGGGCGGGGCTCGGACCCGGTGGAGGAGGCGGTCCGCCGTCAGAACCTCGACGCGATCGTCCTGGACGTCTCGATCGAGACCGAGGACGGGCTGGCCACCTGCCGGAGGATCCGCGAGGCCACCAGCGTCCCCTTCATCGTCCTGGCGGGGAACACGAGCCGGCAGGCGGTCTCCAACGCCATCGAAAGCGGGGCCCGGTATGTCCTGCTCAAGCCGGTGAAGCAGGACCTTCTTCTCGAGCGCCTCTCGAACGTTCTCAAGCCGCCGGAGGAGGCCATGGTTCCGAAGGGGCCTCAGGCGGTCTGACAGAGGCCCTGGATTTCGGCGGCTTCCTGGGCGTTCCGGACCGCCTCCAGGAGGTCGTGGATCCTCAGCACCTCCAGGATCGCCCCCGGGGGATCCTCCTCCATCAGCCAGAGGACCATTTCGGCCCAGCCCTCGGCGGTCGCCAGGACGTCGAAGAGGATCGCGCCTTCGCCCTCCGGGTCGGCCACGCCGGAGGCCTCCAGGATGTCGCGGCAGGCGCCGCGGAGTTCGGCGGTTCGGGGGGCCCACGGGGGGGCATGCGCCTCGATGAGGGAGGCGAGTTCTTCCTGCGCCTTCCGGCGTTCGGCGCTCTCCCCCCGGCAGCGGATGGCGCGGGCGACCGGAGTGCGGACGGCCTCCTCGTCCCGCAGCAGGGCGCGGGCGACCTTCCAGGCCTCGGAGGGGGGGAGGAGGTCGGGGAAGACCTGGAGGATCACGCCGGACAGGCGCCGGGCGTCGAGCGCGGAGGCGACCGTCTCGTACTTCCGGTCCTCCTCGGGGTCGACGACCACCAGGGGCAGGCCTTCCTGGGCCTCGCGGCGTTCCCGGCGCAGGGCCTCCAGGCCCCCCTCCACCAGCAGGGCCAGGCTGTCCGCCATGAATCGGCGGGGCTCCGGGTCCAGGCAGTCCATGATGCGGACGGTCGTCAGGACGATCTGGTCCCGGCGCTCCGGAAGGTCCAGGATCCCGGCCAGGGCCTCCAGCGCCTCTTCCTGGGTGCGGATGAACATGGATCCCCCTCCCCCTTGTCGCTGGTATTATATTATATCTTACGAATTGTAAACGTCAACAATCCGCCGCTTCCCCAAGCTCCGGTCCCGGAGGGGTCAGCCCTTCTTTTCCGGGGGAGGCGGGGTGGAGCGCGGCAGGGTGATGGCCATCGGTTTTTTCGTCCGCGGCTCGAGGCCCGTGATCAGCCGGAAGGAGAGGCCGCACTCGACGCAGCGGAGGAGGCGGTTGGTGGACTCGCCCAGGAGCACGATTTCCTTCCCGCAGAAACAGTAGATCCGGGGACCTTCCTCGCCCTGGACGATCTCCTGGGCGCCGATCGGACCTTTGGCCGTCAGAAAGAGGGCCTCCTTGCCCGCGGCCGAGGAAGGGGGCGGCGGGGAGGGGGCCTTGGGGGCCGGAGCGCGGGAGCGGGCGGGGGCGGCGTGCTCCGGGGAGGGGGCCTTCCGGGGCTCGGGGACCGGCGCGGCACGGCGGACCGTCTTGGGCTTGGGGGGCTCGGTCAGATCCTCGATCTCCTCCAGCTCCGCCGGCGGGGCGGGGGCGACCTTGCGGGGCGTCTTGGCCTTGGAGGGTTCCGGCGCCTTCGGGAGCCTCCGCGAACTCCGGGGCCGCTCCTTGGCCAGGGGGACCACCTGCACCGGGATGAGGATCGGGATCTTCTCTCCGCTCTCCTTGTCCGTCTTGAGGAGGGCCGTGAAGCTGGCCCCGCACCAGCCGCAGGTGAAGACGCTGTCCACGGAGCGGAAGTCCACGATGACCTCCGAGCCGCACGTGCACAGGGGCTTGTACATCCCCTCCCCCGCGGGGGCCGGGGCCTTGGGGGCCTTCGCCGGGGCCTTTTCCCGGGTCTTCTGCGGCACCACGGCCAGGGGGGAGACGAGGATCCCCACCTTCTTCTTCCCCGTGCGGGGATCGAGCGTCACGACGATCTTGAGGGATTCCCGGCATTCCGGGCAGACCACGACCGGCCGGCGGCCCTCGAGATCCACCTCGACGGACGCCCCGCACGGACAGGAGACGGTCTCGACCTCCCCCTTGGGCGATCCGTTCTGAATCATGACAACATCATACTCCGGGGAGCCCGAGAGGGAAGCAGAAGAAACGGTTCCCTTCCCGGCGGATGGGACTGGTCCCCGGCCGCCCCGGGGGGGTACAATGGGAATCGGACCCGGGGGAGCGACGTTCCGGGGATCCGGGCGGCGGAGGATGAGCGGCATGGGATACCGGGCGGCGGTGGTGACGGCTGTTCTGGCGGCCTTGGCGGGCGGGGCCGTCCTGGGGAGTTCCCAGGATTCGCCCAAGGAAAAGCTCAAGGCGGCCCTCAAGGACAACGATCCGGTCGGGGAATGGTTTTACGACGACTTTCCGGGGGCCCTCTCCCAGGCGCGGAAGTCGGGCAAGCCCCTGCTCGTCGTCCTCCGGTGCGTTCCCACATGGCTCTGCCGGGAGATCGACCGGCCGGTGGCGCGCCGGGAAACCCCGGGGATGGCCGACCTCCTGAACCGGTTCGTCTGTGTCCGTCTCGTGCAGGCCTACGGTCTCGATCTCAATCTCTTTCAGTTCGATCCCGACCTCGTGTGGGCCGTCTTCTTCATGAACGCCGACAAGGCGATCTACGGCCGGTACGGGACGCGGGGGCGGGGGAAGGACCCGCACAAGGACGTCTCCCTCGAGGGATTCAAGAAGGCCGCGGAGGGGGCCCTGGAACTTCACCAGGCCTATCCCGCCAACAGGAAGGACCTGGAGGGGAAGACCGGACCGGAGCCGGAGTGGAGGATCCCTCAGATCATGCCGGACCTCAAGGGGAAGGAGGAAAACCAGCCGGCCGATGGGAAGTCCTGTCTCCGCTGTCACCACCTGCACGAGGGCGAGCTCTGGTCCCTCCGCTCGAAGAAGCATCCCGTCCCCGAGCGGATGCTCTGGCCCTATCCCATGCCTGAGGCGGTGGGGCTCCTGCTGGATCCCAAGGAACGGGCGACCGTGACCGCCGTGGCCCCCGGCAGCGCTGCCGAGAAGGCCGGATTCAAGGAGGGCGACCGGATCCTCCGCCTGGAGGGGCAACCGCTCCTGTCGGTTGCCGATGTTCAGTGGGTCCTGCACCAGGCGGGGGAAAAGGCCAAGCTCCGGGCGGAGGTGGACCGTGGAGGGGGCAAGGAGGAGCTGACCCTGGTCCTGGCGCCAGGGTGGCGGCAGAAGTCCGACCCCGGCTGGCGCGCGACGTTCCGGAATCTGCGCCTCCGCTTGGCCGGACCGGACGCGTTCGAGGAGGTCCCTCTCGACGTCCGCCGGGAGCAGGGGCTTCCCCCCACCGGCATGGCGCTGCGGGTCAAGAGTGTCACGACGGGAGGATCCCAGGCCCGGAACACGTCCTTCTCGTGGAAGAAGAACGACGTGGTCATCGCCGTGGACGGCCGGAACGACCTCGACACGGAGGTGGAGTTCCTGGCCCATCTCCTGCGGAAGACCCCCGGCCAGAAGGCGAGTCTGACGGTCCTCCGGGAGGGGAAGGCCTTGGGGGGCACCCTGATCGTTCCCTGAGTGTTTGTCAAATCTTCCGTGCTCGAGTCACCGGACCCACCACCCGGGGGGTACTCCAGACCGGAATGGCTCGAGCCCTTGGGGTCGCCAGAATCCAGGCACAGGGAAGTGGACAATCACTCCCCTGATCCGGCCTTGCATTTCTCCGGCGTGGGGGTACACTCGGTGCCCGTGAAACGGGTCCTGGCCGGGGGGGTATCGGCGCTTCTGGCGGCGGGGTGCATCCGGCACGACCACGAGCTGGTCGTGGAGAATTGCGGGGCCGAGGCGGTCGTGGTGGAGGTCCAGAAAACCTACGGACCCTGGTGGAATCCCCGCCCCGACGAGGACGAGGAGGTATCCGTCGTCGGCTTCTCCTGCTGGGTGGGCCGGTACACCTCCCAGATCGAAAAGATCCGCCTGAGCGTCCGCCGGGAGCGCGACGGGGAGGTGCTCTACACGGGCGTCTTTCGGGAGGGGGATTTCGACGATTTCGGCAACCATATCCGGATCCGGGTCTATCCCTGAGGGTTCGCGCGACGAGCCGTTCATCCCTTGAGAGGGGGAGGGTTGCCGACTATAATCCCGCCCTGCGGAGGATCCCGAGTCATGGGTTCGTTTCTGGAGGAGCAGTTCTCGCTGGCCGGGGAGGTCGCCGTCGTCACGGGGGGAACGGGGGAGCTGGCGGGGGCGATGGCCCGGGGCCTTGCGCTGGCGGGGGCGCGGGTCGCCCTCGTGGGGCGGGACCCCGCCAAGGGGGAGCGGCGTCGGGAGGAGATCCGGAAGGCGGGGGCCGAGGCGATCTTCGTGCAGGCGGACCTCACGAAGAAGCCCGAGGTGGAGCGGGTCGCCGCCGAGACCCTGAAGGCCTTCGGGAAGATCACGATCGCCCTCAACGGGGCCGGCATCAACTCTCCCACCCCGTTCCTGGAGATCTCCGAGCAGGAGATGCAGAAGATCCTCGACACGAACTACAAGTCGGTCGTCTTCGGTTGCCAGGTGTTCGGCCGGATCATGATCGAGCAGAGGCAGGGCGGCGCGATCCTCAACATCACCTCAATGTCCGCCATCCGGCCGCTCTCGCGGGTCTTCACCTACAGCGCCAGCAAGGCGGCCGTTCTCAACCTCACGCTCAACCTGGCCCGGGAATGGGCCCCGCAGGGGATCCGGGTCAACGCCCTCTCCCCGGGGTTCTTCCCGGCCGAGCAGAACCGGAAGATCCTCCAGCCCGAGCGGGTGGAGAAGATCCTGGCCCACACCCCGATGGGGCGCTTCGGGGAGCCCCACGAGCTGGTGGGGGCCGCGATCTTCCTCTGCGCGCGCAGGGCGGGGAGTTTCGTGACGGGGTGTCATTTGACGGTGGACGGGGGCTTTTCTTGCATGGAGTTCAACTGATGAGGATTCGGGACGCGAAGGAGTGCGGGCTGGACATCCTCACCCTGGGGGAGTGCATGGTGCGCCTTTCCCCGGTCGGCCGCCAGCGCATCGAGTTCGCCACCGAGTTCGAGGCCTGGGTCGGCGGGGGCGAGTACAACGTGGCGTACGGCGTCGCCCGGATGGGGCTCCGGGCGGGTTGGGTCTCCCGCATGGTGGACAACCCGGTGGGGCACCTCATCCGCAACCACGCCCGGGCCGCCGGCGTGGACGTCTCCGACGTCGTCTGGGTCCCCTACGACGGGGTGGGCCGCGCGGACCGCGTGGGCCTCAACTGGACGGAGGTCGGCATCGGGGTCCGGCCGAGCGTGACGATGTACGACCGCGGCCACTCCGCCGCCAGCCACATGAAGCCCGGGGACGTCGACTGGCGCAGGGTGTTCTCGAAAGGGGTCCGCTGGTTCCACACCGGGGGCATCTTCTCGGCCCTCTCTCCGACGTGCGCCCAGGTCGCCGCGGAGGCCCTCCAGGCGGCCCGCGCGGCGGGGGCGGTCACCAGCTACGACCTCAACTTCCGGTCCAAGCTCTGGACCGCCAAGGAGGCCCAGGCGGCCACCGAGAAGCTGATCCCCCACGTCCGCGTCCTCATCGGCAACGAGGAGGACTTCATCAAGGTGCTGGGGATGAAGGTCGAGGGCGTGGGCGAGGACTTCAAGGGGCTCAAGGTCGAAAGCTACAAGCGGATGGTCGAGCAGGTGGTCAAGAAGTATCCCCACATCGAGGCCGTGGGGACCACGCTGCGCGAGGTGGTCTCGGGGCTCGTGAACCACTGGAGCGCGATCCTCTGGTGCGAGGGGACGTTCTACGAGAGCCGCCGCTACGAGAACCTGGAGATCGAGGACCGCGTGGGCGGCGGCGACGGCTTCGCCAGCGGCGCGATCTACGGGTTCCTGTCGGGGAAGGGGCCTCAGGAGGCGGTGGAATGGGGGGCGGCGCACGGGGCCCTGGCCATGTCCACCCGCGGGGACACCTCCATGGTCACCCGCGAGGAGGTCGAGCACGTCGTCAAGGGCGGCAGCGCCCGGATCAAGAGATAGCCCCATGGAGAAATCGAAGGTCGGGCTGGTGGGGCTCGCCGTCATGGGCGAGAACCTGGCCCTCAACATCGAGAGCAAGGGATTCCCCGTCTCCGTCTACAACCGGACGACGGAGAAGACGGAGGCCTTCCTGGCCGGGCGCGCCCGGGGGAAGCGGTTCTTCGGCGCCCGGACGATCCCGGAATTCCTGGGCTCGCTCGAGCGCCCCCGCCGGGTGATCCTCATGGTCAAGGCCGGGGCCCCCGTGGACGACATGATCGCCCAGATCGCCCCCGGGCTGGAACCCGGCGACATCCTCATCGACGGGGGCAACAGCCATTTTGCCGACACCCGCCGGCGGCACGATGCCCTCAAGGCCAAGGGGATCTTCTTCATCGGTTCCGGCGTCTCCGGCGGCGAGGAGGGGGCCCTCAAGGGCCCATCGCTGATGCCGGGGGGACCCCGGGAGGCCTACGAGCAGATCCGTCCCATCTGGGAGAAGATCGCCGCCCGGGTGGACGACGGTCCTTGCTGCGCCTACATCGGTCCCGACGGCGCCGGCCACTTCGTCAAGATGGCCCACAACGGGATCGAGTACGGCGACATGCAGCTGATCGCCGAGAGCTACGACCTCCTGCGGCGGCTCCTGGGGCTGGAGGCGCCCGCTCTGGCGGAGATCTTCGCCGAATGGAATCGGGGGCTGCTTTCCTCCTATCTCATCGAGATCACCGCCACGGTGCTGGCGAAGAAGGATCCGGAGACCGGGAAACCCCTGGTCGACCTCATCCTCGACAAGGCGGGCCAGAAGGGGACCGGCAAGTGGATGAGCCAGGTGGCCCTCGACCTCGGGGTCCCGATCCCGACGATCAACGCCGCGGTCGAGGCGCGGATCCTTTCGGCCTTCAAGGAGGAGCGGGTCCGGGCCAGCCGGATCCTCCCCGGCCCGGCCCCGGAGCCCTACCGGGGCGACCGGAGGGAGCTCATCCGTGCCGTGCACGACGCCCTCTACGCCTCGAAGATCTGCTCCTATGCCCAGGGGATGGTGATGATCCAGGCCGCCGGCGAGGAATATCGCTGGAACCTCGATCTGGGGGAGATCGCCCGGATCTGGAAGGGGGGCTGCATCATCCGGGCCCAGTTCCTGGATCTCATCAAGAACGCCTTCCGGAAGAACCCCGGGCTGACGAACCTCCTCCTGGACGACCACTTCCGGGCGTGGGTGGCCGAGGCCCAGCCGCGCTGGCGCCACGTGGTGCGGACGGCCCAGGCGGCGGGCATCCCGACGCTGGCGATGAGCGCGAGCCTGGCCTACTACGATTCCGTGCGTGCCGAGCGGCTTCCCCAGAACCTGACCCAGGCCCAGCGGGACCTCTTCGGGGCCCACACCTACGAGCGGGTGGACAAGCCCGGCCAGGGCTCCTTCCACACGGACTGGACTTCCTGAACCCTCTCTTCGGAGGGTGCGACGATGAGCCCGATGCGGATCCTGATCACGACGACGTCCTTCCAGGACACTCCCGGCCGCCACCACCAGCTGCTGGCGGAGGCCGGGCTGGAGATCGAACGTGCCCGGGGCCCGCTCCCCGAGTCCGAGATGCTCAAGCTCGTGGGCGGCCACGACGGCATCCTCTGCGGGGACGACGCCTTCACCCGCGCCGTCCTCCAGAAGTGCCTGCCGCGCCTGCGGGTCCTCTCCAAGTACGGCATCGGCCTGGACAAGATCGACCTCCGGGCGGCCACCGAGCTGAAGATCCCGGTCTGCTTCACCCCCGGGGTCAATCACACGACGGTGGCGGAGCACACCTTCGGACTGCTCCTGTCGCTGACGCGCCACATCCCGGAGCAGGACGCCGTGGTCAAGCGCGGCGAATGGAAGCGCGCCACGGGGCACGAGCTCCTCGGCAAGACGATGGGGATCCTGGGGCTCGGGAGGATCGGGAAGGAGGTCGCCAAGCGGGCCCTTGCCTTCGGCATGAAGGTCTGCGCCTTCGACATCGCCTGGGACGAGGAATTCGCCCGGCAGCACGGGGTGGAGCGCAAGGCCTCCGGGGAGGACGTGCTGCGGGATGCCGACGTGGTATCCCTTCACATGGCCTCCACCCCCCAGAACAAGGGGTTCATCAATCGGCAGCGCCTGGGGATGATGAAGGAAGGGGCCTACCTGGTGAACACCGCCCGCGGCGCGCTCATCGTGGAGGAGGACGTGGCCGAGGCGCTCAAGAGCGGCCGCCTGGCCGGCTACGGGGCGGACGTCGTGGAACCCGAGCCGATCGCGAAGACCAACCCGCTCCTGGGGGCGCCCCACGTGGTCCTCACGCCCCACATCGGGTCGCGGACCTACGAGAGCGTGGAACGGCAGGCCCTGATGTCGGCGGAGAACCTCCTCCGCGTGCTCCGCGGGCAGAAGCCGCTCGCCCAGGCCAACACGGTGTAGGGTCTAGAGCTCCCGGAGGCGGATGTTCCGGAACTGAAGGAGGCTGGGAGGGCTCGTCCACTTCCCGTCCTTCAGGCTCCCGTGGTGCTGGAGGGCGATCCGCCCGCGCGGCGGGAGCCCCGGCAGCCGGGCCTCCTCGATCACGAGGATCCCGTTGAGGACCACGCTCACGCGATCTCCCCTCACGGTGATCTCGAACTCGTTCCACTCTCCCACGGGCCGGTCCGCCTTCCGCCTCGGGACCGCGGCGGCGCGCACCTCGGGGGGCATCCGGGGATCGGTCCGGTACCCGTAGAGCTCCCCCGACCCCACCGGCCAGCACCAGATGTTCACCTGGGCCTTTCCCGTTCCCCTCAGGAAGATCCCGGAATCCGAATCCGGGACCGACAGGCGGATCTCCTTCCCGTCGGGCCCCTTCCGGTGGCTGCCGTCCGGGAGGATGTCGAAGACGTTGGGGTTGACGTAGGGGGTTTCCTTGATGCGCCACTCGATCTTCAGGATGAAGTCCCCGTACTCCTTCTCCGACCAGAGGTTCTTGTCCTTCTTCGACTCGCTCCGGGCGTCGTAGTCGATGACGCCGTCCACCACCCTCCAGTGGCCGTTGTCCCCCTCGGGCACGATCCATCCCGAGAGGTCCCGGCCGTTGAAGAGGGGGACGAACCCTTCCTCCCCCCGACGGCCCGCCCCGGCGCACGACGCCAGCGCGGCGGCGGAAATGATCCAGACCGGGATCCTCATGGCCCTCCTCCCGACTCTCGATCTACAATACGCTCGCGCGCCCTTGCCGGTCCTCCCCGGCCGGGACGGCTCCGGATGGGGGAACGCGCACGGGGGCCCCCGGCGGCCCCTCGGAGACGGCGGTTCCGGAACCGTTCGGCAAGGAGGGGAGGAGGGCCCGCCGAAGGGGTCCTCCTAGGGCGATTTCCCGAGGAACTCCCGGAAGATCCCGCCGAACAGTTGCCGGACGTCGCGCTGGATCTCCTCCGGCCGGGGGATCCATCCGGCCTCCTCGAGGTCGGCGTACTTGTCCCGCAGCACGTCTCCCAGGATCTTGCGGGAGTGGTCCCACTTGTAGACGAGCTGGTCGAGGACCCGGGCATCCGAGTGCTGCGGGACGACGCTCGGCCCCAGCAGCTCCAGGCGCATGCGGGTCATCTCGTCGACGAGGCTGGGGTTGTTGAGGAACCACCAGCATCCGAAGGGGAGGAGGTTGCGGAACTTGCGGGCCGCCACGCACAGCTCGTGCTGGTTCTCGCGGGAGAGCATCGTGACCAGGAACTTGTTCCGGGGGTGACCGGCGCAGAGGGCCTCCACCGACTCGATCCGGGCCCGGCCCACCCCGTCCCCCGCCAGCCCCAGCTCGGGGTTCACGGCCCGCCGGACCCCGATCATCAGGGCGAAGGGGAGCCCCCGCTCCGCGCACGCCGGAAGGACCGCCCGATCGATCAGCGCCGCGGCGGTCGAGGCGCCCGGGTACGCGAAGTCGGGGGGCAGCGAGACCGCCAGGTAAAGGGCCTTCGTCCGCCCGGCCCAGTCGCGGAGGAACCTCCGCACCTCTTCGACCGTCCGGTCGCTGAGCTCGGGGCCCACCTCGTATCCCCATTCCCTCAGGCGGGAGACGGCCCGCTCCCAGCCGGTCAGGATCGGGTCGATCCTCAGGGCCGCGTGGAAGCGCGGGTCGGGGCGGACCCCGCCCTCCCAGACCGGCCGCTCCAGCGGATCGAAGGGGTCGTTGGTCATGACGACCTCTTCGACCCCCGCCGCCCGGAAGACCCGCTCCACGTGGGCCTCCGGGCTCAGGCTGGCGAAGAATTTCCGGACCGCCCCCAGGTCCCGGCGCCCCGGTTCCGCCCCGAGCCGCTCCAGGGTCGTGAGCACCCCGCGGGTCGCCTCGCTCAGGGGAGAGCGGTCCACGAAGAGCGTCTTCCAGACGAGGTCCGCCTGCTCCCGCTTGGGCATCGCGAAGAACTCCCGGGGCGCCATCGGGGCGTGCCGCAGGGTCTCCGCGGCCAGGTAGTGGTAGGTCAGCAGCTCGTCGATCCCCCGCAGGAGCAGGCCCCCGAAGCCGGGGGCGTAGAGGTGCGTGTGGATGTCCAGGATCCGGACCTCCTTCAGGGCCCGGTCCAAGGTCCCGGACCAGGAGGCTCTGCCAGCCTTTCTCCCGCGGGGGAGGGGCATGACCCGTTTCCCCCCTAGGCAGGACGGAGATAGGGACGCACGTCGATCCGCGTCCCCTTGTCGGCCGACCAGTAGGCGGCGTAGGTGACCACGATCACGTCGTGGGCCAGAAGGAGCCCCGAACGGGGCGGCCGCCCGTGGGAGACGGCCCCCACGAAATCCTTCAGCTCGTCGGGATACCCCGTCACCATGTCCTCGTCCGGCGCCGGAAAGGACCATCCCTCCTTCGTCTCGGTCTTCTCGACGAGGTACTCGTCCTTGAAGAAGTCCCCGTCGGGGGTGTAGGCCTGGCAGGCCGTGTTCGGGTTGATGTTGGCCTTGCCGACCATGCGCGACCCGTAGACCGTCAGGTAGTTGTAGATCCCCCCCATGACGGTGTCCGTGGAGGTGAGCTGGGCGACCGACCCGTCCTCGAAGGTCAGCAGGATCGCGCCGTAATCCTCGACGTCCACCCAGCCGGTCTTCATGAACTTCCGCGGCTCCTCCTCGAAGGCCTTGATCTTCGTGAGGTTGGCCACCTCCGCCGTGACGAAGGCGGGGCGGATGGGCTTCCCGTTCCGGCGCCGCCCCTCCTCGTACTTGAGGTGGAGCGCCGCCCCGAGGGGGTGGACGCAGAGCCGGACGAGCGCCCCGCCGCCGGCGGTGCGCCAGCGCTTGGCGTACTCGGCGTGGGACCCGCTGTGGGACTCCTCCCCCTGGATCCGGAGGATGGCCGAGCCGCTGGCCTCCAGGAGGCGGTTCACCTTGACGATCGGGGGGGCGTAGACCCAGTTCTCGCCGTAGCAGAGGGTGACCCCGGCCTTCTTGATGGCGTCGTAGGCCCGGTTCGCCTCCTCGAGCGCCCCCTTGAAGATCTCCTCCCGCGAGACCCCGCGGGCGGTCCAGTCCTTCGCCTCCCGGGGGCCGAAATAGCCCGTCAGGGGCTTCTCACAGAAGACGTGCTTGCCCGCCTCGGCCGCCTTCACCGCCAGGGGGACATGAAGGTGGTTGGGAACCACCAGGTCCACGGCGTCGATCTCCCGGTCTGCCAGGAGCTGCTCGAACGAATCGTAGACCCTGGGGATCTCGAACTCCCGGGCGAGATGGGCCGCCTTGTCCCGGACGACGTCGAAGATCCCCCGGATCTCGAAGTCCTCCCCATAGATCTTCTCGTAGCTGGCGCAGTGGAAGTGCCCGGCGAACCCGGCGCCCACCAGACCGATGCGCACGTGCTTGGCCATGACCCGATCCTCCCTTTCTGGGTGCGGTCCTATCCTACCAATCCGGGCGGCAAACTCCAGCAGATTGATCCCGGGGAACCCCGCGGTTCCCTCCGTCGTTCCACCCCGCGGGATGAGATCTCCTGCGGACTCTTGCGTGGCGCTCTCGAAAGGGTTATCCTGCTCCCACCTCTTTTGGAGCTGAAGCCTATGAATCGCCGCCAGTTCCTCGGAAGCGCCGGTGCGGCCGGCGCCGGTTTCCTCGTCCTGCGGGGGACCTCCTTTCCCCCCTCGTACGTCCAGAACGCCAAGGTCAACTGCGCCTTCGTGGGCGTGGGGGGCCGCGGGGGGAGCAACCTGGGCGAGACCATGAACTCCGGCATGGCCAACTGCGTGGCCCTCTGCGACGTGGACCAGAAGACGCTCGACGGGGCCGCCAAGAAGTACCCCGACGCGAAGAAATACAACGACTTCCGCAGGATGCTCGAGGAGCTCTCCAAGCAGATCGATGCGGTGGTCGTCTCCACGCCCGACCACTGCCACGCCCCGGCGGCCGCCATGGCCATCCGGATGAAGAAGCACGTCTACGTCGAGAAGCCGATGACCCACTCGATCTACGAGGCGCGGACGCTGACGCAGCTGGCGGCGGAGCACAAGGTGGTCACCCAGATGGGCAATCAGGGCCATTCGAGCGACAGCCGCCGGCGGCTCGTCGAGTTCCTCCAGGCCGGGGGGATCGGCAAGGTCACCGAGGTGCACGCCTGGACCAACCGGCCGATCTGGCCCCAGGGGCTGGACCGGCCTCCCTCCAAGCCGGCTCCGGCGCACCTGAACTGGGACCTCTGGATCGGCCCGGCGCCGTACCGCGAGTACCACGACAGCCTGCATCCCTTTTCCTGGAGGGGATGGTGGGACTTCGGCACCGGGGCCCTGGGCGACATGGCCTGCCACATCATGGACGCCCCCTTCTGGGGGCTGAAGCTGGGCTATCCCGTCAGCGTGGAGGCGGAGGGGGCCCCCCTCAAGCCCGAATGCGGGCCCCACTGGGAGACGATCCGCCTGGAGTTCCCCGCCCGCGGTCCCGACCTGCCGCCGGTCAAGTTCACCTGGTACGACGGGAAGAAGGAGGGAAAGCAGAACGGGCCCCCGCCGGAGCTGGCCCAGGGCGTCAAGATCACCAACAACGGCAACATCATCATCGGCGACAAGGGCACCGTGGTCGTGCTGGACGAGCAGACGGGCAACTGGAAGGCGGTGATCGGCGGCGAGGTCAAGGACAAGAAGGATCTGGACATTCCCCGGACCCTCCCCCGGACGCGCGAACACCATGTGGAGTGGCTCGAGGGCATCCGGGGCGGGCCGATGCCGCTCGGCAATTTCGCCTACTCGGGGCCCTTCACCGAATCCGTGCTCATCGGCATCGCGGCCTTCCGCGCCCAGACGAAGCTGGTCTGGGACGGCCCGAACATGAAGGCCACCAACACCCGCGACGCCGACAAGTACATCCGCCGGGAGTACCGGCAGGGCTGGACCCTGTAGGAGGACCTTTTTCGGCAGGGGGGGCCACGCGGGGCCTCCGGCACCGTATCTCCTTACGGAGACCGAGGCCCGTGGCCGGGGAGAATCCCCCGGCCGGAAATGGCGAAGGAGGACGGCTATGACGACCGGGATGCGCCGCAGGGAGTTTCTCGGGGCGGCGGGGGCCGCCGGGTCGGTCCTCTGGATTCCCGCCCCGTCCGCCTTCACCTACCTCCAGAACAACAAGCTCCGGATCGCCGCCGTCGGCGCGGGGGGACGCGCCGCCGGGGACATCGACGGCGTCCGGAGCGAGAACATCGTGGCCCTCTGCGACGTGGACCAGAACCGGCTGGACAAGAAGGCCGCTCAGTTCCCCGAGGCGAAGAAGTACGCCGACTACCGCAAGATGATCGAGGAGTGCGCCAAGGAGATCGACGCGGTGGTCGTGGGCACCCCCGACCACAACCATGCCTGCCCGGCCGCCATGGCGATCAAGCTCGGCAAGCACGTCTACGTGGAGAAGCCCCTCACCCACGACGTCTTCGAGGCCCGGACGCTCCGCGAGCTGGCGGCCAAGCACAAGGTCGTCACCCAGATGGGCAACCAGGGCACCGCCAGCGGAGGCCTCCGACGCGGCGTGGAGGTCCTCCGGGCCGGCACCATCGGGACCATCAAGGAGATCCACGTCTGGACGAACCGCCCCGTCTGGCCCCAGGCCCCCGACATCATGACGCGGCCGCCTTCCAAGCCGGTGCCCCCGCACCTCAATTGGGACTGCTGGATCGGTCCCGCCCCCTACCGCGACTACCACGACAGCCTCCACGATTTCCGGTGGCGCGGCTGGATCGACTTCGGCACCGGCGCCCTGGGCGACATGGCCTGCCACACCATGAACCTGCCCTTCCACGGGGCCCAGCTCACCGCTCCCGTCAGCGTCGAGGCCGAGGCGGGCGACGTCAACAAGGAAACCTGGCCCTCCTGGGCGAAGGTCAAGTACGAATTCCCGGCCCGGGGGACCCTCCCCCCCGTCACGCTCTACTGGTACGAGGGAAAAAAGAACCGGCGCGACCGGGTCCTGCCCCCCGCCGATTTCCTCCACGGCGAGAAATGGTCCGACAGCGGCTCCCTGGTCGTGGGCACCAAGGGGGTGCTCTTCTCCGGAGGCGATTACGGGGATCACTGGAAGCTCCTCCCGGCGAAGGATTTCGAGGGCTACCAACCTCCTCCAGAGACCCTTCCGCGCTCGCCGGGCCACCATGCGGAGTGGATCCGGGCCTGCAAGGGGGACAAGATCCAGCCCATGTCCAACTTCGAAAACGCGGGCCCTCTCACGGAATTCGTCCTTCTGGGCAACGTGGCCATCCTGCTGGGCAAGAAGATTCTCTGGGACGCCAAGGCCTGCAAGGTGACCAACGCCCCCGAGGCGGCCCCGCTCATCAATCGCCCCTACCGCAAGGGCTGGACGCTGTAAATGGGGAAAGTTCCGGCGCGTGCCCACCCCGGGGGGCGGCCCCGACGGCGCTGGTGGAGACACGGCCTGCGGAGAGGGACCCGCCTCCCCGTCCGGCAGGGCATATCCTGAAAGAGAAACGGAACGTCGGACATGAAGGGGAAAAGCCGTGCCTGAATCCTGTACCCGGCGCACGTTTCTGGGGACGGCCGCCGCCGGCCTCGGCGCCCCGGCCCGCCTCCTCTCCCCCCGGGGGTATCCCGCCAACAGCCGCCTCAACATCGCCGCCGTCGCCGTCGGCGGACGCGGGGCCGCCAACCTCGAGGCCTGCAAGGGCGAGAACATCGTGGCCCTCTGCGACGTCTACGAGCCCAACCTCGAGCGGGCGGGGAAGAAGTTTCCCGAGGCGAAGACGTACATCGACTTCCGCCAGCTGTGGGACGACGAGAAGCGCTTCGACGCCGTCCTGGTCTCCACCTGCGAGCACACCCACGCCTTCGCCACCCTTCCTGCGCTCAGGCTCAAAAAACACGTCTACTGCGAGAAGCCCCTCACCCACGGGGTCTGGGAGGCGCGCGTGGTGGCCGAGGCGGCCGTCAAGGCCGGGGTGGCCACCCAGATGGGCATCCAGATCCACGCGGGAGAGAACTACCGCCGCGTGGTCGAGCTCATCCAGGCGGGCGTCATCGGCAAGGTCCGCGAGGTCCACGTCTGGGTCGGACGAGCCTGGGGCCTCCAGAGCCCCGAGGAGGCCAGGGCCAACCGGGACATCGTGAGCACCCAGGAACGGCCCCGCGAGGAGGAGCCCGTGCCGGCCGGCCTGCACTGGGATCTCTGGATCGGCCCCGCGCCCTTTCGACCCTTCCACTCGGTCTATTTCCCCGGACCCCGGTGGTACCGGTGGTGGGACTTCGGCTCGGGCACCATGTCCGACCTCGGCAGCCACTACAACGATCTTCCCTTCTGGGCGCTCCGGCTGCGCCATCCCCTCACGATCCAGGCCTTCGGACCTCCCCCGCACCCCGAGATCGCCCCCGCCTCCTTCCGGGCGACCTACGAGTACGGTCCCCGCGGCGACCTGCCCGCCTGCCAGCTCCACTGGTACCAGGGCAAGGAGAAACCTCCCTTCGCCGATCTGAAGGTGCCGGCGTGGGGGAGCGGTCATCTCTTCGTCGGCTCGGAGGGAATGATCCTCTCCGATTACGGAAAGCACCTCCTCCTGCCGGAGGACAAGTTCAGGGGGTTCAAGCCCCCCGATCCCACCATCCCCCGCTCCATCGGTCACCACGCCGAGTGGATCAAGGCCTGCAAGGAGGGGACCCCTACGACCTGCCCCTTCGACTATTCCGGCGCCCTCACCGAGGCCAACCACCTGGCCTCGATCGCTTATCGCGTCGGCAAGAAGTTGGAGTGGGATCCGGTCCAACTCAGGGCCAAGAACGCCCCCGAGGCGGATCGCCTCATCCGGCGCGGATACCGCGAGGGATGGGTCCTGTAGAGCGGCCCGGGAGGTGGCGGGATCGACGGGGTCGCCCCCGGGGCGGAGGTTTCCCCGGGACGAACCCGCCTTCCAGGAATGCCCTTCCGGAGGGTCCTCCTGTTTGCCCCGTGTGCGACGTTCCGAATCCGCACGGGGACGCGGGGGTCCGCACCGTTCCTCCGGCCGACGGCGGGTCCTCCTGTTCCGGCGCGCGCGGCAAGGATGGCGGCGCCGGTGGGGATCCCCGGGGACCTTCCGGCCGGGGGATCCCCGCGGGATCGTTCCCTCGGGGACCGGCTCAGTCCAGGATCGCCGCGGCCCCGGCCTCCTGGAGCGTCCGGCGCATCTCCGAGGCGTCCGCGTTGGGGAGCCCGACCCTCGAGATCATCAGGATGTAGATCATTCCCTTCTTCGGATCGACCCAGCCCTGCGTTCCGAAGGCGCCCCCGTGGCCGAAACTGCCGGGGGAAAGCATCGCCGTGACGCCCTGGGGTTCCCGCACTACCCCGACCCCCAGCCCGAACCCCATGCCCGGGACGAACCCCGTCTTCAGGTCCCCCGTCTGGACGGCCGTCATCTTCTCCACGGCCGCCTCCGAAAGGCAGCGGCGCCCTTCGAAGATCCCCTTGTCCAGGAGCATCCGGCAGAACCGGAAATAGTCCGGGGCCGTCGAGTAGAGGCCTCCGGCGGGGATCGGATAACGGCCCTCCGGGACGTCGCCCAGGAAGCTGTCGGTCCCGAGAAGCTTCTCCTGGTCCCGGCGGTAGAGCCCGGCGATACGTTCGAGCCTCTCCGGCGCGGGATAGAAGAACGTGTCCTTCATGCCCAGGGGCCTGAAGATCCGCTCCTCCAGGAAGTCTTCGTACCGCTTGCCGGAGACGACCTCGATCACCCGGCCCAGCGTGTCCATGCCCGTGTTGCTGTAGCTCCAGCGGGTCCCGGGCTCGAATTCGAGCGGCCGCTGGGAAAAGGCCATCACCGCCTCGGCCAGCGTCCGGTGACGGCGCTTGTAGAGATCGGAAAGGCCGGGGGGCAGGCCCGCCAGCCCCGAGGTGTGCGTGAGCAGGTCCCGGATCGTGATGCCCCTCGGGGGCCGCACCAGCGTGATCGCGGCCCCCGTCTTCGACTGGACCATCAACTGCCCCTTGAACTCGGGGAGATGCTTCTCCACGGGATCGTCCGTGGAGAGCCTGCCCTCGTCCTCGAGCATGAGAATCCCGGCCGCCGTGAGCGGCTTGGTCATCGAGGCGATCCGGAAGATCGTGTCGTGCCGCATGGGGGCCCGGGTCTCGAGGTCCCGGAACCCCACGGCCTCCAGGCACCCCACTGTTCCCCGGCGGGCCACGAGGTACACGGCCCCGGACAGGTGCCGCTGATCCACGAACTCCTGGAAGCGGGCGCGGAGCGGGGCCAGCTTTTCGGGATCCAGACCGGCCTTGCGGGGATCGGGTTCCTGGGCGAAGGCCGCACCGCCCAGGAACATTCCCAGGAGGACCGGGAAGTGATCAGCAAACCTTCTCATGGGGAGGCTCCTCAAGATGTCTTCAGCTTACCAGGAGAAGACATCCAGAGGAATGACCGGAGCTATCGGCGACGGGGCAATCTCGCAAAAAACATCAGGATGAGGAACTCCGCTCCCATCAGGCCGCAGCGGCTCCCGTCCCCGTCATCCGACCCCGCGGGGGACGAGCCTCCACCGGGGAGCCCCTCCTGGACCTCCCACAAGGTCCGCCCGTCCGGGAGGATAACCGACTCGTCCGGCACCCCGTCCCCCTCCGTGTCCGCCGAGGCCGGGTCCGTTCCATAGGCCCCCTCGAAA
>Ga0068707_1000845_pt1 | contig 20892 bp, 17 predicted proteins | sample YNPNPMetaG_FD_66600 | JGI IMG/M metagenome (GOLD analysis project Ga0068707, IMG submission 66600) | Anoxygenic and chlorotrophic microbial mat microbial communities from Yellowstone National Park, USA - YNP NP MetaG | ecosystem: Environmental > Aquatic > Thermal springs > Hot (42-90C) >...
CGCATGTCGTCGCCGATCCGGTGGCCCCGGCGCATCCGTCGGGCCAGGCTTGCCGCCGCGCCCGGGGAAGGATCTGGCAACCTCGCCGCGCATCGCTCACCCGCTCAGGTGATCCCCCGGTGGACCCTGTTCAGTCGCGGTGCATCCTAGCATCGAAACGTCCGGACGACCACGGGCGTCCGGACCGGGCCATCCCGAGTGTCGGGCCTTCGGGGTGCGACCGGCGGCAGCTTGCGGTGTGGTGGGTGGCGGCGCTCCCCTTGCTGGTCCTGGCGAGTTTCCCGACGAACCCTGGGCATCACTCTTACCCGCCACCCCGCCCCGCTCCCCTTGCTGGTCCTGGCGAGTTTCCCGACGAACCCTGGGCATCATGACGGGTGCCGCTTCGGGTCTGAATGCGGTTGTTCACCGGGTGCTCGTTTCCGAACGATAGTCCTATGAAGTTCGTCGAGTACGCCTGTTGTCGCAATTCGTGTTGACAGGCCCGCGAGAGTCCAGTAGACAGGCTGACCTGACACGTCATTCTAGTTCTCGCGGTTCAGTGCATGGGACCTGCGGGAACGAGGGAAGGCGGGAGGAATCTGGGGGTGCGAGCGGGGGACTCGGTTCGAAGGTTTCGGCAGGTCGGGTTCGAGGCGGCTGGGTCTTGGCCGCGTTTCCTGGTTCGAGGCGACGGAGTCGCCGGTGTGGGAGGGTTGCCATGAGGTACCTGGGGCTGGACATCGGCACGTTGTTCACGAAGGCGGTGCTGCTCGATGAGCGGGGCGGCATCGTTGCTTCGTGGATCGATCGGCACCACGGTGATCCGCGCGCGCACCTGGCCCGCTGGCTGGAGCAGGTTCGGCTGGAGGGGGAGGTGGCGTTGGCGGCGACGGGACATCACCGGACCATCCTCGAGCGGGCGCCGGGGGTGTTGTTGCTGGACACGGTGCGCGCGACGGTGGTCGGCGCGTCGCGGTTTGCCTCGGGCGTGCGCTGGGTGATGGACGTCGGCGGCGGGTCGTTGACGGGCATCGAGCTGGACGCGGAGGGGCGGTTCCTCGGGTTCACGACCAACTCGGTGTGCGCCGCGGGCACCGGTTCGTTCCTGGACGAGCAGGCTCGGCGGCTGGGGATTGACTACGACGTGATCGCGACGCTCGAGCCGGTCGAGGACCCGCCGTCGATTGCGTCGCGTTGCGCGGTGTTCGCGAAGAGCGACCTGATCCACCGCCAGCAGGAGGGGTACTCGCGGGAGGCGATGTGGTCGGGGCTGTGCCAGGGGCTGGCCTCGACGATGTTGCAGACGTTGTTCAAGGGGCGTCCCGTCGAGGGGGAGGTGCTGATGGTCGGGGGGGTTTCGCGCAACCGGGACGTGGTGCGTTGGGTGAGCCGGTTGTCGGGGGCGGTGGTGCGGACGGCGGAGGGCGACCGCGGCCAGCTCGCCACGGCGCTCGGGGCGGCGCTGGTGGCACGGGACGAGGCGACGGGGCGGCCGTGGGGCGACCTGGCGGCGGACCTGACGGTGGCGGTCGGGAGCGGGGCGCACCGGGACGGCGCCCGGTCATCGCGCCCGCCGTCGAGTCCCGGGGGGCGGACGTCGCTGGTGCCGCAGGGTCGGCCGCTGGTGCTGGAGCGGACGAAGTACCCGTCGTTCGCGGTGGCCGAGTCGTGGGTGACGGAGGACGGGTCGGAGGTGCGGGTGCACGGGTGGCCTGCGGGCCCCGTGGTGCGGGCGGCGCTGGGAATCGATATCGGTTCGACCTCGACCAAGTGCGTGCTCCTCGACGAGCGCGAGCGGGTGTTGATGGACATCTACCGCAAGACGGCGGGGGATCCGATCGGGGCGACGCGGAAGCTGCTGGCGTCGTTGCGGGACGCGCTGGAGCGCGCCGGCCGGACGCTCGAGGTGCTGTCGGTCGGCACGACCGGTTCGGGGCGCAAGCTCGTGGGGATGCTGCTGGGGGCCGATGCGATCATCAACGAGATCACGGCGCATGCGACGGGAGCGCTGGCCGCGGACCCCGACGTGGAGACGATCTTCGAGATCGGCGGGCAGGATTCGAAGTACATCCGGCTGCGGGACGGGCACGCCTGCGACGCGAACATGAACTACGTCTGCGCCGCCGGGACGGGTTCGTTCGTCGAGGAGCAGGCGACGAAGCTGGGGTATCGGGTGCAGGACGTCGGGCAGGCGGTGCTCGGTCTGGCGCCGCCGCTGACCTCGGACCGCTGCACGGTGTTCATGGAGCAGGACGTGATGAAGCTCCTGCGCCAGGGGTACACGCGCGAGGAGGCGCTGGCCGGCGTGATGCGTTCGGTGGTGCGCAACTACCTGACGAAGGTGGTGGGTCGCCGGCCGGTTTCGAAGACGAAGATCGCGTTCATGGGGGCGACGGCGCGCAACCCGGGACTGGTGGCGGCGTTCGAGCAGGAGCTGGGGGTCGAGATCGTGGTTTCTCCCGTCTGCCACGTGATGGGGGCGATGGGGGTGGCGTGCCTGGCGCGGCGGCAGCAGCTCGGCGCTGGCCCGACCACCTTCCGCGGCCTGGACTGCCTGGAGGGGGAGATCCAGGTGCGGCAGGAGCGGTGCGATCTCTGCGCGAACAAGTGCGCGATCACCTACGCCCGCAGCCCGGCGATGCCGTCGGAAACCTCGTGGGGCTACCTCTGCGGCCGGGACCCGGACGAGAAGCGGGTGCGCAAGCTGACGACCTACGAGCTGTTCGACCGCCGGAACGCGCTGTGGCGCAGCGAGGGGGCGAAGCCGAACGGCCGGCCGACCGGGATCACGATCGGCCTGCCGCGTTCGCTCCACCTGTATGACGAGCTGCCGCGCTGGCGCGCCTTCTTCGAGAGTCTGGGGGCGCGGGTCGTGCTGTCGCCGGAGACGAACGCCGAGGTGCGCCGGGCGACGACCGCGATGGTCGCCTCGGAGTTCTGCTTCCCGGCCAAGGTGGTGCACGGCCACGTCCACGCCCTGCTGAGCAAGCCCGACGTCGACTTCGTGTTCCTGCCGCACCGGATCGCGGGGCGCCGCAACCGCGCGACGACCGACGCGCAGTTCTGCCCCTACGTTCAGGGGCTTCCCGGCGTGGTGCGCACTGCGCTGCGCCGCGCCGGTCTCGACGACACCCGGATCCTCTCCCCGGTGGTCGACCAGCGGATGCCCGAACGGACGTTGGTGCGGCACCTGACGCGCGCCGTCGGCCCGGTCCTCGGCGTCGGCCCCCGACAGGTCGCCGCCGCCTGGCGCGCGGGGTGTCAGGCGCAGTCCGAGTTCCAGCGCAAGCTGCAGGCCGACACCCACAAGACGCTCGAACGCCTGGCCGCGGAGAACAGGCCGGCGTTCGTGATCATCGGCCGCCCGTACAACCTCTACGACACCGGCCTCAACGTGGGGCTGCCGCGGAAGATCGCCGAGTACGGCCTGCCGGTGATCCCGTCGGAGGGGCTCGGTTTCCGCGAGAGCGACATCGAGCCGCGCTACCACAACACCTACTGGAACTTCGCCCAGCGGGCGCTGGCCGCGGTGCGCCGCACGGCGCAGGCGCCGAATCTGTACCCGATCTTCCTCACCAACTTCGGCTGCGGTCCCGACTCGTTCACGCTGACCTACGCCGAGCGCACGGTGGGGCGGAAGCCGATGCTGGTGCTGGAGCTCGACGAGCACGCCGCCGACGCCGGCTACGTGACCCGCATCGAGGCGTTCCTCGACGTGGTGCGCGAGCTGGAGGCCCGGCGCCTGGCGGGCGAGGCGGTCGAGCCGCCCCGGCCGCCTGTCGTCCCGGCGCCGACCGTCCTCTCCCGAGGCGTTTCCGGCGAGAGGGTCGGCGAGGAGTGGAAGCGGCGGCGCGTCTGGTTCCCGCCGATGCACGTCTTCGGCAGCGGCTTCCTGGCGGCGATCTTTCGCCGCCACGGGATCGAGGCCCGGGCGCTGCCGCCGGAGGACCGCGAGGCGTTCGAGATCGGTCGCCGGCTCTCGCGCGGCACCGAATGCCTGCCGACGGCGGTGACGATCGGTAGCCTGGTCAAGACGCTGCGCGAGATCGGCGCCGACCCGAAGCACGAGGCGTTCTTCATGCCGACCGCCGAGGGCCCGTGCCGCTTCGGCCAGTACTGCACGCTGCACAAGCTCATCCTCGAGGACCTCGGCTGGGGCGACCTCGAGATCGTCTCCCCCTCCTCGTACAACAACTACCAGGGCCTTCCGGAAGCGGTGCGCCGCGACCTGTGGACGGGAATCCTCTCCGCCGACGTGCTCTACAAGGCCGTCTGCAAGGCCCGGCCATACGAGCGGGAGCGGGGAGCGGTCGACCGCGAAGCGGAGGTGCGCCAGGCGCTGATCGAACGGGCGATGGAGACCGGGCGGAAGTGGGACCGGGAGCTGGCGGCCGCGGTCCAGGCGATCGCGGCGCTGCGCGGCGACGCCCCGCCGCGCCCCCTGGTCGGCGTCGTCGGCGAGATCTACGTCCGCTGCAACGGCTACTCCAACGGCGAGGTGATCCGGGCCATCGAGGCGGCCGGGGGCGAGGGCTGGCTGTCGCCGATCGGCGAATGGATCCTGTACACCTCGGAAATGGCCCGCCGCGAGGCGCTGACCGGCATCAACGCCTTCCGCCCCGTCGAGATGGCCGTCACGATGCTCAAGGACGGTTTCCTTCGCCGCGAGGAGGAGCGCATCTACGCCCTCGGCGGCTCCTTCCTCGCCGACCGTCACGAACCTCCCGTTCGGCAGGTCATCGACGCGGGGACCCGGTACATCCCGGAGGAGTTCGCCGGCGAGGCGATCCTCACGATGGGACGCGCGATCCTGTTTGCCCACGGCGGCGCCCGCATGGTCGTCAACTGCGCTCCGTTCGGCTGCATGCCCGGCACGCTGACTTCCTCCTGCCTCCAGGAGGTCCAGGCGCAAACCGGTGTCCCGATGGTCAGCCTGTTCTACGACGGTGACCTCGACGTCAACAGCCGGGTCGCCTCGTATCTCGCCAACCTGCCCCGCGCCCGGGAGGTTCGGCCGAGCGTCGCGGAGAGCCGGCCGGACCGCCGGCTGTGGTCGTGAGGTCGGGAGCGCGCGAGGGTGCGGGAAAGCACCGCGGCGGGACGGCAGAAGCGGTGCCCGCCAGGACGCCGGCCGGTCGGCGCGGAGGCGACCGCGCGGACTTGTCGGTCGTTCGACCGGGGGCGGACGGGCACCCCGGGGTTCTACGGCGGCGGTTCGTCGCGGCCGGCTCCGCGGGTGAGTTCCTGGGCCACGGCGCGAGCCTGGGCGGCGGTGACCCCCGGGACGGCGGCGATCTCGTCCACGGAGGCGCGGGCGAGGCGGGCCACCGATCCGAAGGCCCGGAGCAGGCGGCGGCGAGTGACCGGTCCGATGCCGGGGATGTCGGCGAGGCGGTCGGTGAGGCGGTGTTTCCGGCGGGCCGACCCCTGGAACGAGACGGCGAGGCGGTGGGTCTCGTCGCGCAGGCGGGCGAGGAGGCGGAGCGCGGGGGAGCCGGAACGGAGGCGCAGGGGGTTCTTGCGGCCGGCGAGGTAGATCGAGTCGAGAGCCGGGGCGGCCTCGGGGGGAGAGGCGGAGGTCGCCGCCGGGGAGGCGGAGGAGCCGTTCCGCGGATCGCGCGGCTTTGCGATCGCGGCCAGCGCGACGTCGGGGATGCCGAGGTCGGCAAGGACGGCCTGGGCGACGGCGAGCTGTCCGCGGCCGCCGTCGACGACGAGCAGGTCCGGAGCGGTCCAGCGGGGGTCGCCCCGGCGGGCGCGTTCGAAGCGCCGCAGGAGCACTTCGCGCATCGCGCCGTAGTCGTCGCCGCGGTGGTCCCCGCGCAGCCGGAACCGGCGGTAGCGCGACTTATCGAGCCGGCCATCGAGCATGGCGGCGATGGCGGCGACGGTTGTTCCGGTCTCTCCGCCCCAGTGGGAAACGTCGACGCATTCGATCGTGCGGGGCGGGTGGCGCAGGTGCAGGGTCCGGCCGAGCGCTTCGAGCTGGGCCGCGGCGCTCTGGCGGTCGCGGGCGTCGAGCCGGAAGCGTTGTTCGGCGTTGTCGCGGGCGAGCGCCAGGAGCCGGCGGCCGCGGCCGCGGCGGGGGACCCGCACGCGGACCCGGCGGCCGCGACGGGCGGAGAGGAAGGTTTCGAGTACGTCCGAGGCGGGGGCAGGGAAGGGCAGGAGGATCTCGTCCGGCGGGGTGGAGACGGCGGCGTAGCGCTGGGCGAGGAGGCCGGCGAGCAGTTCGGGGTCGGGAATCTCGAGGTCGGCGAACGGGTAGTCACGGACGGCGACCAGGCGACCGGCGCGAATCTCGAGAACGACGGCGAGGGCGACGGGGCCGTCGCGGTGCAGTCCGACGACGTCGCGGTCCACGTCGGAAACCTCGACGACGCGCTGCGGTTCGTCCCAGGCGGCGCGCTCGACGGCGGCGATCTGGTCCCGCAGCCGCGCGGCCCGTTCGAAATCGAGCGCCGCGGCGGCGGACTGCATCTCGTCGCGCAGCTCGGCGAGGACGTCGTCGCGGCGGCCTCCGAGAAGAGCGGCGGCGCGGCGGACGGCGGTGCGATAGGCGGCCGGGTCGACGGGCAGGACGCAGGGGCCGTCGCAGCGGCCGAGCGGATGCAGCAGGCAGGGACGCGAGCGGCCACGGAAGACGGAGTCGCGGCAAGGCCGGATGCGGAACAGTCGTTGCACGACGCGCACCGCCTCCCGCGCCGCGCGGGCGTTGGCGAACGGGCCGAAGTAGCGGGCGCCGTCCGGCTGGGGCCGGCGGACCAGCTCCAGCCGCGGCCACGCGGGCCGCTCGTCGAGGCGGATCGACAGGTAGTCCTTGTCGTCGCGCAGCCGAACGTTGTACCGTGGGCGGAGCTGCTTGATCAGCGAGTTCTCCAGCAGCAACGCCTCGCGTTCGTCCGCGGTGACGATCGTCTCGAGGTCGTCGAGGTCGGCGGCGAGCCGGGAGACGAAGAAGCGGGCGTCGGTGGTGCCGGGGGTGAAGTACGAGCGGACGCGGCTGCGGAGGTCGGAGGCCTTGCCGACGTAGAGCGTCGATCCGTCCGCGGCGCGCATCACGTAGACGCCGGGAGCGCGCGGCAGGCGTGCCAGCTTCTCCCGCACCCGCTCGTTCATTCCACCGACGACGACCAGCGCAGCTCGGCGCGACCCAGGGCGCCGGCGAACTCCAGCGTGAACGACCGGACGCCCGGTCCCAGGACGTCCGTGCCGTCGGGCAGCCGGCGGGGAAAACGGATCACGAACACCTTCCGGAACACGTTGATGTACGGGTAGTAGGCCTGCTCCGCCGGCGTGACGCTCCGCACCCGTTCGATCCCGGGTGGGTCGTGCGCGTCGGGCAGCGGCTCGACGACGTCACCGTGGTCGTTGACCAGCCGGATCTTCCACGGCGTGTCGGCCGCCGACAAGTCGGCCCAGGCGTCGCGGGTGGCGGTGGTCGCCACCAGGAAGACGTGTGCCTGCTCCAGTTCCGCGCGCTGCGTCCGTTCGAGGGCCTGGCGTTCGGCATCGGTCAGGCGGAAGTCGTAGGAGTATCGATCGATGTACGCCTGGCGGTACTCCCACGACCGGAACGTCGCGGTGACGGTCAGGGCGTTGTCGAGGCCGTCAAGGACGTAGACCTCCTCCTCGCGGGTCCAGCGCTCGAGCACGCGCTCGTAGTCCGACGGCTCGAAGGTGTGCGCTTGCGTCTCGGAGAAGTCGACCTGCACCTCGCCGCAGCCGCCCGGGCCCGCAGCGGCGGCCAGGGTGGAGACGGCGAGAAGTGCGGCGCGCCGAGGCCTCATGCCCGCCGTAGCTTACGACCACCGGCGGGCCGCCGTCCACGGTCAAGACCGACTCGGGGTGCCTGCCTACGGTCCGCCGGCGGCCGGCCGGTGTCGTCGAGGCGGACGGGCTGTGCGGCACGGCCCGGCCAGGGGCGCGGGGTTGGGGTCCGCGGGTGGCACGGCGCGGGGCCGGCGCGGCAGCTCCTGGAGCGACGCGGGGAGTCCGTTCAGCCGGGCGGGAGAAGGTCGCGACGAGTGAACAGGGCGCGCAGGGGCAGGCCGGCCGAGGCGAGCGCCTCGGTGCCGCCTTCCAGGCGATCGACCAGGCACGCGACGCCGGCGACCTCCAATCCCGCCGCCCGCAGCGCCGCGGCGGCGCGCAGCGACGATCCGCCGGTGGTGACGACGTCCTCGAGCAGGACAACGCGGGGGCCGGGCAACCGGTCGGCCCCCTCGACGACCTTGCCGGTGCCGTGGTCCTTGGCTTCCTTCCGCACGTAGATCGCCGCGACCGGGTCGCCGGCCAGGGCGGTGACGAGGGAGGCGGCGGAGGCGAGCGGGCAGCCGCCCAGGGGCACGGCGGCGAAGGCGTGGAGCGGCGCGAAGTTCTGCGCCAGGCGGCCGAGCGTGACGCCGGCGAGCAGGTGGCCTTCGGCCGACAGCACGACGGTCTTGCAGTCGACGAAGAAGTCGCTCGTGCGTCCCGAGGCGAGCTGGAAGGTGCCGCGGCGGACGGCGTGCCTGCGCAGCAGGTCGCCGAGCCGCGCGCGGGCTTCCTCGAAGGACGGCAGCACGGATCACCTCCTGCGGACGACGATTTGCCGTTGGCCGCCGGTGATCGAAGGAGGCGTGGGCGGGCCCTCCTCGGGTTCCCCGGTTGCTTCCGGCGCCGGCGGAGCGGCGGGGGGAGACGGCGGCGCCGGGCGGCTCGATCGGGGCGCCCAGACGGGCGGGGTCTTGGGCAGACCCTGCGGCGGCCAGGTCGGCAGGACCCCCGGTGTGTGTCCCGATCGGGCCGGGGGGAGGGCCACCTCCTGCGGTTTCGGCTCGGACGCCGGGGGCGCCGCGGGCCGGGCGGCGGTCGGGGACGGCGCGGCGGCGGGGGGCGGGATTGAAGCGCGGTCGGCCTTGACGAAGCGGACGCGCGGAGCCTCGACGTCGCCGGTGACCGCACCCTCGGGATGCAAACGAACCTCGGTCTCGGCCCGGATCACGCCGGACAGTCGGCCGAAGACCTCGATCTCCAGTGCCTGGATGAACCCCTCGACCACGGCGCCGGGGCCGACGGTGAGGGTTCCGCGGACGAACACCCGCCCGCGCACCGACCCTTCCACGCGCAGCCCGCCGGCCGCGTCGATGTCACCGACGATCGTCAGCCCCGAAGCAACGGCGAACGGCTGGGCCTCGTCCCGCATCGCGCCGTACCCTCGCCGCGCGTTTACCTTGTCGCGGCGGGGGTGTCAATCGCGCCGGCGACTTGCCGACTTGCCGTGACCCCCGGGTCTGCTACGATGGTTGGGGTCCGGGTCGACAGGCCCGGGCCGGGGAGGATCGTCATGGGAGGTTCGCGTTGGATCGTTTTCTGGGTCGTTCTTGGAGCCCTGGTGGCCGGGTGTCCCGAGCCGGGGGACGTGACCGTGTTTGACGGGCCGCCGGACCTCCCGGACGCCCGCCCGGACAGCCGGCCGGACGCGCCGCCGGACACCCGGCCGGACGGGAGGCCGGACACCCATCCGGATGAGGCGGACGTGCCGCCCGACGACGTTCCGACCTGCGATCCGGCGACGGGTTGGGGCTGTCCGCTCGGCTTCGAGTGCCGGTGCTCGGATCCGGGCGGGTGCTCCTGCGTGCCGGTCACGCCGGCGTGCAGTCCGAGCGACCCGGGGTCGTGCCCGCACGGCTACGAGTGCGTGTGTTATGACGACGGCGAGTGCTTTTGCCAGCCGGTTCCGATCGAGTGTGACCCCGACGATCCGTGGAGTTGCCCGCCGGGGACGACGTGCCTCTGTGAGGCGGCGGGATGCGGCTGTCGGCCGGGGATTCCGGGGTGCGACCCGCGCGACCCGGCGAGCTGTCCGGCCGGGACGTACTGCGAGTGCACGACCTACGGGTATTGCTCGTGCGTCGGAATCTCGGGCTGCGATCCGCTCGACGCGGCCGCCTGTCCGGCGGGTCAGTCCTGCTTCTGTGATGGGGAGGTCTGTTCATGCCAGCCGGTCGAGGCGTGCACGATCGGCGATCCGTATTCTTGTCCGCCGGGGGAGTGGTGTGAGTGTACGGCGGGGGGATGCCGGTGCACCGGCGGGATCTCGGGGTGCGATCCGGCGGTGCCGTTTTCGTGTCCCGAGGGGACGTACTGCGCGTGTTCTTCGGAGTCGGGCTGCGAGTGTCTGCCGTACGACGGTTTGTGCGATCCGGAAGACCCGCGGTCGTGTCCGCCGGGGACGCACTGCGTTTGCACGCCGTGGGGGGAGTGCTCCTGCGAGGGGGAGGTTCCGCCGGAGCGCTGCGACCCGCGGGATCCATATGCCTGCCCGCCCGGCCTGTCGTGCGTCTGCGATCCGACGGGGCGGTGCTGGTGCGAGGGGTGGGACGAGGCGGACGCGGGGGGAACGGAGGACGGCGGGACGCCGGTGCCGGCGGACGCGGGGTAGTGTCCGGTTTCCGTTTCTCGGTTTGCGGTCAGCGGGGCGGGGCGGCGGCGCGTCCGAGGGCGAGGCGGGCGGCGCCGAGGATGCCGGCGTCGTCGCCGAGGGCGGCGCGTTCGAGCCGGATCGTTCCGGGATCGACGCCGAACAGGCGAGATCGCAGCTCGCGGCGCACGGCCGGTTCGAGGAGGTCGAAGGCGCCGGCGACGCCACCGCCGAGGAGGACGGTCCGGACGTCGAGGACCTGGATCCAGTCGGCGACGGCGATGCCGAGGGCGCGGCCGGCCGCCTCGTAGACGGCTCGGGCGCGCGCATCGCCGCGGCGGGCCCGCTCGGCGATCGTCTTCGCCGTATCGGCGAGGATCCGGCGGTCGCGGGGACGCGGCCGGTCGGGATCGACGGACCACGCACGGCGCCAGGCACCGACGATCCCGGTCGCCGATGCGTAGGCCTCGACGCAGCCGCGCGCGCCGCAGGCGCAGGTCGGACCGTGGGGATCGACGACGGTGTGTCCGAGTTCCCCGGCGCGACCGGTGTCGCCGTGCCAGACGCGGCCGTCGAGGATCAGGCCGCCGCCGACGCCGGTGCCGAGGGTGGCGAGCAGCAGGTTGCGGGTGCCGCGACCCGCGCCGCGCCAGTGTTCGCCCAGGGCGTGGAGGTTGGCGTCGTTGTCGAGGCGGACGCGGAGGCCGAGGCGTCGGGCGAGGCGGGGGCCGAGCGGTTCGTCGTGCCAGCAGGGGACATTGGGCGAGGCGTGCACGATGCCGCGGCGCGGCGAGATCGCTCCCGGGACGCCGAGGCCGACCGTTCGCACGGGGTGGCGGCCGGCCAGCGATCGGCAGAGTCTCGCCAGCGTCTCGAGGATCGCCTCCGATCCCGCGGCGACGGGGGTGGCGACGCGAGCGCGCGCCAGGATCTCCCCGGCGGGGCCCACGCGGGCTCCCTTGATGGTGGTTCCTCCGATATCGACGGCGACGACCGGGGTCGGGCGGAGCCTCATGGGCCGCACCGTAGACCCGGGAATGGCGCCCGTCCAGGGCGTTGAAGGAGGGGGCGGATACGGGCAGAATGGCGTCCATGACAGCCAGCGGGCTCGACACGGTCCGGGAGTGGTTGGGGGCGGGGGAACATGCGCGGGCGGGGTGGGCGGCGGCGCGGTTGCTGCAGCAGGAGCCGAGCGACCTGCATGCGTTCGCCCTGTGCGGCTGCGCCCTGCTGGCGCTCGACCGGCGGCCGGAGGGGGTGGCCGCGTTGCGGACCTGCGCGGAGGCGGCGATCGAGACCGGCAACCTCCCGCTCGCGCTGTCGTGCCTGTTTTCCTTGAGCGACGCCGGGGAGGCGGTCGACGAGCTGTTCCGCACCGCGATCGAGGAGTACCACCGGGGCGCGCCGCGCGTCGACCCGCAGCGGCGCCTGGCGCCGCCGCTGCCCCGGCCGTTGCCGGAGGTGCCGGCGTCGGTCGGGACGGACGAGGCGGCGCAGGCGGCGCAGGCGGCGGCCAAGGCGGCGGCCGACCGGTGGGCCTTCGAGCGTTCGACGGCGATCGAGCGGCCCGTGCTGCCGTTGATTCCGTTCCTGGGCAACCTGTCGGCGGAAAGCATGGGCAAGGTGTTGGCGAACGCCGAGGCGCTGGTGTTCGGTCCGGGGAGGCGGATCGTCGAGCAGGGGTCGGAGGGGGATGCGTTGTTCCTGATCCTGTGCGGCTGGGCCAAGGTGGTGCGGCAGTCGCGGACCGGGGAGGAGCAGGTGCTGCGGCGCCTGGCACCGGGAAGCGTCGTCGGCGAGGTGGCGCTCGTGACGCGCGCCCCCCGCGTCGCCTCCGTCGTCTCGGAGACCGGCGTCCAGGCGTTGCGGCTGCGGCGCGAGGTGGTCGAGGAGTTGGCGGACCGGGAGCCGGCCCTGGCGGAGGAGCTGGTGGAGTTCTGCCGACAGAAGATGCTCGCCAACCTGCGGGAGACCTCGCCCGTATTGCGACCGTTGGGGGAGACGGAGCGGGCCCGGGTGCTTGGGGATTTCGATCGCCGCGTCCTGCCGGCGGGGGCCGTGCCGGTCCGCCAGGGAGAGCCTTCACCGGGGCTGTTCCTGATCGTGGTCGGCCAGGCGGAGGTGTTGCGGCGGGAGGAGGACGGCGGTCCGCTGATCCGCCTCGCGGTTCTCGGTCCCGGCGACGTTTTCGGGGAGATGTCCCTGGTGCTCGAGGGTCCCGCCACAGCCACCGTCCAGATGGTGTATGATAGCGCCTTGCTCGTCCTGCCGCGGGAACGATTCCTGCGGGCGGTGGCGGCCCACCCGGGGTTGCGCGAGGAGCTGGAGCGGGTGGCGAGGGAACGGGAGGCGGAAACGCGGTCGCTGCTGGGGCAGGCGAGCGTGGCGGCCGAGGACATCACGTTGGTGTGAGGCGCGGATGAGCGCGATTCGACTGGATCGGGAGCACTACGCCGCCTTTTCGACGCCGCAGGCCGAGGAGAGCCGCCGGATGGTCAAGGGGCGGATCTGGCCCGAGCTCCGGCGGCTGTCCGAAGCCTTGACGCCGGCGTTGTCGCTGCTGGCGGGACACGACCTGCACCCGCATCTCGCCTTCCAGGGAGGACGGGACGGTCCGGTCCGGGAAGCCTACGCGGCCTTTTCCCCTTCGAAGAAGAAGTTCCGCGACCGCCCGCACTTCACGCTCGCGGTGAGTCGCACGGGCGTGCACGCCCGGGTCGCCCTGGGGACCGAGGCGGTGGAGGATCGCGAACGGCTGGCGCGGCGGATCGAGCGCGAGGGTCCGAGCCTGGCCAAGCGCTTCCGGTCGATGGCAGGTCTGCGTTCCTACGTCCCCGAGGACGGCAACGGCGGATCGCCCACCGAGATCGCGCTCGACGAGTCGTTCTGGCGGCAGCTTGCCGTCGCCCTCCGACGTCCCGACGGATCGATGGATATCGGTTTCGGCTGGTCTTCGAGCCGGGCGCGGACGCTGGCGCGGATCGAGATCATGACGGCCTTTGAACGCCTGGCGCCGATCTACCGCCTGCTGGATGCGGCGGAGTGATGGCGCGGGGAGCGGGACGGGGCGATGGACCTCGATCTCCGGGCGGTGGGCCGGCGCACGGCGCCCCGGCGTTTCGAGTACGACTGGCGCGACTGCGCCCTGTACGCGTTGAGCGTGGGGGCGACGGAGGCGGAGCTGGACCTGCTCTGGGAGCAGCTCGGCCCGAAGGTCCTGCCCACCTTCGTCGTCGTCCCGGCGCTCGACCCCGTCGCCGAGGCGTTCGGGTCCGTGGGCGGCAACGTCGCGGCGCTGGTGCACGGGCAGCAGCGCATCGAGGTCGACGGGCCGTTGCCACCGGAGGGGGTGCTGGAGACGGTGGCCTGGGTGGAGGGGGTCTACGACAAGGGGAAGGGCGCGCTGATGGTCGTGGCGTCCGAGAGCGCGCGGCCAGGGGGATCGGTGTTGGCGCGGACGTGGTGGCAGCTCTACTTCCGCGGGCAGGGGGGGTGGGGCGGCCCGCGGGGACCGGAGGCGCCGCCGAACCTGCCGCCCGAGGGGGAGGCGCCGGCGTTCGAGGCGACGCATGCGACGTTCCGCACGCAGGCGCTTCTGTACCGCCTCAACGGGGACCTCAACCCGATCCACGTCAGTCCGGAGATTGCGAGGCTGGTGGGGTTCGAACGGCCGATCCTGCACGGGCTCTGCGTCTTCGGCCATGCGGCGCGGGCGGCGGTCGCCTGGGGCGCGAGCGGTGACCCGACGCGGCTACGGGCGTTCGAGGCGCGATTTGCGAAGGTGACGTATCCGGGCGACGAGCTGCGGATCGAAGGGTGGCGCGCCGGCGCCGATCTCCTCGTGCGGGCCGGGGTGCCGGCACGCGGCGTCCCGGTGCTGACGCACGGCCGCGCGGAGTTCCGCTGAGGCTCCGGGGGAGAGAGGAGCGCGGTGCGATGACCGGGCGGCGGAAGGGGGGCGAGGCGGCGGTCAAGGCGTGCGTCGGCGGGCCGGCCGAGGCGCTCGAAGAGGCGCCGCCGGAGGTGGCCGACCTGGCGGCGGCGTGCGTTCGCGCCGTGCACCGCGCGCTGGGCGTCGAACTCGACTACGACCCCGATTCGATCCCGTTGCTCGACCACTACCTCACGCTGCTTCCCAACCGTCCCCGCGAACCGACGCGCGAGCCGGTGCGCGGCCTGGTCGCCGCGATGACGGGCGCGTATTTCGGCGAGGTGGTGCGGCGGCTGTTTCCCGCCCGCTGGACGATCGAGCCCGGCGGCGAGGCGGTCGACTGGCGTCTCGAATTCCGCTACTGCTTCCTGGCGTTCTCGCCGGTCGCGGTTGCCTGGGAGGTTCTGCTGCGTTGCGACGCGCCGGACGGGGCCGCCGCGTATTTCCTCGAGGAGCCCACGCGGGGGCAGGTGGCGGAACGGCTGGACCGTCTCCCGCGGGTGCCGATCGACGACTACTACACCTTCGCCCAGCGGTTGGAGACGCTGGTGCTGACGGCGGGCTGGCTGGCGGAGCGAGTGCGGCAGTCGGGCTGTTCGCCGAGGCCGATCGAGCCGGAGCGGTACGCGGAGTTCTTCCGCAGGCTCAGAACTCCAGGATGACCTGCGGTTCGTCCGGTCCGTTCGCGCCGCCGCCCGCCGTCAGGCCGAAATAGACTCCGGTTGCCGCGCCGCCGGCGGCCACGATGCCCAGAATCGTCCAGAACCACCAAGAGGAGACGATCGACTCCTCCTCGCCGCCCTCCTCCTCCCCGGCCTCGCCGCCGGCCCCGCCGCCGACCTCGCCGCCGGCCCCGCCGCCGGCCCCGCCACCGGCTTGCAGGTCGTCGGGGATGGTGTCCCCGTTCTGGTCGTTCCAGACGGGGGGCGGCGGCGGAGGCACCGGACCGACCACCCGCAGCGGTTGGGCGGCGGTTTCGAGCGCCTGGCGGATGGAGGGGGACGCGGCGTTGGCGATCTGGGACGGATCGAGCGGCACTTCGGGGGAGAGCGAGGAGGCGACGACGCGGTCCTGCTGACGGTCGTAGACCTGGGACGAGATCATCGAGCGCGAGCCGGCGCCGGGCATGATCCAGAGCACGAGCAGGAAGCGGGCGCCCACCTGGTCGCTGATCCCGCGGAACAGGACAATCTCGCGTCCCGACCCCTGCATCAGCGCGGCGGGCAGCTCCGCCACCCCGGGCGGTTGCGGCGGACGCAGCGTCGCCGCCGCGCCCCCGGGAACCTCCTGCAGAGTCAGCTCGACCTCGACGTTGCCGCGCCGGCGCGGCGCCACGTCCACCATCCTCCCGGCCGACACGTAGCCGTCCATCCGGGCCGCAAACACGTGGCGCCCCGGCGGGAGGTCCCACCGGTCGGGCGCGGTGCCCTTGCGCAGGCCATCGATCCAGACCTCCGCGCCCGCCGGCTCGGTCGTGACGTTCACCCGCACGAGCGACCGCGAGCCGATGTCGTCCGCGACGGTGCTGTAGACGTTGAGCACGTCGGGAAACAGCTCCGGGTCGGGCATCTGGGTCGGGTCGATGGAGATCGAATCGCGGAAGAACTCCTCGGTCCGACCCTGGTCGCCCTGGAGGAACGCGTGGATCGCGAGGTTGACGAGGGCCTGGGCCAGGGGCTGGGCGCCGGTGATCAGGGTGAGGGCCGGCTTGGCCTCGTAGATGTCCACCACCCGGCGGAAGCTGGAGGCGGCAGCGTCGAGCTCGAGATTGGTCATGGCCTGCAGGCCGTCCTGCAGGGACTGGTTCACGGTGTTGGCGTCGTTGAGCAAGTCGAGGTCGGGGTTGGCGGCGGGCGCGGGACCGGCGGGTCCGAGCACGGGCTGGACGGGGACGAAGGGCAGGGTGTCCCGGATCAACTGGAGGGCCGCCTGCTGCAGGGCGTCGGCGCTGCCCTGCGCGGCCGGGTCGGTGGCCACCGCCACGGCGTAGGCGGGGACCGGCTGGGGTTGCGCGGCGGCGACGACGGGCCCGGTTCCGGACAGGAGCGCCGCCCAGAGCCACCCCGCGGCCGTTCCGCCGAACCTCCGGCTCCACCCTGCTCGATTCGCCATCTCCATGCCTCCCGTGTGGTCAACGCGAGGAACCGGCGGCGGCGTCAAGCAGCGCGGCAAAGGTCGGATCGGCTTCCAGCTGTTCCACCAGCCGCTCCACCGCCCGGGCGCGCAGCGCCCCGTCGCCCAGACCTGCCGGCCAGGCCTCGACCATCGTCTCCGCCACCCCGCGGACGGTTTCGGCCCGCGTCAGCTCCCCCGCGCCGTATCGCGCCACAATGTCGGCGACCGGGTCGGCCGCGGTCGGCGCGCTTGCCGGCCGCGCCGTCGCGCCGTCGGTCCCGAGCGTCTCGGCGAACCGACGGGTCGCCTCCGTCTTCCCGGCTCCGCGGACGGCCGTGCCTGTTCCGGTTCCTTCGACTTCCGGCGGACCGGCGGGTCCGGGCGCCTTGGGACCGACTTTCATCCATACCCTCGTCCGCGCGCCCCTACCCCCCCGCGGGCGCGCCGGATGCAACCGCCAACACTACCAGGGGACGTGCGGCCGGTCAAACCCGGCACGGGGGGAGCCCACCACGCCGTCGGGCCCTCGGGCGCGCGACCGCCGGCGGCCTGCGGGATTGTGGCCGCTACCACCGCCGCGGGCGGGGGGACTCGTCGCGGACGATCGCACATCGCGGATGCCTCGAGTCCGTGCCTCTCGCTCCCGCCCCCTCAGCGGATGTTCTGGATGACCGCCTTCGATGTGTCGTGGCGAGCCTTCAACACGTTGGAGAGGGCGGAGAACCGGCGGTTTTCCTGGGCCAGTCCTTCCTGAAGCTGGAGGAACTGCAGGTTGAAGTCCTGGCTCTGCTGCTGCAGCCGCCAGTACTCGTCGATCACGCTTCCGCCGCCCCTTCCGACCGGGTCGCCTCCGCCCGGTCCTTCGGGCCGTTCGCCCGTGCCGACGTCGCCCGCGCCTGTGCCGGTCGCGGCGTGCGCGCGGTCCGTCAGGGCGCGGGTCGCGGCGGCGAGGACCGCACCGCCGGGCATCGCCGCGGCGGCGAGCGTGCCCGCGCCGTCCACCACCGCGCTGACCCCCTCGGTGAGTGCCTCGGCGAAGCGACGTTCCGCGGAGGGCGGCGTCTGTCGCACCTGCGTCACGTCGACCGAGAGATTCGCGTGGTCCGCAATCGTCGTGAACTCGAGCATCGCATCCTCCTCCCGCCGGGACGTGTTTCGCGCCGGTCCGACCGCCGGACCGGGCGTCCCGGGAACCGGCGGGGTCGCGCCGGCGGGCCCTTCATCGCCGCCGGAGGTTCGGGCGTTGCGTGCCGCGCGCCGGTCTGCTATGCGGGGGTCGACTGGGGGGGACCCGCGCGGCGTTGCGTCGCCGGGAACGGGCCGCGAAAGGACGACGGGATGGACGTCACGATGGAGGAACAGGTCAAGAAGGCGCTGGAGCGGATCCGGCCGAATCTCCAGGCCGACGGCGGCGACATCGAGTTCGTGCGCATGGAAGGCAAGGACGTGCACGTGCGCCTGCGCGGCGCCTGCTCCGGCTGTCCGGCCGCGGCCTACACGCTGGCCATGGGCGTGGAACGCGCGCTCCGGAAGGACGTTCCCGGCCTCGGACGCGTGATCCACGACGACTGACCGGCGACGACCCGTGTCGCGAGGCGCCGGCCGGTGCCGCCGGGTGGCGCCGCGGCCCGGGACCGTCCGCAGGTTCTCCGGAGTCGGTTCTGCCGGACTTCCGGTCGGGTCCTCGGCGCTCAGGAGACGAACCGATCGAGGATGTGGCCCATGCGGGTCCGCTTCGTCTCGAGGTAGGTCTCGGTGTAGGGGGTCGCGGCGATCTCCAGCGGCACGCGTTGCGCCACGCGCACGCCGCACCGTTGGAGTCCGCTGACCTTGTCCGGGTTGTTGGTGAGGAGGGCGATCGAGCGGACGCCCTGGTCGAGGAGGATGTGGGCGGCGGCGTCGTAGCGCCGGGCGTCGGCTGGGAAACCAAGCCGCAGGTTGGCCTCGACGGTGTCGAGGCCGCGCTGCTGCAGGGCGTAGGCGCGGACCTTGTTGCCGAGGCCGATGCCGCGCCCTTCCTGGCGCAGGTAGACCAGCGCCCCGGCCGGGGCGGCGGCGATGCGTTCGAGCGACGCGACGAGCTGGTCGCGGCAGTCGCAGCGGAGCGAATGGAGGACCTCGCCGGTGAAGCACTCCGAGTGGACGCGGCAGAGGAGGTTCTCCGCGTTGCGGAGCTCGCCGCGAGCCACCAGCAGGTGTTCCGCCCCGTCGGGGACCGTGCGGTAGACCACCAGCCGGAACACCCCCCACTCGGTCGGCAAATCCGCCTCCGCATAGCGCCGAACGGCGGGCTCCCCGGATCGGTCGGAACGAGCCGTCATGTCTCCTCGTCCTGCCGGCGCGCGGTGTTCCCCCGTTCGCGCCGGTGCGAACGATCTAGCCGCAACCGGGGGGATTGGCAAGCCCCGGCTCGGGGGGCGGGTCGTGCCAGCGGCTGGCGATCGGGAGGCGGCGCCCCGGTCCGAAAGCCTTGCGGGTCAGCTTGAGGATCGGGGCGCCCTGCCGGCGCTTGAACTCCGCGGCGCGCACCATCCGCGCGACCCGCTCGGCCAGCGGCGCGGCGACGCCGGCGGCGACGAGCTGCGGCACGTCCAGGCCCTGCTCGACGTGCAGCTCGATCACCCGGTCCAGGTCCGCGTAGGGGGGCAACGAGTCCTCGTCCTTTTGGTCCGGCCGCAACTCGGCGCTCGGGGGCCGCGCCAGCACGCGCGCCGGGATCCGTGGCGCGAGCCGGTTGAGGTGGCGGGCCAGCTCGTACACGCGCCGCTTGACCAGGTCGCCGATCGGCGCCAACCCGCCGCACATGTCGCCATACAGCGTCGCGTAGCCGACGGCGATCTCGCTCTTGTTGCCGGTGGCGAGCAGCAGGGGGCCGAACTTGTTGGAGACGGCCATGAGCAGCGCACCGCGCAGGCGGGCCTGGAGATTCTCCTCGGCCACGTCGAACGGGCGATCGGCGAACAGCGGGGCGAGCGACGCGAGACAGGCGGAGAACGCCGGCTCGATCGAAACCTCGTCGAGGCGGATGCCGGTCGCGGCGGCGATCGCACGGGCGTCCTCGGTCGAGGCGGGGGAGGAGAAGCGCGAGGGGAGGGCCAGGGCCCGGACCCGCTCCGGCCCTAACGCTTCGGCCGCCAGCACCGCGACCACCGCGGAATCGATCCCGCCGGAGAGTCCGAGCACGACGGAGTCGAAGCCGCACTTGCGGGCGTAGTCGGCGATGCCCAGCTCGAGGGCGCGGCGCACCAGCTCCGGCTCCTCGACGGTTCGCAGCCCGTCTGCGATGCCGGGGGCGAACGGGTCCACCACCGCCACCTCCGGCTCGAACTCCGCTGCCTCGTGGAGCAGCCGACCCCGGGCGTCGAACGCCAGCGAGTGACCGTCGAACAGGAGGTCGTCGTTCCCGCCGACCTGGTTGACGAAGACGATGGGAACGCGGGCGCGGGCGGCGTGGCCGCCGAGCAGCTCCTTGCGGAAGGCGCGCTTGGGGAGCGTGAACGGCGAAGCCGACAGATTGACGATCAGCTCGGCACCCGCGGCGACGGTGTCGTCCAGCGGGTGCGCGCGGTAACGGACCGCCTCGTCGGTCCCCGCCGTCCAGAGGTCCTCGCAGATCGTGACGCCCACCCGCCGCCCGGCATGCTCGAAGACGCACGGGGCCATTCCGGGCTCGAAGTGCCGGTCCTCGTCGAACACGTCGTACGTCGGCAGGAGCCGCTTGCGGTACACCTCGACGACGCGGCCGCCTTCCAGACGCGCGGCGGCGTTGAATGCCGGACGGCCCGCCCCGTCCGGGTTCCGCTCGACGAAACCGACGAGCGCGGTGAGGGGCGGGAGGGCGCGCGCCAGCTCGTCCAGCGTCGCCGCGGCGCGCGCCACGAACGAGGGACGCTCGGTCAGGTCGCGGGGCGGGTAGCCGCACAACGCCAGCTCGGGGAAAACGACCAACGTCGCGCCGCGGTCGTACGCCGCCCGCGCCGCCTCGAGGATCCGGCAGGCGTTGCCGTCGAAGTCCCCGACGGTGGGGTTGATCTGTGCGAGCGCCACGCGCATCGGTCGGAACCTACCACGGGAGGAGATCGGCGCGCAGGGTGTAGTCGCCCGGCGGAACGTCGGCGGGAAGAGCGAGGCGGCCGCCGAAACGACCGTTGCGGGTGAGAGCCAGCGCGCCCAGCTCGCGCCGTTCGCCGCCCGGACGCTCCAGCACGATCTGCACCAGCGCGCCCGGCGGCGCGCCGCCGATCACTCGGCCGGACACCTCGACGGTTTCGCCCCGATTCGCATCGAGCGGGAAGTGCTCGATCGTCGCGGGGAGGAGGAGGCCGGCATTCGGCACCGCCGCCGGCGAAGGCGCCGGAACCGTCGCGGGCGTCGGGACGCGGGGCGAAAGCGTCGCGGGCGGGGTGGATGCCGGGACGGAGGGTGCCGCAGTCGCCGGCGGGACCGGGGTCGGCGCGGG
>Ga0068707_1000846_pt1 | contig 20880 bp, 14 predicted proteins | sample YNPNPMetaG_FD_66600 | JGI IMG/M metagenome (GOLD analysis project Ga0068707, IMG submission 66600) | Anoxygenic and chlorotrophic microbial mat microbial communities from Yellowstone National Park, USA - YNP NP MetaG | ecosystem: Environmental > Aquatic > Thermal springs > Hot (42-90C) >...
AAGCCTGCTCCAGAAGTGGTTCGAAGGCGTCACCGACACGATGCCGGAGCGGTACCGGCAGGACCTGCAAGCGAAATGGAACGCGTGGCTCCGGCAGCGGTACGAGAGCACCTCGGCCATGCTGGCGGCCTGGGGCGTCATCGACGAGCCGCCGGGCCCAAACCTGCTGGCCAATGGCGATTTCAGCGCCGCGCCGGCCGGCTGGAGCGGCGGGTGCAGCGGCGGCGCGCCCGGCAGCACGATTGTCACGAGCATTTTCAGCTGGAACCTGGAATGCCACCAGGGGGCGCGCGCCGCCATTTCCTTTCCGGCCGATTTCGACGGACGGCCCGCCATCCGGATCCAGGTGACCGCGCCCGGCTCGGCCAACTGGCACATCCAGTTGAACCAGCCCCGCATTTCCGTTGAAGCCGGCAAGGTGTACACGCTGTCTTTCTGGGCCAAGGCCGAAAGCGCCACGCCGCTGAACGCCGCTCTGACGCGCGCCCACACGGATTGGGCCACGCTGGCCCCCTCGATTTCCGCCACGCTGGGCAACACCTGGCGCAAGTATTCGATCACGTTCCAGAACACGGTGACGGAGGCCAACGCCCGGATCAACTTCAACGGCTTCGGCAACCGCGCGGCGACAGTCTGGATCGCACAGGTGGAGTTCCACACCGGCGGCCAGATCGGCACGCTACCGGAGGGGACAAGCCTGGAAAACGGAAATGTTCCGAATGTGCCCCGCGGCGGCTCCGGCGCGACCCTGGAACAGCGCAAGGACTGGGTGCGTTTCGCCCTGCAAATGGAGAGGAATTACTGGGAAGAGATGCGGCGGTACGTGAAGGAGGAGCTCGGCTACCGCGGCATCGTGTGGGGCACCATTATTTCGAACAGCCCGCCGAATGCGCAGGCGGCGATGGACGCCATGGACTCCCATGCCTACTGGCAACATCCGCAATTTCCCGCCGGGCAGGAATGGAGCCCGGACAACTGGACGGTGAACAATGTCTCGATGGTCAACACGGCGGCCGGTTCCACCATCGCCGGCATCGCTCGGCAAAGGGTGAAAGGCAAGCCGCACAATGTGACGGAATACCAGCACGCTTCGCCGAACACATATTCGACGGAAATGCCTCTTTTCATCAGCGCCTACGGGGCATTGCAGGACTGGGACGGCATCTGGTTTTTCGAATATCCGACGGGAATGGATGAATATGTGACCGGATTTTTCGACACCTCCGGCAACCCCGGCAAGCTGGCGAACTCGCTGATCGCGGCATCCCTGTTCCGCCGCGGCGACGTTTCCCCGGCGGCCGAGGAGTATGTCTTCCGGTTCGACCCCGAGCTGGAGGCGCAGATCGCCGCCACGCGCGGGGGCGCGTGGCACATTGCGGACGGCGCCAGGTTGGGCGTGCCCGCCACGCTGGGCCTTGTCCACCGGATCGCGCTGTCGATCGGCGCCGGGGCGGAAGGGCTCGAAGAGATGCCGGAAGCGCCTCCGGGGCCTGTGTATTCATCCGACACGGGGCAGATCGCGTGGAATCTGGAGCGCGAAGGAAGCGGTTACGTCACCGTGAACACGCCCGCCACCAAAGCGGTGTTCGGGTTCACCGACAACCTGGCGATCGAGCTGGACGGCGTCGTCATCGAGCCGGCAGCCACGCGGCAAGGCTGGTCGACCATCGCCATCACGGCTCGGGACGGCGAATCCCTCACCGGCAAGGGAAGCGCATGGGGCGTGATTGTCGCCACCGGCGATCACGAGAATACGGGGCAGATCTGGAACAATGAGCAACGCAATTCGGTGGGAAGAAACTGGGGCGGCGCGCCGGCGCTGATCGAGGTGATCCGCGCCACCATCACGCTGCCGGTGGCGCCGTGGCGCGTGGTGGTGTGGGCCCTGGATCAGAACGGAAACCGCATGGCGGATGTCCCGGTGGAAGATGCCGACGGCAAGGCGCGCTTCCGAATCGGGGAATCCGGACCGACGCTGTGGTACGAAATCTACATCAACGAGGACCCCGGCGCCGAAGACACCGATCCGGGCGAGCCCCTGTGAACCGGGCGCGGCGCGGCGGCCGGGCCCGGCGCGCTGTATGATTATTCCGGGATTTGCGCAATGAAAGACGATGCAAAGCCGTTCGCGCGCGGCCCCGTGCTGGTGCGCCATGAAGGCGAGGCGCCGCGCGAGCGCAGCACCTGCGGCTGGCGCGATCGCCTGATCAGCCGCGAGGACGCCGGCACAGGCGTGGCCGCCTGGGCGCACGCCGTGGATATCGACGGGGCCCGGCTGCATTGCCACAAGCGGTCCACAGAGCTGTATTACGTCCTGAGCGGCGAAGGCAGCGTGGTGCTGGATGGCGTCGAGCATGCCGTGCGCCCCGGCTCGCTGGTTCATATTCCGCCCGGTGTGGTGCACGGCGCGCGCGGGAAGATGCGGGTGCTGGTCGTCGGCATCCCGGACATCGCCGAGGACGATTTGTTCTTTCCCGGGGAGTCCGGCGGCGGCTGACGGCGGCGGGAGGGGCAAACGTCCTGATAAGATAGCCGCAGGTGCGCGGCCGTCACGCCGCGCGGAAGCCGGAATCTGTTCACAGAGAGGGATCCCAACGATGAGCGACATGCACAGGCATGAGCATTCCGCATCGCCGGCGCCGGTCAGCCGCCGGCAGTTCGCCGCCGCTCTGGGCAGCGCGGCGATGGCAGCCGGCGCGGCTGTGCCCGCCTCCGGATCGAGCGCCTCGTCGAAGGCGACCGAATGGGTGACGCTCGGCAGGTCGGGCGTGCGCGTCACGCGTCTGGCGCAAGGGACGGGCTTCAACGGCAGCGCCCGCTCAAGCGAGCACACCCGGATCGGCATGAAGGCGTTCACCTCGCTGGTACGGCGCGACATCGAGCTGGGCGTCACCTTCATGGACACCGCCGATCTGTACGGCTCGCACCAGTATCTGCGGCGCGCTCTCGACGGCGTTCCGCGGGAAAAGTACACGATCCTCACCAAGATCTGGCCGAGGACCGAATACTGGAACATGTTTTCCGGCGGCGCAAAGGCGGAGATCGACCGCTTTCGGAAAGAATTGAACACGGATTATCTCGAAATTGTGCTGTTGCATTGCATGATGAACGACCGTTGGACCCAGGAATTCGCCCGGGCGATGGACGAATTGAACGAACTGAAGGCCAAAGGCGTGGTGAAGGCCGTGGGCGTTTCCTGCCATGATTTCGGCGCATTGAAAGTCGCCTGCTCTTCCCCGTGGACCGACGTGATTCTGGCGCGGATCAATCACGTGGGCAAGGCGGCATACATGGACGCCTCTGTCGACGAGGTGGTTCCGCTGCTGAAGCAGGCCAAGGCCGCAGGCAAGGGCATCATCGGCATGAAGATTTTCGGCGCCGGGCGGATCAGCAAGCCGGAGGAGCGCGACGCGAGCCTGCGCTTCGTCTTCGGCAACGGGCTTGTGGACGCCGTGACCATCGGCATGCTCAGCGAGGCCGAGGTCGACGACACGGTGCAGCGGATCGAGCGCGCCTTCGCGGCATGAACCGGCCGCAGACCGGGAAATCTCCGGTTCGCGCCGCGCCGCTCGCGCCAGCTCCGGTCAATCCCTTTCCCCGCGGGGCAGGGTGCAAGCTGCGCCGGCCGCGACCGGGAAGGCCGGGGACCGACCCGGAGCAAAGGCCCCTGGTGCGTTTTTCCTGCAAGCTCGAAGGCCAGGTGGAACGAGTGATACCATAACGCTTTTGGTTGTGCCGCCCGCCAGGCGCAGCCGCCCGGCGTGCTGATCCCGCCGTTCGCGGCCTGCGCCCGGCACGAGCCGTTTCAGGATCCCCGATGACTACACCATCATCCGACGGCAATCTTCCGGGGCCTGTCTTCGCGCCGCTGTTGCTTTACGGAGTGTTACTCGGGTTGTTCGGCCTTCTCCTGTTTTGCGCCGGGTCGGCTCCGGATATAGCGCTCCGTCTGACAGCCTCAGGACGAAGCCCGGACTGGTGCCGCTCTGTCTATTTTTGGAGCAGCCTTGCAGTGTGGGCAGGCGCAGCTCTGGGCGCCATCGATCTCTTTGTGCTCCTGCCCCTGAAAAGACGCCATCATTCGGTAATCTGGGATCCCCCGGCGAACCGGAGCCTGACCGTGATGCTGACGGCTTACAACGACGAGCAGAGCATCGGTCTTGCGGTGCGAGATTTCCTGAGTCACCCGATGGTGCGCCGGGTCGTCGTGGTCGACAACAACAGCACCGATGCCACACCGGCAGTGGCCGCGGCCGCGGGCGCGAAGGTGGTGATCGAGCCGAGGCCCGGCTACGGGCATTGCGTGTACAGGTGCCTGGCTGAAGGTTGCCGGTACGAAGATACGGAGCTCACGCTGGTGTGCGAGGGCGACATGACTTTTCGCGCGCACGACATCGACAAGTTTCTCGCCTACATTCCCCACACGGAGATCGTCAACGGCACGCGGATTGTCGAGCAGCTCCGCGAACGCAGGACACAGCTGACCACATTCATGTACTACGGCAATTTCTTCGTCGGGAAGCTTCTCGAAGCCAAGCACATCGGCAAGGGAACCTTTACCGACGTCGGCACCACCTACAAGCTGTGCCGGAACGCCACATTGAAACGCCTTCTGCCCCTCCTGAATCCGGAAATCAACCTCGAATTCAACGCGCATTTCCTTGATACGGCTCTTGAAGCGGGAGTCCATATCGTCGAATGTCCGGTGACATTTTTCAGCCGGGTGGGCGTCAGCAAGGGCGGAAACCGAAGCAACTGGACCGCACTGCTCGTGGGCTTGCGGATGATCCGGGGGCTTGCCTTCGGGTGGAGAAAGGCCCGCCACTGAGCCGTGCGGATAGCTCCGGAGAGGCTCCGCTTCCGCGGCGCAAGCGGACGGTCGCCTGTCCTGCGCCTGAGCGCCGGCGGCCCGACGCGTGGCCGGAGCACAGGGGCGCGGTTTCTCATCCCCCGGGGCGCCTCCCGCGCAAGCAAATGGTGGCGCGTCACGAAAAACGGAACCAGTTCGGGAGCATATCCCGGGCAGAGGATTTCAGGCCGAGGGCTGCGCGCACCGCCATGGACAAGCCCGCGGGCCCCCTGCTCATACGGCGGTGACCACCGGCAGCCTCATCCCGGCTGCCTGCCTCACAGCAGCCTGAGCAACTCGCGCATCACTTCGAACGCGTCGGCCACGTAGACCACGTCGGCCTTGCCGCGCGCCCAGCCGCAGTTGGGGTCGAGATTGATGGCGCGCCGCTCCTTGATAAACCGCCAGCCGACGACGTGCGGTTCCTCGCCGTGGCAGCACGTGGCCAGCCCCTTCTTGTGACGCGGCGAAGACCCCGTCTGCCCCACCTGGTGCAGGTGGGTCAGGAACGGCAACACCGGCTGTCCCTCGCTGGAAAGGTCGACCAGCGATTTGGACGAGCCCAGCGAGCACTGGCTCTTGCGCACGAAATCGAGGATGAGTTGCGCGGCCTCTTCGAGGTGGACGGCGCCATCCTTCTGCTTCTTGGTCCAGCCGGCGCCGGCCACGAACAACAGCGGCGCGTCGGGGCGGATCGTCTGCTCGCCCGTCACGGGCGTGGAGAAGCCTTCCACCGACGTCCGGGTCTCGCAGGCCACTTCGAGCCGTTCCGGCGCGGCGCCGGGCGCCGCCTCGGCCGCCGGCTGCGAACCCGGCTCGATGAGCAGGATCCACGGCCGCTGGCTGCGCTTCAGCTCGGCCTCGATTCTCTGCCGGTAAAACCAGCGCTCGATGGTTCCATCCCCGGACACCGCAACCACGTGCGTGTCGATGGCCGCCCCCAACCGCTCGGCCACGCCTGGCAGCGCCCGGTGAAAGCGCAGCGTGTCCGGCGCCAGCACCACGGGCGCGCCGGAGGCGCGGATCACCGCCTCGCAGGCCGCCGCGTCGGTGGCATAGCGGGAGGCGGCGAACAACTCGCCCTCGACGGCGAAGCACTTCCCCGCCCCGCCCGATACCGATTGCGCCGCTGCCGCAGCGCCCGCGCCGATCACACCCAGATCCCACGGCGCGTCCAGCCGCCGGGCCAGCCCCAGCGTTTCCATCGCCGCCGCGGGCAAGCCGCCGTCCACCGTGTGCAAAAGAACAAGAACTTTTTCCATGGAATTTCTCCTTATTGCCGGATCCATTCCGCAATTTCCCTGGCGATCTCCGCCGCCGAAACGTCCTTGACGATCCGCGTCTGCCGCACGGCGGCGGGCAGCGCCACGCGGACGAACTCCGCCGTTTGCGCCAGGGAGACGGGCCTCGCCTTTTGCAGGGCCGGCAGGATCACGCGCATGTTCGCCATGCCCGTCTGCGGGTGGTTCGGGGGCTCCGGCAGGCTGCCTGTCGCCCAGGCGAGCATCGCCGGGGGCGAGGCGCAGCGCGAGATCTGGTGGCGGCCGCCTTCCACGCGCTCCTTGATCAGCAAGGCGCCGTCCGGCTCCACCACCAGCTCGTCCACCGCGAGAAACTGCTCCCGGATGCCGAGCCGTTCGGCCACCCGCTGCATCACCACGCCGGCGCCGCGCGTGGCCGACTCCCAGCCGCCGAACAGCAGCAGGCGGGAGCGGTCAAGATCCGGCATGGCCGCAATTGCCGCGGCCAGCGCCTCCGCCGTCGCCGCCGCGTCGGTGAAGCCGCCGGCCGGCCCGTCCAGGGCCGCCAGCTCGAACGGCAGCTTCTGCGCCACGGTCATCATCACCTGCTGCAATTTCGCCTTCGGCGCCAGGCTGACCACCCGCACGAGCGTGCCCGGATGCTGTCTGGCAAGATGGCCCGCTTCATACAGCGCGTGCGCCGCCCACGGGTCGAATACCGCCGGCAGCATCAGCTCGTTCCGCAGCGAAGGCTTCACGGTGTCGAACACCGGCTCCAGCGTCTGAAGCGGGTCGGGCGCCAGCCCGCCGCACACCACAATCTGATACGACATAAATTTCTCTCAGTTTTCCGCAGAATGAAGGCCGCCCGGGGCGGCGCAGAACTCGATATTTCCCGCCGGGCAATTCCACAGGCACGCGCCGCAATGGACGCATTTTTCCCGGTCGAACCCCGGCGTCCCGTCCCCGCCCGCTACGGCGTGAATCGCCTCTCCCGAGCAGATCTCGATGCAGAGCCGCGTCTCGCAGGACCGGCACAGCGCCGGGCTGCGAAAGACGACGTGGTCGGGGAATTCCGCCGGGGCCTGCACTTTTCCGCCCATCAGCAGCGCGTCCTGATGGGAGACGAGCAGCCGGCCGTCGTATTCGATCTTCGGCCACCCGCAAAGGTCCATCAGCACGTCGTGCAGCGGACGGCCTTCGGCGTCGGCGGCCGCGCGCGCTCTTTCGATCTGCGACCGCGACAGCCGCCCCGCGTAATACTCTTCGATTCTCCGGATGCCGCGCTCCTCGCGCCGCCGCGGCCATGCCAGCCGCCCGCCGGTCAATCCCGCCAGCGCCATGCCGGCAAAGCCCGGCAGGAGTCCCCACTGAAACCCGTTGCGCGCCCTTTCGGCGGCCTGCGATTCCCGCTCGAGCCAGGAGGCCCGCCGCCGCGCCACGTAGCGCGCCTCGAGATTTTCCCGCGTGAACGGCTTGCCTTCGGCCAGCAGCTCGAGCACCGCCTCGGCCAGCTGCACCCCGGTGAGCCACGCCTCGTCCACGCCCGAGCCGGTGAGCACGTTGGTCGACCCGGAGCACTCGCCGATGCGCGCGTAGCCGTCGCCCGCCAGATACGGCTCGCCCCGCCGCCCGGACTCGAGCAGCGATTTCGCGCCCCAGCTCCGCAGGCGCCCGCCCTCCAGGTGCCTCCACAGGTACGGGTGCCGGACAAAATGCTGCAAGTAGCGGTAGGAGGTCCGCACCGGGCTGTCCATCCAGGACGGGACGAAAATACCCACGCTGGCGATCCGGTCCGGATGCACGTAGAGAAAGCCGAAGATCTCCGGCTCAGGATATCCGATCGTGTGCCACACCGTGCCTTCGCGCAGCGTGCAGCGCTCCGGCAGGTCGACCACCATCTTCATGCCCACGGCCCATTCGTCGCGGCGGCGCCCCGCGGGCATGCCGAACGCCTCGTCAAGCTGCCGGCTGACGGCGCCCACCGGCCCGTCGCCGACCACCGTGAGGGCGGCCCGCACTTCGCTGCCGTCGGATGCCAGCCGCACGCCCTCCACGCGCCCGTCGCGGATGAGCGGCGCCGCCGCCGGCGTCCCCGGCCAGATCTGCGCAAGGCCGGTCATCATCACCTGCTGCCCTGTCCATTGCAGGAACTGCCCGAGCGAGAAGATGAAGCCGTCGCCCTTGTGGAGAAAGGCGGGCACCCACGGCAGGGCCAGCCCCTCGTGTTCCACGCGCAGCAGGAAGGAAAAGGCGCGGCAGAGCTGGTCGGCCAGCCGCATCCAGGCCGGGCGCCGCGTCGCGCCGTGCGGGTCGAGCAGATAGATGAGCTTCTCTTCCGACACCCGCGCGGCCAGCGGGATGGCGGCCGGGTCCAGATCGGGGATGGAGGCCCGGATGGCCCGCGCGCGCGTGACCACGCCCGAGACGCCGAAAGAGATGTCATCGGCGCGCTCGTAGCAAAGAACCTGCGGCGGCAGGCCGGGCATCGCCTTCGATTCCACCGCCGCCATCTCCGGCTGCTGCAAGCCGCGCGTCAGCGTCCACAGAAAGCCTGCCGTTGCGGGCCCGAAGCCCGTGCACACGATGTCGGCGTCGAGCGGCGCCGCCTCCGGCTGTTCGCGGTTATCCTTTTCCATTGGCGATTCCCGGTCCTCACTGCGGATAATCCAGCGCCGCGGGGATCATCACCTTCTGCACGGACTCGGCCGCCCGGTCCTTGGCGAGCAGCGCCCCGGCGAGGCAGCCGTCCAGCTTGGCGCGGAGCCGCGAGAAATCGGCCAGCCCGGGCGCATGCACGCAAGGGCCGGCCTTGGTGGCGTGCCGGCCGTCCTCGCGGTAGTAATCGCTCGTGAAGCCGCTGGCGCCCGGCACGACGCTTTCGATCTGGCGCAGCTCCGGCTCGTCGAAGCAGGTGGCGCATTGCGCGCCGTCATCCCAGGAAGGATGCCGCAGGTAGCCGAACACGATCTCTGAGGTGATGCGCGCCACCTCGCCCGCCGCCCGCGCCGCCTGCACATGGCAAAGGTCGGTGAAGAACTGCACGGCGCCATCGAAGCCTTGCTGGATGACGTCCGCCCCTTCCCGCCGCAGGTGCTCGACGTCGAGAATCAGGCTGCGCGCCGCCAGCAGCCAGCACAGGGCGTCGGCCATGGGGAAGGTCACGCCGTGGCGGCTGGCCTGGTAGAGTTTCTGCCCTTCGGCGTCCTTGGCGTGCTGAAGGTGCTGGATCGTCCACAGCCACAGGTGCATCGCGCTGGCGAGCGTGCAGGCGCCGGTTCCCGGCTCGATGGCGGCGATCTGCCGCATCTCGTGGATCCAGTTGCGGAACTGCGCCAGGAACACCTCGTTGGTCATGGTTACCGACAACTGCCGCCGCTGCACGGCCTCGGGCCCTTCGTAGGTGGCCTCCAGCTGCGAGTCCATCCACTTGTATCCGAGGAAGCCGGGGCAGTCCTCGGTGATGCCGTAGCCGCCCATCAGGCTCACCGCCTCGCGCATCATCACGCTGCCGTGGCCCGTGTTCCAGAGCTTCGTGGCCGGGCACAGCACGTTGGCCTGGGCGTCGAGCACGATGTACCGCACCACCGGGTCCCCGGCGAGCTGGCGGTAGCGCTCCTCGTCGCGCAGCGCCTGGTTGTGGCCCTCCATCTCGATGAATTCGATCGCCTCGTGCTGCCGCTTCCGCAGCGCCTTGTACGCCGCCAGGCCGCCGTGGACGCCCTGTTCGGCCAGCACGCGGTCCTTCTCGCGCTCCACCGGGTCGAGCTCGTCGAACAGGCGCGCCGCGGCGAAGCCGAGCGATGCGCTGGCCTCGCCGGCGGCCCAGATGTCGATCAGGCGATGCGTGACGTCCTCCTTCTGCTGCAAGCCCAGCTCGTAGCGCGGCGAGCCGGGCGGCACCGCCTCGGAGCCGCGGAAGCGGTCGCGGTGGTAACGGATCAACGGCTCGATGGCAGACAGCAGCTTGGCGGAAGTCATCAGGCCCACCGTGACGCGGGTGCGGCGGAAGACAGCCTCGATGATGGCGCTGTGATCGTAGTTGGGCACGATCACGCCGTCCCGCACGGTGTAGCCGCCGACGATGCGCGAGGCGGGCACGCGCAGCTGGAACACGGGGTCGTTCGTCGCCGAGAGCTGGTGCACCAGCTTTCGCGTGGGCGTGCCGCGGTCGAAGATGCCGGGGTCGTCCTCTTCGAGGATCACCATGCAGGAGCCCTTGATGCGCGGGTCGGCCGAATCCACCGCGGCGGTGACGAAGTTCGCAAACGCCATGTTGGTGATGAACCGGCCGCGCTTGCTGACTTCGAGGATCGGCTCGCCGCCTTCCGGCCATTCGGCGATGCGCACCTTGCCGCCAAGCAGACCGGTTTCCACGCCCACGTAGGGGATCGGCTCGGTGAGCGCGAAGGCGGCGCGCTTGGGCTCCTTGCCCGGCGCAGGGGCCGCCAGGCTCATGTAGTGCCGGCGCTGTTCCGGCGTGCCGCGCTCGTGGATCGGCGCCAGCCCGAGGTGCGTGGCCAGCGAACAGGTGGCCGCCCCGGCGTCGACCCATGCCAGCTCGAAGGCGATCAGCGCCAGGGCGAGATTCTTCGGACCTTCCAGGAAGCCGCCCTCTTCGGGTTCGAGGTAGGCGGCGGTGATGCCGGCGGCGTCGAACTCCCTGAGCAGCGCGTGCTTTTCCGGCGTCCAGTCGTGCGTGTGGCGGCCGCCCTGCGCCACCAGCCGCGCCACCGGGCCGCGCGCCACCGCCCGCACGCTCTGCACCAGCATCTGCAAGTCATAACGGTCCGCGAAGCGCCACATCACCTGCCGGATGTCGTCTCCGGGCAATGTCTGTAGGTGCTCGCGCCGCGGCGCGGAAATCGGTGCCGGCATGAACAGGACTCCTTCCCCCGGTCCGCCTTGCAATTTCCGCGCCAGCCCGCGCCGGCACAGAAATCAGGCAGTTTCAGACCGAAGAGTCCATTTTACATGGGTGGAATCGCGCAGCGCAGACGGGCAATCCGTACGCCCGTGTCAAATCACCCGCCCTGGGGGCGCCGCTGTGCTTTCAGAGCCGCGAACGAAGGGCGCGCCAGCGCCGGGGAGTGAGCGGTCCTTCCGCCGCATTGCAATGCCGCGGGCGGCATTCGCCGTAACCGCTCACTCCGGCCGCTTCGCGCGGCCTCCATTCGCGGTTCCGAAAAGCGTGTCCGAAAAACGGCCCTGAAATGCGGACAGAAAAAACGGATCGCAAGCGCAAGCCCGCGGCCGTTCCTATTGCAGCGTGACGCTTGTCGTCGCCGAAGCCGTCGCGCCGTTATAGGAAGCCGTGGCCGTGACGGTGTAGGTTCCCTTCGGGTCCTTGTTCTGGAAGCGATAACTCCACGAGGCAATCCCGTTGGAGTTCGCCTTCACTGCCCGGGAACTGGAGGTGGAGCCGTCCGGCTTTCGGATCGTGAACGTGACGCTTGCCCCGGCCGCCGGAGAGCTTCCGCTAAGCACCTCGACGGAAAACTGAACGACCGTCCGCACACTCGCCGAGGACACGGTCTGGTTGAAAGTGACCGAAAGCGGGTCCGGAGGAGGCGGAGGCGGGAGCACCGTGAGGCTCGCCGTGGCGGCCACCGGTGCAGGCTGCGTCTCTGCCACCGCGTCCACATCGTACGTCCCGGGGGACGCCGTGGACGGCACCGTCTTTGTCATGGTCACGTTCATCGATTGCCCCGGCGCCAGCGTCACCGTCTGGGTGGAGAAGGACGTCGGCCAGTCCAGCGGCTTGGTGGAACTCAGGCTGAAGCTGCGGGAGCCGCACGAACCGGAATCGTTGTTCTTCAGCGTGACGGTGTAACCGGCGCTCTTGCCCGGTTCTGTGCTGGGGTTGGGGGGCGATATGGTGAGCGTGGGCGCAGCCTCCACGCAAGGCGTCGAGCCGTAGCTGACGTTCACTGAAAGCCCTGTGGAAGATGCTCCTGTGACGGTGAGCGACACGCTCGTGTAAGGATCCTGCCAGGACGCGCCCGCTGCGAGCGATGCGTCGTTGAACAGGCTCGTCGAGGGGGTGAAATCCAGCAGGTCCGTGTAGCTGCCGGTGACGGAGTCCTTGTAATGGATCAGGGCGCCGCTGAAGATTTGCGAATTCAGGGTGGTGTCGTAATTGCCGAGCGGCTGCCGGTATTCCAGCCACAGCCAGGAGTTGTTCCCCGTGCCCCGTTGCACCTGGAGCGCCTGTGCGCCGCCGGCCGGCGTTTCCAGCGGCTCGATCGTGAACGTGCCCGCCGATTGCACCTGCAAAACATTCGACGACGGCAGCCAGCCGAGCTTGACTTTCTGCTCCGCCGTGTAATGGCCGAGGTTCCACGATCCCATCGCCGACTGGACATCTCCGTACTCGCTCACCGTTCCGACTTCCCCGAGCGGTCCAAGCGCTTCCCCGTTGAACCGCCGTGAGCGCGAGTGCATCAACCCGAGGGCGTGTCCGCCCTCGTGGGCCGCGAGCTTCACGCCGCCATCCGTTCCGCTGAAGTATTGGGCCAGCATCCAGGACGACGAGGCGCCGATGGCGCCGTCCGCCGAGGAGAACGAACCGCAGCCAACGTTGGACAGTCCCGCCCACGAACAGCTGCCCGGGTTCGGGAAGATGATGAAGAGCCGGTTGTAATTGCGGAAGTCGATGTCAGGATCCGCCGCGGCGATGGCCGCATTCCGGATCGCGTAGTAGTCGTTGCAACTGTAAACCTGGTCCAGGGTGTACCACCCCAGCACCGTGCCGGTTGCCGAGACCTGCCCGTAGGAGGCCTCGTTCCAGTAGCCGTGGAGGCTGCGTCCGGATGTTCCGAACAGAGTGGTGTGGACCTTCTCCGGGGTGACATCCGACGGCGGCGCGATGCCGGGGAAGGTGACCAGCAGGACGGCGATGCTTTGCTGGCCCTTGGGTCCGCACGCAGGCGCCGCGGCAGCGTCCTGGCCGGTCACCTCGCCTTGCATGGCGGCGACCACCTCCCCGACGCGCACTCCGCGAAACCGGACACGTTTGCCGCATTCGATCCCGTCGGGCTCCTCGCCCGCCATGCGGACTTCCAGCCGTCCCTCGCCTGTCTCCACGTAATGGACCACTTCGTGGGCGGCAAGGTCCTGCTCATCGATCACGAGTGTCTCGACAGGCCCCTCCCACTCGCCGTGTTGTTCGACAAAGGCCGAGGAATCGGGAAAGGAGCTGCGCAGCCTCGCCGCGGCTTCCGGCGAAAAGGCCAGCCTCAACGCCTCGGCGGCGTCGGCGCGGATCAGCTCGCGCAGGGCGGCGGCGCGGTCATTCAGCGCCTGCCTCGCGCGGGAACGCAGAGCCCGCTCCCCCGCCGCATCCCGCCTGCCAGACTCCGCCGCCAGGCCGAGAACCGCCGCGTTCATCGAACGCACGGCTTCCCGGAGCTCCGCGGCGCGGGTGGCCCGCCGGGCCGCTGCGGCGTCCCGGCCGCGCTGCGCCCACAGGGCGGCGCCCGGCGAGCCCAGCACGAAGATGATGGCGAATGTTCCCACTACCCGAGATGACATGTCCGCTCTCCTTGGAGAGCGCGCTGCCGCGCGCCTCTCCTTCCGGCTATCGGAACGGCGGTGCGTGTCAATTTAGTGGGTAGGTGCTTTTCGGGCTCTCACTCGGAAAGCCGGAGCCGGCCGGCCCCGGGCGATTCCTTCAGTACGCTTGCGCGCGGGGTACCAGACCCTGTGCGAGACACAGCGCACGCAATATAGCCACCCTTGCGGGAATGCAGACGCAGCCCTTCCGGCAAGACAAGGCCAGGGCCCGAATCGCTCCAGAGCAGACACAGAAAGCCCCTTTGCGCCCCGGTCCGGACGCTCGCCTTCTTCTCCCCGCCCGCGCCCGGCGATCAGGCGGCACTCCGCTTGATTCAAACCGCGACGGTGCGCAGGCAGACGGGCTGGCCGACGGTGATGCCCTGCCGCGCCGGCAGCAGCTTGCCGGTGCGCGCATCGATCTCGAACACCGCAATGTTGTTCGAGCGCTGGTTCGCGGCCAGCAACCAGCGGCCCGATGGTTCGATGTAGAAATTCCTCGGCGTCGAGCCCTGCGTCGGCGTGTTTTCGATTCGCGTGATTTTCCCTGTTTTTTCGTCAATGGTGAAAACCGCGATCGAATCCTCGCCACGGTTGGAGGCATACAGCCAGCGGCCGTTCGGGTGGACGCGGATTTCCGCCGTCGTGTTCTGGCCGGTGAAACCTGCCGGCAGCGTGGAGACGGTGTGAATTTCCCGGAGGCTTCCGTTCGCGTATTCAAAAGCGGTCACCGTGGAAAGCAGTTCATTCACCGAGTAGCCGAAACGGCCCCCGGGGTGGAAGGCGAAATGCCGGGGTCCGCTGCCGGGCGCGAGTTTCACCGCGCCGTGGCGTTTCATGGCGCCCGCGGGGGGATCGATCGAGTAGATGACGATCTCGTCCGTGCCCAGGTCGCAGACCACCGCAAAACGGTTGTCCGGCGTGGGGTTGATGGAGTGCGCGTGCGGCCCTTCCTGCCGCTTCCTGTTCACGCTGCCGCCCTCGTGCTGGAAGAAGCTGACGGCTTCGCTGAGGCGCCCGCCGGAATCGATCCGGTAGGACGCCACGCTGCCGCCGCCGTAGTTGGCGATCATCGCCATCCTGCCGGTGCGGTCGAGGTTCACATGGCAGGGGCCCGCGCCGCGCGTCGAGGCGCGGTTGAGCATTTCCAGCTTGCCGGTGGCGCGGTCGATCCGGTATGCGGTGATCGAACCCTCCCTTTTCCCCTCGTAATTCGCGATTTCATTTACGGCATAAAGCCACTGCCCGTTGGGGTGAATTTCGAGAAAAGTCGGGTTGGGCGTTTCGGCGGCGAGGATCATTCCGCTGATTGCGCCGGTGGAAAGATCCAGCCGCGCCGCCGAAATTCCCTTGTTCATTTCATTCGTGTAGGCGCCGATGTACAGCCAGACCTGTTTGCCCGCTGCGAATGCGGGCGCAGCCGCAAGAGCGGCCGCGAATTGCCTGCGGTCGAGTCGCATGCGTTTATCAAACCGCATCGCCGCCCCTTTGGCAAGCGCGGCGCCGGAGGCGGACCCAGTCGGCGAAGACAAGCGGGTTCTCCAGCCAGGTCCGCAGCCAGAGCAGCTCCTCATCCTTGGGCTTGCGGCGGCTGGCCAGGCGGGCGTGGTCGCGCGCGGTGATCACCAACTGCCGCACGGCGGCGCGCCGCGCGGCGTCGCCCCGCTCGTATTCGCGCGCCAGCGCCAGCAGCGTGCGTTCCAGGTGGTCAAGCGAGTCCTGGCGCACCCCTTCCACCATCGGGTCGAGCTCCAGCCCGCTTTCGAGCAGCGCCCGCCGCAGCGTGGCGGCGGACACGCCGGAGAAGGCCTCGCGCAGGCGCGCGGCCATCGCTTCGTCAACGCGGCTTGCGCCCTGGCTGCGGAGCCAGGCGAGAATTTCCGCGCGGCGCTTGCGCATGGTTCCGGCTCCGACGATATTCTCGCACCGCCTTCTGGTGCGATTCGTAGTCGGCGCTGAAAACGTGCTCGCCGTTGCCGCGGGCGCGCGCCACGAAATAGAGCTCGTCGGTTTCCGCCGGGTGAAGCGCCGCCTCCAGCGAGGCGCGGCCCGGGTTCGTGATGGGGCCCGGCGGCAGGCCGTACCAGACGTAGGTGTTGTAGCGGTTGCGGCTCTCCAGATCGCTCTTGTAAATCGCGCCCCGCCAGCGGCCTTCGCGCCGGGCCGCGTATTTCACCGTGGGGTCGCATTCCAGCCGCATGCCCTTGCGCAGCCGGTTCAGGTAGACGCGCGCGATGCGGGCCCGTTCGTCGTCCTTCACCGCCTCGGCTTCCACGAGCGAAGCGAGAATCACGATTTCCCGCTTGCGGTCCTCCGGCCCTCCCAGCTCGCGCCAGACCTTGTCAAACTGCGCCCGCATGGCCTCCACGATCTGCTCCGGCGAGGTGCGGCGGCGGAAAAAGTACGTCGACGGGAACAGGACCCCTTCGTGCGGCAGGGCCACGCGGAGAAAATCCCTCGCCGGGGCGAGCCCCGCGGCTTCCACCAGCGCCGCCAGGTCATAGACGTCGGTCCCTTCCGGCACCCGCAATTCAACGGCGTAGACGTCGCCGCGCGCCAGCCGCGCCAGCACTCCGGCGGGAGTGTCCGGTTCGGCGAAGCGGTACTCGCCGGCCAGGGGCTTTTGCCGCGGGTGCCACGCGCGCGCCAGCAGGAAAAGCAGCGGGTGCCGCACCACGCCGGCGTCGGCCAGCTTCGCGGCGATGCGCGGCGTGGAGGTGCCGAGCGGAATTTCGACGAACACCTCGCCCGAAAAGCCGGCATACCGATCCGCGTGCACGAGGTAAAGAGAACCGGCCAGGCCGGCAAGGCCCAGCGCCAGCACTGCGAACAGCCCGCGCTTCATGGCTGCCCGCCCGTCCTGCCGAGATAGTCCTCGAGAATCAGCTCCGCCGCCAGCTGATCCACCGCTCCCTTGCGTTTGGCCTCCAGCATCTTCTTCAGACTCATGCCGCGCTGCCGCAACCGGTCCTCGGCCTCGGCGGAAGTGAGCCGCTCGTCCTGATAGACGACCTCGATGCCCGTCTCCCGCTCCAGTCGCTCGCCGAAGCGGCGCACTTCGCGAGCCATCTCGCTCTCGCTGCCGTCCATGTTGAGCGGCAGGCCGATGATGAAGCGCGCCACCTTGCGCTCGGCGGCGATCCGTTGCAGCCGGGCGATGTCCTCTCGCTCCGAACGGCGCTCGAGCGCCGCAAGCCCGTGCGCGGCGCTGCCCTCCAGCGCGATGGCCAGGCCGATCCGCCGCCTGCCGACGTCGAGCGCGAGAATCCTGCCCACAACCCGATTGTGCCATGCTGTTCGCATGAGCCGACCGCACTTGAGCACCGCGCGCGCTTGCCGACTCCTGCCATGGGCTCTTGCCGCCGCGTCCCTGCTGGCGCCGCCCGCCGGCGCACAGACGAAGAAGCCGGTGACGCTGGAAGCGCTGGAAAGCGCCGGCGCCCGCATGATGGCCGCCGCGCCACCGCAGGCCTGGTGGTCGCCGCGCGGCGGGCGCCTCGCGGTGATTCGCGGCGACAAGCTGTACCTGCATGATGCCGCCAGCGGGGAAGAGAAGGAAATTCTCGCCCTGTCCGAACTGGCGAAACGGGCGCAACCCTTCCCCCAGCCCGAGGCGATGGGCTGGGAGAACCGCCGCGTACGCGAAGAGCGCGTGCAATGGTCGGCCGACGGCACGAAGCTCCTGCTGCTGGCCGGGGGAGATCTGTTCCTTTGGGAGGAGAGCTCGGGCAAGGTTGAGCAGTTGACGTCGACGCCCGTGGCGGAGCGCGATCCGAAACTCTCGCCCGACGGCGCGCGCGCCAGCTTCCGGCGCGGCCGCGAGCTGTACGTTCTGGAGGTCTCCTCGAAAAAGGTGACCCGGTTGACGCACGACAGCTCGGAGACGCGGTGGAACGCAATGCTTGACTGGGTGTACCCCGAGGAGCTGGATCTCGGCACGGCGCACTGGTGGTCGCCGGACTCGGCCCGCATCGCCTATCTCCAGTTCGACGTGAGCCGCGAACCGCTCTACCCGCACGGCGACTTCCTCCGGATGAGCGCCGTGGCCGAGCCGCAGCGTTACCCGAAGGCGGGCCAGCCCAACGCCGACGTGCGCGTGGGCGTGGTGGCCGCCTCGGGCGGCCCCACGCGCTGGATGGACTTCGGCGAGACGCGCGACCACCTGATCGCCCGCGTGCACTGGAGCGCCGATTCCTCCTCGGTCATCGCCCACCGGCTGAACCGCGTCCAGAACCGCCTGTGGATCCTCGCCGCCGACGCCGTGAGCGGAAAATCGCGGCTCCTGATCGAGGAATCCGACCCGGCGTGGATCAACATCACCGACGACTTCCGCGTGCTCGGCGACGGCCGCATTCTCCGCACAAGCGAGCAAAGCGGTTTCCGCCACATCTACCTGCATGACCCGGCCGGCCGGATGCTCAGGCAGATCACGCGCGGCGACTGGGAGGTGAGCTCGATTGCCTGCGTCGACGCCGCCGGGGGCCGCATTTTCTACACCGGCACGCAGGCCGGCCCGCTCGAGCGGCATCTCTATGTGACGACGTTCGACGGCGCCGCTCCCCGGCTGGTGAGCGAGGGCGCGGGCACGCACTCCATCCGGATGAGCCCCCCCTGCGATTATTACCTCGACACGTTCTCCAGCCTCGAGATGCCGCCCCGCACCACGCTGCACGAGGCGGGCGGAAAACAGATCCGCGTCTGGCGCGAGCCCGACATGAAAATCCTCGAGGAATACGAAATCCTGAAAACGGAAATTCACCGCTTCAAAGGCGCCGACGGGACCGAATTTTACGGCCGCCTGATCCGTCCCGCCAATTTCGACCCGGCAAGAAAATACCCGGTCATTGTCTCCATATACGGCGGGCCTCACGCGCAAAGCGTCCGCAACGCCTGGGCCGGCGGCCTCAACTGGGAGCAGGTCATGGCCCACAAGGGGTTCGTCATCTGGCAGATGGACAACCGCGGCTCGAGCGGGCGCGGACACAGGTTTGAAACGCCGCTCTACCGGCGCCTGGGCAAGCAGGAGCTGGCCGACCAGCTCGAGGGCATCCGCTATCTCGCCAGCCTCGGCTTCATCGACACGGACCGCATCGGCGTGCAGGGCTGGAGCTACGGGGGCTTCATGACGCTGTACTGCCTGCTGCACGCGCCCGACGTGTTCAAGGCCGGCGCCGCCGGGGCCGCCGTCACCGACTGGCGCAACTACGACACCATCTACACCGAGCGCTACCTCGGCCTTCCGGAGGAGAACGAAGCCGGCTATCGCGACAGTTCGCCGGTGCACGCGGCCGCAAACCTCAAGGGCAGGCTGCTGCTGATCCACAACATCGAGGACGACAACGTGCTGTTCGCCAATGCACTGCAAATGATGAACGCCTTGCAGATGGCGGGCAAGTCCTTCGAGACCCTGATCTACCCGCAAAAGAGCCACGGCCTTTCCGGCCGGGCCAGCCGGCACCGCTGGCGCGAACAGACGCGGTTCTTCGAGGAGGCGCTTCGCTGAGGCGCGGGATTGACCCGGGCAGCCGGGATGTGTAATTATACAATTGGCTGTATACTTATTCACAATGAACCTAGTACGGGTGACCCGCGCCATGACCGAGCCGCCTGCATCGATCTTTCCCCGCCTCCGCTCCGGCGATTTGACGACGGACCTGGACATCACTGCCGACGAGTTGCACCAGCTGCTGGATCTTGCGGACAAAGTGAAACGGCAGCCCGGCAGGTTCCGCCAGGCCTTGAGCGGCCGCATCCTCACCCTGCTGTTCGAAAAGCCCTCGCTGCGGACGCGTATGACCTTCGAGGTCGCGGCGAAGCAGCTGGGCGGAGATGCAATTTTAAACACCGGCCCGGTGGGCGGGCGCGAGCCGGTGGAAGACGTGGCGCGGAACCTGGAGCGCTGGACCGACCTGATCGTGGCGCGCACCTTTTCACAGGAGACGGTGGATGCGCTGGCCCGCTACGCGAGAATCCCGGTGGTCAACGCGCTCTCTGACCTGTACCACCCGTGCCAGGCGCTGGCCGACATGCAAACGCTGCGGGAGCAGTGGGGCGAGTGGCGCGGGCACAAGCTGGCCTTCGTCGGCGACGGCAACAACGTGGCGCACTCGCTCATGCTCGACAGCGCGCGGCTGGGGCTGGATTTCACCTGCATCACGCCGCCGGGTTATGAGCCGCGCCGGGAGATCGTGGCCAAGGCCCGCGAGTTCGCGGTCGAGACGGGCGCGCTCATCGAGGTGACCAACGACATCGAGCAGGGGCTGAAGGGCGCGGGCGCCGTTTACACCGATGTATGGGCCTCGATGGGCTTCGAGCACGAAGCGGCGGAAAGGGCCCGCATCTTCGCCGCCTACCAGGTGAACCGGGAGCTGATGTCGCTGGCGCTGCCGGGCGCGTTCTTCATGCACTGCCTGCCGGCGCACCGGGAGGAAGAGGTGACCGCCGAGGTGATCGAGTCGCCGGTGTCGCTCGTGTTCGAGCAGGCGGAAAACCGGCTGCACGCGCAGAAGGCGCTGTTGCTCATGCTGCTGGACGGTCCGGCACACTAGAGAATGGAGGCGGCACGCGCGTGAAACTCTGGGGCGGACGGTTTGAAGAAGGGCCGTCGGAAACCTTCCGGCGGTTTTCCTGGTCGCTGCACTTCGACCGCAGGCTGTTCGAGGCCGACATTCTCGGGTCGAAGGCGTGGGCGCGGGCGCTGGCGCGGGCCGGCGTTCTCACGGAGCACGAAGCGGAAACGGTCTGCGATGCGCTGGGCCGCATCCCGCCCCCGCCGCCGGATGCCCCGGACGAAGACGTCCATACCTACGTCATCCGGATGCTCGGGGAGGAGGCGGGACAGCTGGCGGCGAAAATCCACACGGGGCGGTCGCGCAACGAGCAGGTCAGCCTGGACACGCGCCTTTGGCTGCGGGGCGCGATCGACGACTGTTTGGCGCGGTTGCGAGCGCTCATGCGGGCGCTGCTCGACCAGGCGGCGCCGCACGCCGGCACGGTGATCCCCGGCTACACGCACCTGCGGCGGGCGCAGCCGGTGACCTGGGCGCACTATCTGCTGGCGTATTTCGAGATGTTCTGGCGCGACCACGAGCGGCTCATGCAGGCGCGGCGCCGCGTGAACGTGATGCCGCTCGGGTCGGGCGCACTGGCCGGGGCCGGCTTCGCCGTGGACCGCGAGGCGCTGGCGCGCGAGCTGGGCTTCGAGGGCGTCTCCGCCAATTCGATGGATGTCGCCGC
>Ga0068707_1000850_pt1 | contig 20839 bp, 22 predicted proteins | sample YNPNPMetaG_FD_66600 | JGI IMG/M metagenome (GOLD analysis project Ga0068707, IMG submission 66600) | Anoxygenic and chlorotrophic microbial mat microbial communities from Yellowstone National Park, USA - YNP NP MetaG | ecosystem: Environmental > Aquatic > Thermal springs > Hot (42-90C) >...
GTGAACAGACAAAATTTTTCAAAAAATTATCTGTTCACCGTTCCAAGAGAGTAATTTTTTTATCTTACAATATTCATTAACTCATTAAGCATATTGTCAGTTGTTGTTATAACTCTTACATTTGCCTGATAAGCTCTCTGTGCAGCAATCATTCTTATAAATTCTTCTGCAAGGTCAACATTGCTTGATTCAAGGGAGTTTGAATAAACAGAACCAACTCCTACAGTCCCTGGTGCTCCATAAGTAGGACTGCCAGAACTATAAGATTCAAGGAATAGATTTTTCCCAACCTTTGTAAGATTTTGAGGAGCAACGAATTTTGAAAGTACTACCTGAGCAACCTTTTTAACCTGTCCATTTGTAAATACTCCAGAGATAACTCCATCTTGATCAACAGTTACTGCAATAAGATTTCCTGAAGAATATCCATTTTGCGTCTGAAATACAACTGCATTTGGTGAACCATACTGTGTTGAATTTGCAAAATTAAGTTCAATATCTGAACTTGCAGCTCCCCAAGGTGTAAAATCGAATGTAAATGTTTGCGTAGGTGGATTTGTTGTAAGAACACCTTTTTCATCAAAGTTTAATGTAAAAAAACTTCCTACTTCTGTATAATTTGGATAATTTGGATCAGTTGGATCATTACTTGCCCCATAAATTACATGCGCTTCCCATGTATTTGCAGCGGTTTTACAAAAATAAGTATAAACAAGATGTGGATTTCCAAGACTGTCATAAACCGTTATGGCAGTGGAAAAATTATAAGTAGAAGAATCAGGCAAATTCTTACCTGCAGTAAAATTCCAGGTTTTAGTATCTTCTCTTGAATCAAGATTTACCTGAGTATTTATTTTAGTTGTAGCAGAAGGCTGGCTCATCAGACCTGCAAGATATATATCTCCTATTTCACCAGTTACATTTCCGCTTGCATCCATATGATATGCCTGAAGTCTGTAACCATTAGCATCAACAACATATCCGTCTTTGTCCAATCTGAACTGCCCTGCACGGGTGTAATAGGTAGGACCATTTAACTGTCTTACAATAAAAAAACCATCTCCCTCAATTGCTAAATCAAGAGGATTTGCAGTTGTTTCAAGAGTTCCCTGTGTAAACATCTTCTGAATATCAATTATCATTGCTCCACGACCTACCTGCATAGCTGAACCACCACCAAGAGTCTGACTAATTATATCTCCAAAATTAGCCCTGCTTGCCTTGAAACCAACAGTGTTCGCATTGGCAATGTTATCACCTATTACAGACAAAGCCAATCCATTTGCATTAAGTCCACTTATTCCTGTAAAAAGTGATGTTAACATGCCCATTTTATCACCTCCTAAGCTTTAATCTCTTTTATCTGACTCATATTTATATAACTGTCACCAACATTGATTTTTAATTTCCCTTCTTCAATAGCAATTCCTTTTACAGTATATTCAGTTCCATCGGTTGTTATAACTGTTTTTCCAATTATTGTTGAGCCAATCATAAGAGCATTTGAATATATTTGATAGGTTGCAAGATTTTCTAAAGTAGTATTCATGTTCATTATCTGTTCAAGAGTTGTCATTGCTGTCAGTTGACCCATAAATTCTGTGTCTTTTAAAGGATTTAATGGGTCCTGATATTTAAGCTGGGCAGTAAGAAGTTTAAGAAATGCCTCTTTGTCAATAGTATTATTCCCTGTTGCTGTTGTTTTTTTCTGTACTGTGTACAAAGGATTTTCAAACACAGATGTTACTTCTGACATATTTACTCCCCCTTTTATGCAAAGTATTCAAAAAATTTTTGATTACCTTTATACCTTTTTTGTCCCTGTCCATTATAAGAATCATTATATCCCCGAAAATCTCTCATTAAATCAAGCAAAAAATCAGAAACTTTCACTCCCGATGACTGAAGACTGCTTTTTATTTCAGGAATAAGCCCTGTAATCATTTCTTTTATATGAGGATAATCCACTTTCATATCAGCCTTTATGCCTGAACTATCCATAGAAAGTTTAATAAGTATTCTTCCAAGTTCTGGAGGCTCAAGCTGAACTGTAATGCTTTTTTGAGATGCTGATACAGCCTTAAATAAAATATCTGAAATATCCTTTAGATGTGTAACTGGAAGTTCAATTTTATCAGGAGTCTGCTGGATATTGTTTGAATGATTTGATGTAAGATTTGCCTGCAATGAAGATTTATCAAAATTTGCATCAATGTTCTTTAGAGGCTGTTTTGCGAAATTTTTAATTTCCTCTTTTATAAAATTAACAACATTGTTTTTCTGGATAGATTCAGACTGAGGAAGTTCCTTTGCTTGAAACATAATTTTTTTAAAGATATCATTAATATTTACTTCCTGATTCTGTACAGGTTCTTCTTTATTTTCAACTTTAGAAATACTGCTTAAAAAATCTGCATTATTGTTGTTTTTATTTACAAAATTATTGAAGAATGCCTTTACTTTATCTTCACTTCCCTGAAAAGACTGCATCTTTGAAAATACTCTTATTAAATCTTCTGAGTTTATCTGTTCTGATGAATTTATCTGTCCTGATTGAAATAATTTTAAAATTTCAGCCTTAACATTACTGCCATCATTTTGCCCGATAATTTCAGACAAAAATTTTATATTCTGCATCAAATCTGTATTTTGCACAAAGTTTGGAGGGATGCTGAATGGTAAAACTATTAAATTACTATCAGTTGAAAAGTCTTTGTTTTCAAGCAACAATTTAAAAAGTTCATTGAGCAAAACGTCAAATTCACTGTTTTGATTTGATGAACTAAAATTATTGTTTGTAATATCATTAAGTAAATTTAAGTTTATATTGCCAATCATCATGCTAAAAAAGAAAACAATTTATATGCCAGTTTTTAATCAAAGGCTTTCATAGATTTTAAGTTAGTTTAAATGAAAAATAAAAGGAAAATTTTTCCTATTTGGATGATTTTTCCTTTATAGCAACCACTCTTTTTGATATTGATGCAGCCTTGTCAGGATTCACATTAGCAAGTATTTTTGATGCTGAGCGTGGTTTCATGGCAAGAATAAGAAGCGTGGCTGTTTCTTCATCAAGCTTTTCAAGGCGAATTGCAGCCTCCTCAGGAGGCATGGATTCATATATTTTTGCAAGTCGTTGATAGTTTTCCTGTTGAGCTTTTTCAAGCTGGGCTTTAAGTTCTTCCTGCTGTTTTATTTTTGCATTAATTTCTTCTCTTAATTTTTTTAATTCTTCTGTCTTTTTTGCTAAATCTTCCTGAAGAATTTTAAGCCTTTCTTCCTCTATGTTTGTTCCCTGCTTAGATGATTGCTGACCAATCAAGGTTCCAGCAGCTAAACCTATTACAAGAATTAGTATTGAAAAAATCAATGCTTTTTTAATCATATTCATCTCCCATATCTGCTTATCAAAATATCAGAAATCATTTTTTCCTCAAGGCTTTCTCTGTATTTTCTTATGGAAGTTATAAGTCTTTCATAAAGTTGCTCTATTTTTCTTTTTTCCTTATATGCTTCTTCATAGAGTTCTCTCTGTTTTTCTAATTCATGCTCTATCTCTTTGAGGACTTCTTTAGTTTTAACAAACTTTTTAGTCAAATACTCTATGTCTGAAAAAAGAGTAGATAAATTTTCAGATAAAAATTTTTCATTTTTATTACTTAATTTTTCAGCTATTGATTCAAAATTATCGTTAATATTTTTAATTATGCTTTCTGTTTTTAATTTCTCTGAAAGCATATTTGCAAACTTTTGTTTTTCAAGCTCTTCTTCCCATTCCTTCAATCTAAGTATCATATTTATTACTGAGGTATTCATTTTTCTTCAAAAAGATTTACCAGAGCCTCTATACTTTCCTTAAAACCAGCTTTTTCTGTTATATCCTGCCTTAAAAATTTATTTATTCTGTCCATCATCTTTATTGCAAAATCCAGTTGTGGATTTGTGCCTTCTTTATAAGCTCCTATGTTAATTATGTCTTCATACTTAGCATAAGTAGCTAAAATATCAAGAAGCTTACCTGCATAGCTTAAATGTTTTTTTTCAACTATATCTTTCATAAGTCTGCTAACACTTCTTAATGGGTCAATTGCTGGATAGTGATTTCTGTTGGCAAAATCTCTTGAAAGGAAAATATGTCCATCAAGAATTGCTCTTGATGCATCAGCTACAGGATCAGTCAGGTCATCTCCTTCCACAAGCACTGTGTATATACCCGTTATTGAACCACCTGTTTTAGTTACGCCAACTCTTTCAAGGAGCTTGGGCATTAACTTAAATACTGACGGAGGATATCCTTTCATTGTTGGAGGTTCTCCTGCAGCAAGTCCTATTTCCCTTTGAGCCATTGCAAATCGAGTAAGTGAATCCATAAGTAAAAGTACATCTTTACCTTTATCTCTAAAATACTCAGCAATTGCAGTTGCCAGAAAAGCTCCTCTTATTCTGGCAAGTGCAGGCGTATCTGAAGTGGAGACAACAATAACAGATTTTTTCAGTCCTTCTTCCCCAAGATCATTTTCAATAAACTCCCTTACTTCTCTTCCTCTTTCACCTATCAATGCTATAACATTTACATCCGCTGTTGTATATCTTGCAATCATACCAAGAAGAACACTTTTACCAACCCCGCTTCCTGCCATAATTCCGAGTTTCTGTCCTTTACCACATGTAATTAATGCATTCAAAGTTCTTATGCCAAGGTCAAGAGGTTCTTTAATTATTTCTCTATTCAATGGATTTATTGCTTCCTGATATACAGGATAAGGCTTACCCCTTACGGGTTCTCCACCATCAATCGGTTTTCCCGTACCATCAATTATTCTTCCTAAAATTTCATCACTTAACTGAATATAACTCTGTTTGCCTTTTAATTTAATCTTTGCTCCTGGTCTGACGCCGAAAACTTCTCCTAAGGGTGATAGTAATATAGTGCCGTTTCTGAATCCCACAACTTCAGCCTCAACTGTATTTATATCTGTTATTATTTCGCAGATATCTCCTATGCTTGCGTTTATACCTATTCCTTCAATCAGCAGACCAACAGCTTTTGTTACCTTGCCATAAATTCTTAATGGCTGTATATCATCCAAACTTTTTTCAGCCTTCTTCAGAAAAGACTGAACTGAGAGCATCTTCTATCTCCTTTAATTTTTGCTCTATTGTTGAATCAATTTCTTTAGATATTGTTTCAATATAGCAACCACCCGGTCTTATATCAGGAGATGGCTCTATATCAACCATTTTCTCATCTAACTCAAGCTCTTTAAAGTTTTCTCTTAAAAAATTATAATCTTCCGGATTTAGTCTTATAATTACTTTTTCTTCATTTAACGGAACTGATTTTAATGCCTCTTTAACAATTGCAATTATAAGTGATTTCTCCACAGAAATTTTTGTAGCAACGATTTTCTCTGCTATTTTAATTGAAAGTTTTAAAATTTCTGGCAAGAAAGCCTTTATTTGTTCTGTTTTTAATTTTGATATTTCATCTATAGCTTTTTTTAAAATTACCGATATATTATTAATTTTTTCTGCTTTCTTCTTAATCTCATTTTGTGCCTTTTTAATTCCTTCATCATAGCCTTTTTTTAAGCCATCTTCATACCCTGAGTTAAAACCTTCATCATAACCTTTTTTTAAATATTCCTTATATTTTTCATCTTCCAATTCTTTAGCTGAAAAATTTTTTGTATCATCAAATGCTGAAGGAGTGTAAGGTTTAATTCCTTTAGGTAACAAGGGTCTCACCACCCTTTCCGCCAACTACAATTTTACCTTCTTCTTCAAGCCTCCTTGCGACTTTAACAATATTCATCTGTGCTTTTTCAACATCACTGACTCTTACAGGTCCTTTTGCCTCCATCTCTTCTTTTAGAATTGCGACCGCTCTACTTGACATATTTCTGAATATCTTTTCCCTTAACTCATCTGAAGCCATCTTAAGAGCGAGGGCGAGGTCATCAGTAGAAATCTCCTTAAGAATTGTCTGAATACCTCTATCATCAATATTAATAAGGTCATCAAAGGTAAACATAAGTTTTCTTATCTCTTCAGCTAATATCGGGTCTTTTTCTTCTATGCTTTTTATTATTAACTCTTCCGATGTTCGGTCCATCTGATTTAGAATCTCTGCAACTGTTTTAATTCCTCCAATTTTTCTTGACTGAGTGTATGAACGAAGCTGGCTCTGAAGAACATCCTCAAGTTCAGTCAATATTGTGGGAGAAATTTGGTCAAGATTTGCTATTCTCTGAGAAATCTCAATTTTAAGCTGTTCAGGGAATTTGCTTAAAACTTCAGCTGCCTGAGCGGGTTCAAGATGTGCTAAAACAATTGCTGTAGTCTGAGGGTGTTCTCTCTGAAGCATATTTGCTATAGATACAGGCTCAAGCCATCTAAGAATATCAAAGGCACTCGCTCCGCTTTCAATCTTGCTTATTAGCTTTGCTGCCTGTTCCTCTCCAAAGGCTTTCTTAAGGATTGATTTTATGTATTCTTCATCAACTGCAACCGGAGCTGAGCCTATTTTTTCCCCGAATTCATCAAGGATAGCTTTAGCTTCTTCATTAGTGAGCTTTATTCTTGACATCATAGGGATAATACGGGCAAGCTCTATTGGATCAAAGTGTTTGAATAGCTCTGTTGCTGCATCTTCACCAATTAAAGAAAGAAGCGCGGCAACTTTCTCTATCCCTGAAAATTTTCTCATTTACTCTGCCATCCATTCTCTTAAAAGAGCTACAACTTTCTTTGGATTTGTTTTTACCATATTTGTTATTTCTTCCCTCAAATCCTTTTCTTCTTTAGCAGGTGGAGCACTTTCCAAGGCTTCTTCTCCAACCACAATCTCCCTTTTAATTAATTTCTGTTCTAAAGGTTTTTTTAGTAATTCAAGCATTGGCTTTATTACAAAAATTATTACGAGAAATGCAATCACAAGAGGAATAAGGTACTTTAAAATTGTATATAAAATACTCATAATATCAATTCCGGGTTTTTCTTCAGGAATAATTTCAAATGGGATACTCTCAACAATCACCTGATCTCCTCTTTCTTTATTATAACCAACAGCAACCTGAACAAGTTCAAGATATTTTTTTATCTCCTCATCACTTCTCGGGATATAAACCTTTTTGCCTTTTTCTTCTTTATAAGTACCATCAACTAAAACAGCAACTGATATTTTTTTCAACTGTCCTGCTGACTGAAGAATTTTACTTATACTTTTACTTACTTCATAGTTTATATTTTCCTGCTGTCTCTGGGACTGAACATTCTGTGTTGTTGATGTCTGTAGCTGTCCTGGTTGATTTGAAAGAACCCCAGGAATTCCTCCGGACTGAGGAGACATTGTTTTTTCTTGGGTACGCTGTTCATTTCTTATAGCAATCGTATCAGGATCATACTTTTCCTCAAGTTTTTCAACCTTTGAAAAATCTATGTCAGCAGAAACCCTCACAACTGCTTTCCCTTTACCAACAATATTTTCAAGCATGCTCTGAATATTTTTCTCATAAGTCTTTTCAATTGTTCTCTTATATTCAATCTGTTCTGCTTGCACCAACTGAGTTGTATCCTTTGGAGCAGAAAGAAGGTTTCCGTACTGGTCAACAACTGTTACATATTGAGGAGAAAGACCTTCCACACTACTGGATACAAGATGAACAATACTTGAAACCTGTTCTTTAGCAAGACTCCTTCCAGGTTTAAGTTTTAAGACTACCGATGCTGTGGGATGGTCTTCCTTTTCAGTAAATATACTTTTTTCGGGCATAGCAATATGAACTCTTACCTGCTCAACTTCCTGTATTTGTTTTATTGTTCTTGCAAGCTCACCCTGTAAAGCCCTTATATAGTTAACACGCTGGGAAAATTCAGTAAGGCCTATTGAGGTTTTGTCAAATATTTCAAAACCTACTCCTCCACCAGAAGGAATTCCCTGTGATGCAAGCTCAAGTCTTAACTCATGAACCTTACCTGAAGGCACATAAATCGCATTATCTTTTACCTGATAAGGAACCTTTTTTTCTTTCAGCTTTGTTATTACATTTCCCGCATCTTCAGGAGAAAGATTACTGTATAGCACCTGATAGTCAACCCTTTGTATCCATAAAGATAAAGCCACAATAAAAGCAAAAATTACAAGAATAACTCCAACTAATCCAAGCTTTCTACTTGCAGGAAGATTTTTGAAATTTTCTATGTATATTTTAATAGTATCAGCTATTGCCATTTCTCACTATACCTGCATGCGGGATATTTCCTCATAGGCTGTTAAAACCTTATTCCTGACCTGAATGAGTGTCTGCAGGGTTAAGTCAGCTTTTTCCATTGCAAGAACTACTTGATGTATGCTTATTTCTCCCTTGGAAAAAGATTCAATTGCATTCTGTGCTTCCTGCTCAACCTGAGAGGCTTCTTTAATAGCTTCTTTTAAAGCCTGTTCAAAACTTTCCTTATCGGTAGACTCAAGCTTCTTAAGTTTATCAAGGCTTTTAGTTAAAAGTTCACTTATGTTTTTAATTTCACTCATTTAAATCCTCCACTAAACTCTTAATAAATCAAGTGTTCTTACAAACATATCCTTGAAAGAATTTATCATCGTCAGATTTGCCTCATAGGCACGTGAGGCAGAAATTAAATTTATCATTTCCTCCATAGGATTTACATTAGGATATTTTACATATCCATCTTTGTCAGCATCAGGATGTGTTGGTTCATATACAACCCGGAATGGTCTCTGATCCTCTACAATTTTATTTACATCAACTCCCTGTGAAATCTGGTCATACATGTATGTCATAAAAAGAACATCTTTTCTTCTGTAAGGACCACCTTCAGGAGTCCTCGTTGAGTTCACATTCGCAAGGTTTGAAGCTATAACATTTAGCCTTATTTTTTGAGCTTCAAGACCTGTAGCAGATACTTTAAGAGGTAAAAAAATGTCCTTCATTATGACCCTCCTTTAACTGCATTTTTAAGCATCCTGATTCTTGTTGACATAAGCTGTGTTGAAGCACTGTAAAGAAGAAGAGTCTCAGTAAGTTTAGTCATCTCTACCTCAACATTTACAGTATTACCATCTCTATTAGGCATAGTTGTAGGCGACTCAATAATAGTATAAGAATTATTATCTTTTTCAATTGCTTTTTTCAGCTCACTCTGAAAATCAATATCCTTTGCCTTGTAGTTTGGAGTATCAGCATTTGCTATGTTAGAGGCAAGAATTTTTTGCCTGTAGGAACATATATCCATAATTTTTTCAAGAATTTTTAATGATTTATCCATTTTTGAAAATCCTCCTTTAACACAATATAACAAATTCCATGCCACTTAAATATCTTTAAGTCCAAATTCTTTTATCTTATTTCGCAATGTCCTTACGCTGATGCCAAGTAATTCTGCTGCCTTTGTCCTGTTGCCAAGTGTTTTATTCAGAGCTTCTATTATCAACTCTTTTTCAGCTTCCTTAATTTTTCCAACTTTTAATTCTTTTTTGGATTCATAAACTTCACCTTCCTGAGGAGGTCTTAAAATCCCGTCATGTGATAAAACTGCTACTCTGTATATTAAATTTTCAAGCTCCCTGACATTACCGTGCCATGTCTTACTCAGAAGAAAGTTCCTCATTTCTTCAGAAAGTGTAAAATTTTTTGACATCTTATTTGAAAGTCTCTTGACAAAAAACTCTGCAAGAGGAATTATATCTTCTTTTCTTTCTCTTAGTGGAGGAATTCTAACAGGAAATACATTAATTCTGTAAAATAAATCTTCCCTGAAGTTGCCTTTTTTTACTTCTTCTGAAAGGTCTTTATTTGTTGTTGCTATAATTCTTACATCAACTGAAACAGGCTTTGTTCCACCGACTCTGTCAACTTCTTTTTCCTGAATCACTCTTAAAAGTTTTGCCTGAAGTCTATAAGCCATTTCACTTACTTCATCAAGTAAAATAGTCCCTTTATTTGCAATTTCAAATTTACCGGGTTTCCTTTCAGTTGCTCCTGTAAATGCTCCCTTTTCATAACCAAACAACTCTGCTTCAAGTAATGTCTCTGTAATTGCTGCGCAGTTAATTGCAACAAAGGGCGAATTTGCTCTAAGACTGTTTTTGTGGATATATCTTGCAATTACTTCCTTACCTGTTCCGCTTTCTCCTGTAAGCAAAACTGTTATATCAGTTTTAGCAATTTCTCTGACTATTTCAAGGATTCTCTTCATTTCTTTGGATTCTGCAACAATGTCTTTTTCATCAGGAATAAGTCTTGATATAAGGCTTTTCAGAACATCAAAAGAAAAAGGTTTTATAATATAATCAACTGCTCCAAGTTTCATTGCCTTGACAGCATCTTGTATTGCTCCATATCCAGTTATTACAAGAACAGGAAGATTTAAGCCTTTTTTTCTAATTTCAGAAAGAAATTGAATCCCATCCATTTTCGGCATTTTTACATCCGTAATAATAAGAGAAAAATCACTTATATTCAAGTTTGACAAAACATAGGTCGGATCTCTATAAAAGTGAGCATCAAATCCAAATCTCGTGATAGCTTCCTTTAGGGCAAAGCCCATATCAGGCTCATCATCTATGATAAGAACTGATTTCATTTCTCTATTGGCAAATAAATAGCAAATTCTGTGCCTTCTTCCTTTTTACTACTTACTTCTATTCTGCCTCCATGAGCATTTATAATGCTGTGAGTAATGCTCAAGCCAAGTCCTGTGCCTCTGTCTTTAGTTGAAAAAAAAGGTTCAAAAATTCTTTCTATGCTTTCACTGTCAATACCTTGACCCGTATCTTTTATTGTTAGTTTACAATATTTATCTGATACATCTGCTTTAATATTAATTTCTCCACCCTCAGGCATTGCTTGATAAGCATTAACTATAAGATTAACCAAAGCCTGCCTTAACAAAGAAGGGTCTATTAGAAGAATAATTCTGTCTTTTATTTGAATATTAAATCTTATGCCAACCCTTTCACAAAGCTCTTTAAACTCAGTATAAACTTCATTAATTAAATCATTTAGACAAAAATTTTCCTTGTTTGGATTAATTCCTTTTGTAAAACTTAGCATATTTTCAAGAGTATTTCTTAACATGCTAACAGAACTGGAAATTCTTCTTGCATATTCTCCGTGTTTGCCTTCTTTAATATCTTCTGCAATCATATTCGCAAAAAGTTCAATACTTCCAAGTGGATTTCTTATCTCATGTGCAATTTTCATAATAAGGCTTCCCATTGCAGTAAGCCTTCTGTTTCTTTCAGATTCTGCTTCAAGTTCCTTTATTCTTGTAATATCCTTACAGATTAAAACATGTCCTATTTTATTCCCATCTGAATCAAAAACATCTGATTGAGACACTATAGCATAAAATGGACGGGCTGGATAATTTGGAATAACTTTGTCTTCTTCTAATTTTATACCCAGATCTTTTCTGCCTATAACTTCTTCTGCTCTTAAGTTAAAAAGATTTTCCCCTGCTTTGTTGATTAACCTGATGACACCATCGCTGTCAAAAAACACAACACCTATATCAATACTATCAAGAATGCTACTGAGAAGTCTTTTTTTCTGTTCAACTTCTTCTGTTAAGAGCTTTATTTTGTCTTCAAGGACTTCATAATATTTTTTTAAAGCCTCAGAAGCAGTATTTATTCTTGTTAGTGCCTCGTTTAAAAGCTCCTGGTGTATTTCTTTTTTCATAGCTTTTCAAGAAGTTCTTTTGCAGCCTGAGAAAGACTTCCATTTGAATTTGCCACTTTTTCAAGATAAGTTTTATCTTTTGTAAGCTTGCCATATTGATAATATGCCCAAAATAAAGATTCTTTGTCTTGTATACCTGAATCAATGGCTTTCTTATAATAAAAAACTGCTTCTTTGATGTTTTTTGATAAATAAAAATAATCAGCTGCCTTGAGAGATGCTTCTGAATTCCCAAGCTTTGATGCTTTAATCCAGTAAGATATTGCTTTTTTTCTGTCTCCATCAGAAAATTCAAGGTCAGCAAGTGATGATAGAATTTCCGCATCATTTATTGATTTTGAAGCCTTTCTCAGATAATTCAGAGCTGTAATTTTGTCTCCCTCTTTATATGAAATAAGCCCATATAAAGCCATCGCATTAAGACTTTTATCCTTAATTGGCTCAATAAGTTTTTTTGCTTCTTTATATTTACCTTCTTTGATTAGAATTTTGCAGTAAGGAATTAATGCCTCAAATCTTCTCGGACCTGTTTGCACTTTCTTTAGCAAACTTTTTGCTTCATTAAATTTGCCTTGAGATATAAGTAAATTAGCTGATTCAATAAGCAATGAAGAATCTGGATTCAGAAAACTATATGCCTTCATAATGTAATTTCCTGCTTTTTCTTTATCCTCAGCAATGAGATTCTTAATAAATTCTTCTATTTTTTTAATTTTAAAATCCCTGTTCCTCAAAACAAAAAGTGTTTTTAATGCTTCATCATAATTTTTCTGTGAGATGTATATTGAATAAAGTTTCATTTTGAATTCATCTGAGGAGTCATACAAAGAAACTTCCTTTCCGACTTTCAAAGCTTCTTCAATCTTGTTCTGAGCAAGATAGCTCTCAAACAGTAATTTTTTAGCTTTAATAGTATCATATGCTCTGCCTGAAGTTTTTATTAATTTCATAAGAATCCGCTCTGCCTCAGAAAAATTTTTTGCTTTCATCAATATTTCAGCCTTGTCTATATCATAATTTGATTTATTGAGTTTTGAGTTTTTCTCTAATGCTTTTAAAGCTTCTTCTGTCTTGCCGGAATATGCAAGATATTTTATCCTCAACAAATCAGCTTCTGGTTCTTCAAAACTCTTCCTGTCAAGGTTGTTTAATATGGACTCAACGGTTTTCAGGTCACCTTTATATAGAGCTATCCAGCCTAATGCAATTTTTGCCTGTCTATCAAGAGGTTCTTCAACTTTTTTCAGATAAAATTCTGCGTCATTTATCCTGCCGATTTTGAAAAGACTTAATCCCATGAAAAGATTAGCTTCATTTATAAATGGTGAATTTTTAAAATCTCTCAAAACTCTTTTAAGTGCTACTGAAACTTCATAATAATTCCCAAGATAGTATTCTGCTTTGGCAAGTCCCACAAGAGCCCTATCTGCCAATTTCGCATCTTCAATATAATGACTAAAATATTCCTTTGCTTTAAGATATTGCTTGCTTTTAAGATAGAAATCTCCCTGCTGCAAACTTTCTTCTGCATAAGAGAAAGTGAAAGCAAAAAGAAGAAAACATAAAATACTATAAGTCTTTATTTTCCACATCTTTTATCCCTAATCTTTTCATTTTTTCAATAAGTGTGGTTCTGTTGATATTTAAATATTTTGCAGCTTTACTTTTGACCCAGCTATTGAGATTCAATGCATGAAGTATGAGTTTTTTTTCATATTCTCTCAAAACTTCATTAAGGTCTACTCCTGAACTAAAAGGATTTAAATCATCAGGTATAAGTTCAGCGGGAATAATGCCTTCAAAAAATCTTATTTTCTCAGGAATGTCCTCAATTTTCACAACTCCATTATCATTCAATACATAAAGTCTTTCAATTAAGTTTTCAAGTTCCCTAACATTGCCAGGCCAGTCATAGTTTAAAAATAAATCATAGGCTTCCTTTGGTATTTTTAAAGAATAACCGAATTTTTGCGAAAACTTATCAATAAAATAATCGCAAAGGGATAGAATATCTTCCTTTCTTTCTCTTAATGGAGGAATTGTTATCGGAACAACATTAAGTCTCCAGTATAGGTCTTCTCTGAATCTGCCTTCTTTTACCTCATCTTCAAGATTTTTATTAGAAGCAGCTATCACTCTCACATTAACATTAATTGATTTTGCAGAACCAACTCTTTCAAAACTTCTTTCCTGAATAACCCTCAAAAGTTTGACCTGAAGATTAAGAGGCATATCGCCTATTTCATCAAGAAAAATACTTCCTCCATCAGCAAGTTCAAATCTTCCCTGACGGCAGTAAACAGCACCTGTAAAAGCCCCCTTTTCATGACCGAATAACTCTGACTCAAGAAGTTCTGAAGGAATTGCAGCACAATTAACAGGTACAAAAGGTTTTGAAGCTCTTGCGCTTTTAATATGAATCATTTTTGCAACAAGTTCTTTACCTGTTCCGCTTTCGCCCATTATTAAAACTGTGCTATCTGCTTTTGATATCTTGTCTATCAAAGAAAGAATTTTCTGAATAGGTCTGGAATTGCCAACTATTACAACATCCTTTTTCATGTCATAAATATGACACATAAAACAATAAAATTTCAACTAAAAAACAATAATTCTTTGTAAAGCTTTCTTGCTAAATTAAAAATTTTTATATATTTTTCATCTGCATAGTCTTTGTATGTATTTATATTAGGTTTAAAAGAATCCTTTTTAAAAATAAGAGTTACTTCTCCATATATCCCATTTTTCAAATAAATCCTGTGTGAGTAATCCTTTGTTGTGACAAGTACAAGTTTCGCAAGCCCTATATAACCCGGGTCAAGATTTATGTTTCTTTTACTGTCTTCTGATAACTCTTCTTCTATCTGATTTGTTATAGTTTTAATATCAGCAATTTCTGCTTCAGAAATAAGTTCTTTAAAAAAAATAAATCTCCTGAAAATCGGCTTGCCAAGCTCTTTACTGTAATAGTCTGAATAATCCCATTTATTTACAGCAGTCTCAATCAATATCTGTCCGAACTTCAGTTCAAGAATATTTCTTGCTGAAAAGTAAAAATCTTCTCTACTAAAAAGAGTGCCGATAAAAAGTAATACTTTTTTAGGAACGCCGGGTTTCCTCATTAATTATGATAAAACCTGTCTTAAATGTGGAATAGTATGTGAGTCATCCCACGGAATAGGTCCTACTATTTTTCGTCTTAAAATTCCCTTTTTATCAATCAGAAAAGTTTCAGGAACTCCCTTTATCCCGTAAACAGAAGATACAATGCCATCATCAATTAAAACTGGAATTTTTAAATCTTCTTTTTGAATCATTTCTAATACATTGGCTGGATTATCCTTATAGAGAACTGTTAAAAAAACTAAATCATCTGATGAACCATTATTTTTTAAATAAGACTGCATTGATTTCTTTTCTTCTTTGCATTCATTGCACCATGAAGCCCAAAAATTAAGTATTATGATTTTGCCTTTTAAATCTTTTAAATGCCATACTTTACCATTAATATCCTTCAAAGAAAACTCAGGAGCAGGCATGCCAATTTGAGCCTTTTCAGTCCCTTTAAAAGAAATATTTTTATTTTTCTTAATTACTATGCTTCCTGTAACAATTATTGCAAGAAGTAGGAAGAGTATTAGAAATACATTTTTTTTCATTATTTTTTACCTCAGTTAACTGATGTGGCAACTTCTTCTTGAGTCTCTTCAAATTCTATATTTTCATTCTTTAAGTAAACCTTTATCACATTGCTTCCTTTAAATCTGCCTTTCAGTATCTCTTCTGAAAGAGGATCTTCAATTTCTTTTGCAATCGCTCTTCTCATTGGTCTTGCACCATATGCTGGCTGATAATATTTATGAAGAATCCATTGTTTAACCTCATCAGATACAACAATAGCAAGCCCGTACTCTGCAAGTTTTTTATTTGTTTCTGATATTAAAAGGTCCACAATAGCAAGTAAATGACTTTCTTCAAGAGGATGAAACACAACAATATCATCAACCCTGTTAAGAAATTCAGGATTAAAAGTTTTCTTAAGCTCTGCAAAGACATTGTCTTTTATTTTTGAGTAAACATCTGATGACTCCTTTTTGTGAAAACCAAGAGGTGTTGATTTTTCTATTAGTCTCGCGCCTATATTGGAAGTCATTATAATTATAGTATTTCTGAAATCCACCTTTCTTCCAAAACTGTCTGTAAGAACCCCCTCATCAAGAATCTGAAGAAGTATATTAAAAACATCAGGATGAGCCTTTTCAATCTCATCAAAAAGAATAACTGAATAGGGTCTTTTCCTTACTTTTTCTGTAAGTTGTCCTCCTTCTTCATATCCAACATATCCGGGAGGAGCACCTATGAGTTTTGAAACATTAAATTTTTCCATATATTCTGACATATCAAGCTTTATCAACGAGTTTTCATCGTTAAACATAAATTCAGCAAGAGCTTTTGCGAGTTCTGTTTTGCCAACACCTGTTGGTCCTAAGAAAAAGAATGAGCCAATTGGTCTGTTCTTTGTCTTCAATCCTGCTCTTGATCTTCTTATAGCTCTACATACGCTTTTTATAGCTTCATCTTGGCCAACAATTCTTTCATGTATAACATCTTCCATTCTTAAAAGTTTTTCTGACTCTGTCTCTTCCAGTTTATAAAGAGGAATGCCTGTCATTTTAGCAACTGTATATGAAATATCATCAGCTGTAACAAGAGGAACTTCTTTGTAAACGCTTTCTTTCCATTTCTTATAATGACCTTCATAAATCCTTTTTAATTTGTCTTCCTCATACTTTGACTTTTGTGCAGAAGAAAGGTCATGAAGCTTTATATAGAGAGATTTTTCTTTTGCAATTCTGGTAAGTTCAAATTCCAGTTCCTTCAGTTCCTGCGGCATAACTGACCTTTTCAGTTTAATTCTTGATGCTGTCTCATCTATAACATCTATTGCTTTATCAGGAAGATACCTTTCTGTTATATATCTGTCTGAAAGTCTCACCGCAGACTCAATAGCTTCATCAGTAATTTTTACTTTATGATGAGACTCATATTTTTCCCTTATTCCTTTTAGAATTTCAATAGTCATCTCCACATTGGTAGGCTGTATATAAATTGGCTGAAATCTTCTTTCCAGTGCTCCATCTTTTTCTATATATTTTCTGTATTCCTGAGGAGTTGTTGCACCTATACACTGCATCTCTCCGCGAGATAAAGCTGGCTTTAACATATTTGAAGCATCCACAGAACCCTCTGCAGCACCTGCTCCAATAATTGTATGAAGTTCATCTATAAAAAGTATGATATTTTCTGAATTAGTTGCCTCTTTCATAACTGCTTTAAGTCTCTCTTCAAACTGTCCTCTGTATTTTGTGCCTGCAATTAAAGCACCAAGGTCAAGGGCTATAATTCTCTTGCCAAGCAGAATATCAGGAACATCACCTTCAACGATTTTCTGCGCCAGGCCTTCAACAATCGCTGTTTTACCAACTCCTGGTTCTCCGATTATAACTGGATTATTCTTTATTCTTCTGCCTAAAATCTGAATAACTCTTTCAATTTCATCTTCTCTTCCAATTACAGGGTCAAGTTTTCCCTCAATAGCAAGATAAGTTAAATCTCTACCAAACTCATCAAGTGCAGGCGTGCTTGTTTTTCTTCTTTCTCTTTGAGGAGTCCCCTGAAAATGAGGCCTTATTGAAAAATTAATTGTTAACTGCCTTGCGCCAAGAAGATTTACTCCAAATGACCTTAAAACTTTACCAGCAATCCCTTCTTCTTCTTTGATTAAACCTAAAAAAAGATGTTCACTGCCTATATATGGATGTCCAAGAAGTCTTGCCTCTTCAATAGCGTATTCAAGAACCTTTTTAGCTTTTGGCGAAAAAGGTATTTCTCCATAAGTTAAAAGATTTACTTCCTCTGAAATTTTCTTTTCAATCTCAAACTTTACAGTATCTGCACTTATTCCAATTTTTCTCAGTATGGCAACAGGTATAGAGTCTTCTTCTCTTAAAATCGCAAGAAGTATATGTTCTGTATCAAGAAATTCACTATTCCTTTTTTCCGCTTCCTCCCTGGCATAAAGTATAATCTTTCTGCCTTTCTCTGTAAACTTTTCAAACATTAAAAACTCCTTTAAATATTTTCTAAGTTCTAAATCAATATTAATTTTTTTAGCTTAGTTCTGTCAATGTCTGCATTTGTTTTGTATTTATAAATCAAAATATCACTGGCTATCTTGAAATTGCCGATAGAAATCTCTTTTCGGGTGATTCTGTCATCCCATCACAGAACCTTCGTTGACCCTTCGCATAAGCTCAGGGCTTCGGCTAATGGCTTCGGCTCAGGACAGTGCCTGAGTGCCTTTTTTGTCATTCTGACCATAAGCGAAGCGAAGGGAAAGAATCTCCACAGGAGACCCTTCGGCTTCGCCTCAGGGTGACAAGTAAAAAAAGGGTGATAGGTAAAAAAAGATGACAAAAAAGGTGTCATTCCTTCGCTTCGCTCAGGACAGCGCTTCGGGGCATTAAGCCCCTCAGAATCACAGGATGAGAGAAATACCTCCTTGTTAAATCGGCAATTTAAGGCTATACTTAAAGATGAATTATTAAACATTTTATATTGTAAAATAAATCATGGACTCATATAAAATAGCTTTACCACTTTTTGAGGGACCTCTTGAGCTTTTGCTTCATCTTATTAAACAAAATAAAATTGACATTTACGATATTCCAATTGCATTAATAACAAAGCAGTATCTTGATTATCTTGAATTTATGAAAGAGCTTGACTTAGAGATTGCATCAGAATTTTTGGTCATGGCAGCAACTTTAATTTATATCAAATCATGTATGTTATTGCCAAAAAATGAGCAAACCATGGAAGAAGACCCGAGACAGGAGCTTGTTGAGCAGTTAATTGAGTATCAGAAATTTAAAGAAGCATCCCTTACTCTTAAAGAGCGATATCAGGTATGGTCACTCGCTTTCCCAAGAAAAACCTGTAAAGAAAATGAATTCTTGGTTCAGGAAATAAATATATATGACCTTTTTACTGCTTTAAAAAGAATTCTTGACAGACCTGAACCTAAAATATACATGCCTGAAGAGACTATAAAAATTGAAGATAAAATTAAACAAATTCTGAATACTCTTCAAAAAAGAAAAACCATTAACTTTGAAGAGCTATTTTTACCAGGCACTTCAAAGCTTGAAATAATTATTACATTTCTTGCATTGCTTGAGTTATTGAGACTTAAGGCAGTTCAAGCCTTTCAGGAAAAGCCTTTTGATAAAATAAAAATAATTTTGATGGAGGAAGATTATGGTAATAGGAATTATTTCTGATACTCATGACCACATGGATAACATAAGAAAAGCTTTGAAAATATTTAAGGAAAAAAATGTAAAAGTTATTCTACATGCTGGCGATTTTGTTTCTCCCTTTACATGGAGATTGTTCAAGGATTTTAAGGGTGAATTTTATGGAGTTTTTGGTAACAATGACGGAGACAGGGTTCTTTTAAAAAAAATGTACGGGGAAAGAATTCAAAATCAGATAAGAGAGCTTGAAATTGAAAATAAAAAGATTGCTCTTATGCATGAGCCTCAGATGATTGAGTCAATTGCTCTATCAGACAGATTTGACCTTATTGTTTATGGTCATATGCATGAGGTTGACATTCGCAAAATAAACAATACATTAATTATTAACCCCGGAGAAGCCTGCGGATGGCTTTATGGAAAAGCAACTTTAATACTACTGGACTTAGAAAACCTAAAACCAGAGTTGGTGAGCCTTTGAATAAATCAAGCAGTCTATTCTTTTAAGTTCGTATTTAAGAGCAAGGTTTATTGCTTCTTCAAACTCTTTTTTAGTTATTCTCCTGTTAAGTTCAGGATATTCGCCTGCGTGCCAGCATGGTCTGTATTGGTCCATTATGTTTATATATGTATTTTTTGATATTTTTTCTGAAATAAATTTTAAAATCTCTTCTGTTCCTGCGATGTTATTGGGAAGAACAAGATGTCTTACAAGTAACCCTCTTAAAGCAACACCTTCATCATTTATTATTAAATCTCCAACCTGCCTATGCATTTCTATAAGAGCATATTTTGCAAACTCAGGATAGTTTTTTATCTTTGAGTATTTTTCTGCAAGTTTTTCATCTGAATACTTAAAATCTGGCATATAGATATCTATAACTCCATCAAGAATTTTTAAAGTATCAACAGATTCATAACCTCCGCAGTTGTAAACAATCGGAATTCTTAAACCATTTTCCCTTGCAATACTGACTGATTTAAGTATCTGAGGAACCTGATGTGTTGGTGTAACGAGATTAATATTGTGACAGCCTGAATTTTGCAAAAAAATCATAACACCTGCAAGCTCGTCATATGAAATTTCCTGTCCTTCTCCAAGATGGCTTATTGTCCAGTTCTGACAGTATACACAGGCTAAATTACAGAAACCAAAAAATATTGTTCCTGAACCATATCTTCCAACAAGAGGCCTTTCTTCGCCAAAATGAGTTCCCCAACTTGAAACAAAAGGTTTATCAAGCACTTTACAGGCTCCTTTTTCCCCATTTGTTCTATCAACCTTACACTGTCTTGGACAAAGTGTGCAGTTTTTAATTATATGAAAAGATTTCTCAATTTTTTCCTCAAACTCTTTATCTGAAAGCTTTAAATATGAAGAAGATGTGTACTTCATAAAATATATTACCACAATTAATTAAAGGTATAATGACCTAAAATTGCCGAGAGGGAAGAGCTGTCTTGATCCGAAGCTAAGGAACTCTCCAATTGAAAAATCTCTCGTAAGAATAAAAGATGAGATTCTTCCCCTTCGCTTTGGCTCAGGGTCAGAATGACAAAATAAGAAGTTCAGGCGATGTCCTGAGCGAAGGAACTCAATTAGAAACTATGGGATTCTTTGGTCGCTAACGCTCCCTCAGAGGCTGTCCTGAGCGAAGCGAAGGAATGTCACCCTTTTTGTCATCTTTTTACCTGTCACCCTTTTTTATATGTCACCCTGAGGCGAAGCCGAAGGGTCTCCTCCCTTTTTGCCATTCCGAGCGGGTTCAATCCCCCGAGGCGTTGTCCTGAGCAAAGCGAAGGAACTCATTCCGA